>ERZ791885.339-NODE-339-length-49099-cov-4.018820_pt1 | contig 49099 bp, 42 predicted proteins | sample MGYA00510159_ERZ791885 | MGnify/ENA primary metagenome ERZ791885 (study PRJEB30046, sample SAMN00792054) | human gut metagenome | study: EMG produced TPA metagenomics assembly of the A metagenome-wide association study of gut microbiota in type 2... | reverse complement strand
GAAACACAACACACAGCAAAAAGTATCGTTAGTTTAGTTTCTTCTATATAGTTTTCAGGGTTTGAACCTGAAACAATCCGGTGGCGATAGCTAAGGGGATCCACCTGTTCTCATCCCGAACACAGAAGTTAAGCCCTTAAACGTCGAAAGTACTTGGCTGGAAGCGGCCTGGGAGGATAGAAAGCTGCCGGTTAGCAAAAAGACCTATACCAAATGGTATAGGTCTTTTTGCTATGTGTTAACTTTTAACCGACCAGGGAACCTGGGAAAAGCGAATCGCCGGTCGGATCACGAGCGAAGGGAAGTGAACGACCGAGACAGAGAGCTTTCACATTACTGAGCGCCAAATGCTTATGAATGGAAATGAAGGAAGCATTTGTGACAGCGAAGGCTATGCAAATATTGTAACTGAATAGGGAACAATATTTGTAATCCTTAATGTTCTAAAAGGAGTGTGCGCGTGTGATAGAAAGCTGCTTTTTTATTATTAATGATCTAATGATGCAAAAGATATAGGTCAATTCTTATAATGAATAGCAATTTTAAGTGATTTTTTCTTAAATCCATAACGCAGAGAAATATTTATGTTACAATATACTCATCACGCTGAAAGGATATGCTATGCATATGCAGAAGAAAAATTTTTTACCGATTTTAGCCTTGGCTGTAGGTCATTTGGTAACTGATTTACAGGCTGGTGCTTTGCCGATAGTGCTGCCACACCTGAAAGAAATATTCACGCTTAGTTATTCGCAGCTGGCAGCAATAGTTTTGACGCAGAATATTACCTCGTCAGTTATTCAGCCGGTATTTGGCTACATTACCGACAAGCGCTCTATGCCAATATTGCTGCCTTTTTGTGCGGCTATGGCAGGTGCCGGTTTTGCGGCGATCGGTTGGGTTTCTACTTATACTCTGATTTTATTGACCGTTGTTATAATCGGCATTTCCAGTGCTACCTATCATCCCCAGGCATCAAAAACTGTTAATTTTTTAAGTGATGAAAGCAGTAAAGCTAAAAATATGGGGATATTTTCTTTAGGCGGCAATGCCGGTATGGCCGTTGGCTCAATTTTGATGACGTTTCTAATCGGTTTACAGGATGGGATCCATAATACGATGTATTTTGTTTTGCCAGGACTGCTGGTTTTTGGGCTCATGATGAAATGTATGCCTGATTACAAACGGGTCAATGCCGAGCACAGTTTGCAAAAAGCTGTTGCCGGTGGTAAAGCTGCAGCAGAGCGATTTTCATATATAGGGATGTTGGTACTGTTATTTTTTATTTTTCTGCGCTCTACTATCCATACGGGATTATCAACATATCTGCCGCTGTTTTTTATGAAATTCCGGGGCAGTGAAGCTGTTTTTGCCAGCGCTTTAGTCTCCGCATTTTTATTAGGCGGCGTGGCTGGTACTTATACAGGCGCAGTGCTCAGCGACCGCTTAGGCGCCCGCAGGATCATTTTAGGTTCGATTATTCTCAGTATCCCGACTATCTGGCTGATCAGCCATGCCGCAACGGAAACAGGGGCACTGGCCGCCGTTGTGGCATCAGGTTTTTTGATCATCGGTTCTTTTGCAACAACTATCGTTTTGGCACAGACGATGCTGCCTGACAATGTTGGTATGGCTGCGGGGTTGACTATCGGTTTCAGCGTTGGTATGGGCGGTTTTGGTGTCACTATTCTGGGCTTTATAGCTGATAATTTCGGGTTGCCGCTGGTAATGCAGATCATTACCTGGCTGCCTGTGGCTGCGGCGATCATTGCTTTGAAAATCCCCATTCCGCTGAGTATGAGAAAATAATATCGTGAATGGTGGCAGTACCGATGCTGCTGTTGGATGAAGCCAGTATCACCTTTATCAGGCATATTCTGTAAAAATAAGATATTCCGCTCTGTTGAAAACAGCGGCGGAATTTTTTTTATAAAAAAAGCAATAAACGCTGTATTTATGTTAGAATATAATTATCGCTGACAAGGAGCAAAGGGCGATCTGGCTGAATGCAGCCAGTCCCAAAGCTGTTTTTGTAAGTGGTATTGTAGAGAAGCAGATGGAGGAATAATGGAAAGTAAATTCAAGCAGGGGATAACGTATGGCTTAACAGCCTATTTTTTATGGGGTATCCTGCCCATTTTTTGGAAAATGCTGGGAACGGTACCGGCATTTGAAATCTTAGCTAACCGTTTTATCTGGTCCTGTGTTTTTGTCTGGGCCCTGATTGTTGGTTCGGGCAAGGTAAAAAGTTTTTTAGCGGAAACCTACGCTATTTTTACTGACAGAAAACAGGCTTTGGCCATGCTGGCTGCCGCAATTACGATCAGCTGCAATTGGGGCATGTTTATTTGGGCCGTTAATAACGGCAGGATCGTGGAAACAAGTATGGGGTATTATATCAATCCGTTGGTCAGTATCATTTTTGGCGTTTTTTTTCTCAAAGAACGTCTGGACAACTGGCAAATGGCAGCGGTGGCCTGCGCGGCTGTCGGAGTTGGTACGCTGGTATGGAACTTAGGCCATGTGCCCTGGATATCGCTGACGCTGGCGATGTCTTTCGCACTATACGGCCTGATCAAAAAATGCCTGCTGGTAACTACACTGACCAGCATCATGCTGGAAACACTGCTGATAACGCCGATTGCGCTGGCTTATGAATATTATTTGAGTTTGTCAGGCGCCAGCGCTTATCAGACGGCCGGAACTGACATACTGATCCTGCTGGCCTGTGCCGGTGCGGTTACCGCTACGCCATTATTGCTTTTTACGGCTGGCGCTAAGCTGCTGCCGCTGAAAATTGTTGGATTTTTACAATATGTTTCACCGACGATCAGTTTGCTCATAGGAGTGTTTCTGTACGGAGAAAGTTTTACTTCCGTACATATGGTCGCTTTTGGCTGGATCTGGTTTGGCCTGTTTTTATTTACGATCGCACAGATAAAAAGGAGATAAAAATGATGTTAAGCAGCAGTTAAATTAAAAAAAACTGCTGCTTTTTTATTTTCAGAAAATTTGAAAGCTTAAAAGAAGGCTTTAAATATACGTCGGCAAAAGCTTGTGTTTGTGTCAAGAATCTGGCAGTTAAAATTTTTAATCGAACGATTAAAAATTGACCTTGACAGTGCACTTTGAACACAAAGTATAGACTTCGGTACCGGTATGCATTGATAAACAAACTAGATATTGTGTTGTGGAAAAAGGGGGAATTTTTTCAAAAAGTTATCCACAGAATGTTAATAAAATGTGCATAACTTAGGGTTGATATGGTATAACTTATAAAATTTAGGGGAAAAAAAGACTGAAGTTGTGTATAATATGTAATTTATACACAGAATACTGTGGAAAACTATGTGGATATTGTTGATAAATAGCTAAAAATTTGCTTTTTTGACACATATATTTTGTATCCACCTTAGATGGATAAATAAAAAGGTCTGTTGAAAAGCAGAATTTCTGCTTTTACGAACACAGGTTTAAATTGTGTTCAGTTATTTTCCTGTTTTACTTGCGCAAAAGACGCAGATTGTGGATAATATTAGAAGGAAGATAACTGAGATTTTTGGAGGATGAAAAATGGCAATTAAACAAGCACTGGCAGTAAAAGCAATGGAAGCGGCAGCAGACGGCAAGATTGTGGCAGCGTCGTTGAGCGAGGTCACTAACGGCTGGGTCGCACTGGTTATAAATGCAGCTGGTAAAAAGCTGGTCTGCGTTACGCAGGGAGAGTGCCCTTTGAGTTCGATGTGGGCTGTTGAAAGTTCCTGTGAGCATGTGGATATAATGCCTTTGAATGCAAATAATGCGGCAGTTATCCGCCGGTTTATAAAATGGGCAGCACCCAGCGCCTGCGGCACGAAAGGTACCAGTATCGGTTTCAGCGACTGGTTGGGAGCGGCAGGCGGCTGCGTAGCGCCATTATTTGCCAAAAAGCAGGTCAAACCTGTTTTGGCAGAATATTCAGCTGCTGACAGCGCACTTTTAAAACGTAATTTTCTGGAGGCTGTGGATGCTGCGACCTGGGGCGTGCTGGAAACAGGCTATAAAGAAGGCTACGGCGCCAATGCCGAAGGTCTGCAAAGCGAAGAAGACATCGTCAAGGCCTTATTATACGGTTACAGTATGATCGGTCTGGATTGCAGCGATAAGATCAATCTGCAGATCGAAAAAATGTCCGACGCTGAGGTGGAGAAGCGGTATAATGATTTCCCGCAGGAATTTCGTGACGCTATGAGAGGCTCTTATCTGGAGGCCAATTTCCAGGTTGGCAGCGAGGTCATTCATTTTGAGCCTGAACAGCTGCGGCGTATCGTTTTGGAATATGGCGAAGCTATCATGCATGCGCAGTTCATTTATAATTCTTATCTCAAAAATACTCCCTGGGAAATAGATTTTGAATTATTAGTTGCCAAAGAAGGCAAATTGCTTTCGCCGCAGGAGCATTATCTGATCGCTAATGAATTACAGCGTAATGGCATCAAGTTTGCTGCTTTAGGCCTGAATGCTCTGGAGGAGGGACAGATGCTGGAGGAAACGCTGCCGGTCCATGCGGCTATCGCTGATACCTTTGGTTACAGGTTGAGCTTCCTGCAAGCAGATCTGGCTTTAAGTGATCTGGGTGCGGCTGCCAAAATCTTGAAGGGTAAAGTGCATTTTAAACTCAGTAGCGTATTGTGGCTGGCGGCCTGGGAAACGCTTTTTTCAGCAGCACCGGAACTGGCGCAGCAAATGCGTGAGTATGCCGGCTTACCGGCAACGGATACTTTAGTGCCGCAAACGGAAACAGGCAGGGCTTATGCTTTGAGTTATAAGACTTTACTGGCGCCTGAGGCAGGTAATTTTGCCGGACAGATCAAAGACGTTTTAGCTGCTGAGCAGGCTGCATATGGTGAACGAATTTCTGTTTTGGTAAGCAATTATTTAAGAACATTGTAAACATTGAAACAAATAAAACTTTTTTTGAAAAAAGTGTTGACAAGTGCCGTTAAAAGTGGCATAATATGACCAATCTTAATATTGTCTTGTAAAAGTGATGATTGGGAAGAAAGACAGGATGTAATGTCACAGAGAGCCGGTGGTTGGTGGAAACCGGTACGGAACGCCCGTTGAGTAAATCACCCATGAACTCGTCAGCGAAAGCAGCAGTAAGTAGCATGATGCGTACCAGATGCGTTAATTCTGAGCCGGTTGATGGACTGGTGCGAAAGTTATAAATTAGGGTGGTACCGCGTATTTTATACGCCCCTGCAAAAGCAGGGGCGTTTTTTATTGTTCCTAACGCACTGCTTTCCATCAAAATCATATGAGGGAGGAAATCAAGATGTCGGGAAAATTATTTTTAAAGGCTAAAAATGAGGAAACTTTACTGCCGAGAGTGCTGCGGGTGCTGTCAAAACAGGGGGTAGATGTGAGAGAACTCAATATGAAGGCTCAGGCTGATGGTATGGAGCTGGAAATCGTTTTGAATACGGACAGTGACGTTACGCAAATGGCGAAGCTGCTGGCTAAACAAGTGGCAGTGGTTTCTGTAAATACTCTGATGCTGCAGGAACAGGCAGCTGTCTGAAGGTGCTGATTTTGGGAGGAAAGCGAAGAATGAAGTTATCTGGTGCGCAAGCTATTATTAAAGTTTTGCTGGAACAGGGAGTCGATACTGTTTTCGGTTATCCGGGCGGTCAGGTCATTCCCTTATATAATGCGTTATATGACGCGCCGCTGCGTAATGTGCTGACGGCGCACGAACAGGGCGCCGTTCATGCTGCTGACGGTTATGCGCGCGCCAGTGGCAGGACCGGTGTTTGCATAGCGACTTCCGGCCCGGGTGCGACAAATATCGTTACAGGGCTGGCGACTGCTTATTTGGATTCTGTGCCGCTGGTAGCGATCACAGGTCAGGTTTCGGTTGCCAATTTAGGGCGCGACTCCTTTCAGGAAATAGATATTGTCGGGGTGACGCTGCCGATAACGAAATATAATATTCTGGTACGCAAGGCTGAAGATCTGCTGCCGGCTCTGCGTCAGGCTTTCTATCTGGCCCAGGAGGGACGTCCGGGACCGGTACTGGTAGACGTGCCCAGCGATCTGCAGGTCGGGGATGTGGAATGGACGGAAGCAGAACCGCTGGTGCAGCCTGCACGGGAAACAGCACGGGAAGAAATACTGGAAGCAGCGGCAGTGACGATTACCAATGCTAAACAGCCGGTGTTTTTAGTAGGCGGAGGCGCTGTTCACAGCGGTGCTGCTGCAGAGGTGCAGTTCTTCGCCAGAAAAACAGGGATACCTGTGGTCAATACACTGATGGGCATTGGTGTTTTCCCAGGCAGCGACCGGCAATGTCTGGGACTGACAGGGATGCATGGGCATATCGCGGCTAATATGGCGGTGGCCAATGCCGATGTACTGATCGTAGCCGGCAGCCGTTTCAGTGAAAGGGTAACAGGCGACCGCAACCGCTATGTGGGTAAAAAAACTATTATCCAGCTGGATATCGATCCTTCTGAAGTAGATAAAAATGTTATGACGGCGCTGCCGCTGGTTGGGGATATGAAAGAAAATCTCACTAAGCTGAGCGAACGGGTACAAAAGCTTGAGATAGAACATTGGTGGCATACGATCAGGGCCTGGGACGCGACAGAAAACCGTTCGGCACAGTCGGGCGACAGATTGACGGCTCCCTGGCTGATGAAAGAACTGACGCGTAGTTTTAAAGGGGAAGATACAGTATTTGTTACTGATGTTGGTCAGAACCAGATGTGGGCAGCCTTGCATTTAGAGGTAGACGCACCTCGGCATCATTTGACCAGCGGCGGCTGCGGCACGATGGGCTTTGGGCTGCCGGCGGCACTGGGGGCCAAGATCTCCCGTCCGGAAGCGCAGGTGGTACAGATCTGCGGCGACGGCGGTTTTAAAATGACAGGTATGGAAATGTATACGGCGCTGCGTGAAAGCGCGCCTTTTATCACCGTTGTCATCAACAACAGCTGTCTGGGTATGGTACGGCAGTGGCAGCAGGTTTTTTATGATAAACGTTATTCTTCGACGATTCTGACGCCGTTTAATTTTGTCGGCTTTGCCAAAGCCTGCGGCGCAGACGGTGCGACGGTAACTACCTGCGCTGAATTTACCGCTGCGCTGGCCAAAGCGCGCAAACAGGGAAAAAATTTCCTGATCGAGGCGGTAGTAGAGCAAAGTGATCTGGTAGAACCAATGGTCGCTCCGGGCGCGGTGCTTGACGATTTTGTCAAGACTGATGCCTGAGAAACAGGGCCAATGAGGGAAAAGTCCGCTTCGGCGCAAAAAAAGACCAGCTGTAAATAAGGGAAAGAGTCGTAGAAAACAGCCGAAGCCTGATAACCGTCATGCTGAAAAGCATGGCGGTTATTTTTAGTCAGCTGCTCTTGCAATTTGCTATGACTAATGGTATAATACATAAGCTTGTATATAGTAATATATACTTCCCCTGCTCCCAAAAGGGGGCCAAAGTCCAAAGGAGGAGGTGATTTCGTGAATAACTACGAAGTCATGTACATCGTAAGACCCGTTGAAGAGGAAGCTTTTGAAGCAGTTGTTGCCAAATTTGACAACCTCATCAACAATAACGGTGGTACTGTAGAAAAAACCGATCGTTGGGGCAAGAAACGTCTTGCTTATGAAATCGACGATATCGCAGAAGGTTTGTATGTTCTCGTAACTTTCAGTGCAGAACCTAAAACAGTCAAAGAACTTGACCGCGTTATGAAGATTACCGATGAAATTTTGCGTCACATGATTATCAGAAAAGGTGAGTAACCAGGAGGGTAACTAGTATGAACAAAGTTATTTTAATGGGCCGCTTAACTCGTGATCCTGAAGTGCGTTACACTCAGACCGGCAAAGTAGTTTGCCAGTTCACTTTAGCGGTAGATCGTCCTTTTGCTAATCAGGAAGGCCAAAGAGAAGCTGATTTTATCCCTGTCGTTATCTGGGGTAAGGTAGCTGAATTATGCGGGAATAGTCTTACAAAAGGTCAAAGGGCTCTTGTAGACGGTCGTTTGCAGATTCGCAGCTATGATGCTAAAGACGGTACGAAACGTTGGGTGACAGAAATCGTCGCCAACAGCGTGGAGTTTATTGAACGTAAAGCAGCTGGCAGCGGAGCTCCGGGTCATTCCGGTGACGCAGGTCCGAAGAGCGAGATGGAATCTTTTGGTTCCGCAGTTCCTTTTGATGAAGAGATCCCATTCTAAATAGGGAGGTTATGCGAATGAAACGTGAAAGAGGCAGAAGAACCAGAAGAAAAGTATGCAGCTTCTGTGTTGATAAAGTAGAAGAAATCGATTATAAGGACGTTGCTAAGCTGCGCCGTTATATTACTGAACGCGGCAAAATTTTGCCCCGTCGTATTTCCGGTAACTGCGCTAAACATCAACGCCAAATGACTACTGCTATCAAACGCGCACGTAACGTAGCTTTGCTGCCGTTTACCTGCGAATAACAAGCAGTTTGTAGTTGCAAAATCAAACACCCTGCATTTTGTGCAGGGTGTTTCTGTATTTTTTGGCGTATATGTTGACGACAGGAAAAGTTATTGTTATAATGTAGCTTGAGGTTAGCTTCTGCTAACTAGAGCGGCTGATAATTTTTATAACAAAGGAGATGTAAAAGTGGCAACAAGAAGAGGTCCGAGATTTAAAGAGTGCCGCAGATTCGGGATCAATGTCTGCGGTCATCCCAAAGCATTGGACAGACTGGGGACAACTGTAAAACGTAATAAAAAAATGTCAGAATATGGTAAACAACTCTTGGAAAAACAAAAAATAAAAGCTTATTATGGCATTTTTGAACGTCAACTACTGAGATACTATAAAGCTGCAAGTAAAAGTAAGGAACGTACGGCAGACGCTTTGTTCTGCACACTGGAATGTCGTTTAGACAACCTGGTTTACCGGATCGGTTTTGCCAATTCGATTCGTCTGGCTCGGCAGCAGGTAACGCACCGCCATATTCTGGTCAACGGTAAAAATGTCAATATTCCTTCTTATATCTGTAAGGCAGGTGATGTGATCAGTTTGAAAGCAAGCTCGCGCAGCAACGAACTTTTTAAAAGTAATTTCCTGGAACGGGCAAGCTTTGCTTTGCCGTATATCAGTAAGGATAAAGAAAGTTTTAGTGGCACTCTGGTCCGGCTGCCTCTGCGGGAAGAGATTCCTATTCAGATCGAAGATCAGCTCGTTGTAGAATATTTCTCACACTGATTTATTATGAAAAATCGTGAACGTTATAATGCGTTGTCCTATTGGGAGCAGTTTCTATCAGAAAAACGGTTGGCGGCAGTCGGCTTTTGTGAAGATCATGCGCAGGAAACGGTGATAGTTAACGCCAGTATCGTTGCTGCAGAAAAGCAGATCTTCAGTAGTCACTGGCTGTGCCTGCCGAATTGTTATGCCGTGCTTGGTTTTTTGCAGTATGTGTATTTTCCAACGGTATTTTATCATATTATGCATGGCAATAATGAATTGAAAATGCCACTGACCAGCACGGAAACTTTATATGATTATATCGCTGGCTGTGACACGAAGCATAAGGTTGCTATGTTGGAGCTACTGCAAAGGCTGCAGGGATTGTGGCAGGTACCTGCAGATGAGTGCCTGCTGCAGCTGCGGGACATCTGTACGGTGTTTAATGACTTGCCGCTGAACAGTGCCGCGGCAATGCAGGTCCTGCTGTTCGGCGAGGTGACGCAGGTCTGTGAATATATCAAAAAGCAGATCTGGTGTGAAGAAGTTTTTTATGAAGATTTCGGCTGTTCTTACAGCTGGCTGGAAAAGCTGTGCCAAAGCTTTGCGAACGGTGCTTTTTTCCGTTACCGGCTGCTGCATTTTCTCAATGACCGCGTTGGTTGTTTGACCGGGTAAAATGACAAATTTATAATTTTTATTATGAGCCTTGTACTTTACAGTACTGGGCTTTTGTTTTGTACTGCTGCCGCAGAAAAAAGTTGTATTATAGTGAAGAATGAATTATGATACAAGCAGATGAATGGAGGTGCGTGATGCAGCTGACAGTATTGGTAGATAACAATACCCTGATCGACCGTTATTATCTGGGTGAACCTGGGGTATCCTATTATATTGAAGACGGAGGCGCTAAAATTTTATTTGATGTGGGTTACTCTGATATTTTTTTGCAAAATGCTCAGGCGCTGGGTATCGATTTGAGCAGCTTACAGCGGGTCGTACTTTCGCATGGGCATAACGATCATACCAGAGGATTGCTGTGGCTGAGTGAGCAGGAATATTTTGCTGATTTGGAACTGGTCGCACATCCGGAGGCTTTGGAACCGAAACAGTTTAACGGCGAGGCTATCGGCGCGCCTTTTACAGCGAGGCAGCTGCGGGAAAAGTGCAGGCTGAGGCTGAGCAAAGAACCGGTATGGCTGACAGAAAAGCTGGTTTTTTTAGGAGAAATACCCCAGCTGCATGATTTTGAGCAGCGGCAAAGTTTCAGCGGCGGGTCTGATCCCGTGGACCTGGTCTTAGACGATACGGCTTTGGTTTATTGCGGTACAGACGGGTTGTTTGTAATCACAGGCTGTTCTCACAGCGGTATCTGTAATATCATTGAATATGCCAAACAAGTCTGCGGTGAAGTTAAAGTACAGGGCGTTATCGGCGGCTGGCATTTATTTAAGGTTGACGGACGCCTGGAAAAAACGATCGCCTATTTACAGAAAAATAATATTCAGGAGCTGTATCCCTGCCATTGCTGTTCTTTTAAAGCTAAAGCCGCAGTGCATGCGCAGATCCCGATCCAGGAGATTGGTGTCGGGAAGAAACTGATAATTACCTGATAAAAGTAAGAAGCCATTGAGGATTTTCTCAATGGCTTTATTTTTTTGCCTGGATATGTTGCAGCTGGTTTCTGGTACGGTCAGGTAAATTTTTACAGTTTTTTTACAGCGGAGACAGTTCTTTTGACGGCGGCTTTACGGCAAGTGGTAGTACAATAAATCATCATCAGGTAGATGATTTGCAGATGGTGTTTTTGTACAAGGAGGGAAAATAATGATGGAAATGCTGCCTTTGACAGAGTTATGGCTCAGCTTACTTTTAGCGGTAGGTATTTTATTTTATCTGATTTATGCATTATTGAAACCGGAGGATTTTTAAAATGACAAAAGATATTCTGTTATTTGCATTGTTTTTAGCTGTATTATTGCTGTGCGCCTGGCCGCTGGGTAAATATATGGCACGAGTTTTTAACTATGAAAAGACCTGGGGCGAGAGATTTTTTGCACCGCTGGAAAATATTTTTTATAAAATGGCCAAGGTAGATCCGCAGAAAGAATATTGTCTAAATCTTATTATTTTTAATGCTTTAGGTATGTTATCGCTGTTTATTCTGCAGCTGACGCAGGCCTTTTTACCGTTGAATCCACAGCAGCTGCCCAACGTCGAAACCTGGCATCTGGCATTTAATACGGCCGCCAGCTTTATGACCAATACCAACTGGCAGGCTTACAGCGGCGAGACTACTTTAAGTTATTTGACGCAAATGCTTGGCTTGACCGTACAAAACTTTTTATCGGCTGCAACAGGTGCTGCTGTCGCTATTGCCCTGATTCGCGGTTTGGTACGTAAAAATGCCGGTGAGTTAGGTAATTTTTGGGCGGACATTATCAGATGTACGACCAGAGTACTGCTACCTATTTGTGTCGTAGCAACATTGCTGCTGGTATCTCAGGGAGTTATCCAAAATCTTAGTCCTTATGTCGATGTTCACACTGTTGAAGGAGCGCAGCAAACGATTGCGATGGGGCCGGTTGCCTCTCAGGAAGCGATCAAGGAGTTGGGCACCAACGGCGGCGGTTTCTTTAATGCCAATTCTTCCCATCCGTTTGAAAATCCGACTCCTTTAAGTAATTTTTTGGAAATGTTTTTGATTTTAGTGATCCCGACAGGTTTATTGTTTACCTTTGGCGAGATGTGCAAAGATAAAAAGCAGGGGTATGCCGTTTTAGTGTCCATGCTGCTGCTATTTGTTCTGATGCTGGGGGTCTGCTATGCTTCGGAAAAATATGGTAATCCGATTGTGGCGGCGCAGGGCATCAGCGGAGATACTGCTATGGAGGGGAAAGAAGTCCGTTTTGGCATCGGCAGCAGCAGTTTATTTGCCACTGTCACTACGGCAGCTTCCTGCGGCGCAGTCAACTCAATGCATGACAGCTACACCGGTCTTGGCGGACTGGTTCCCATGCTGCAGATGATGCTGGGCGAAGTCGTTTTGGGTGGTGTCGGCGCCGGCTTTTACGGTATGATGCTGTATGTATTTATCACGGTTTTCATTGTCGGGCTGATGGTAGGCCGGACGCCTGAATATCTGGGTAAAAAGATCGAAGCGAAAGAAGTCGTTTTAACGATCGCCGGTCTTTTGATCCCGGCAGCGACAATTTTGTCAATGGCGGCGGTTTCCTGCCTTACGGAAGCCGGTCAGGCCGGTATCTCCAACCCCGGGCCGCATGGTCTTAGCGAGATCTTATACGGTTTTGCTTCCGGTGTGGGCAATAACGGCAGTGCTTTTGCCGGTTTGGGCGCCAACAGCCTGTGGTATAATGTCCTGATCGGTCTGGCGATGCTGATCGGACGTTTTGCTGTCATTGTGCCGGTCTTAGCTATTGCGGGCAATATGGCAACGAAAAAAATCGCTCCGGCGAGTGCCGGTACCTTCAATACCGGCAGCAGCCTTTTTGCCGTATTGCTGGCAGGCGTTGTTTTGATCGTTGGCGCGCTGACATTTTTACCGGCTCTGGCTCTGGGACCGATCGTAGATCAATTGTTCATGCTGCAGGGCAAGGTATTTTAAGGAGGATCTGAGATGAAAAGAGACAGACAACAGCAAGAGATTTTGAGCGAGGCCGTGCGTAATGCGTTTCTGAAGCTCGATCCTCGTATTCAATGGAAAAATCCTGTCATGTTCATAGTTTTTCTGGGGGCGATTTTAGCAGCATTACTGGCTCTACGCGCCTTTCTGGCAGGTAACATGCAGGAAGGCTGGTTTGACCTGCATATAGATTTATGGCTGTGGTTTACAGTACTGTTTGCCAATTTTGCCGAAGCAGTAGCGGAAGGCCGCGGTAAGGCGCAGGCGGAAAGTTTGCGTAAAGCCCGTAAATCCATTCAGGCAAAGAAAATCAAAGCTGATGGCAGTCTGGAGACCGTGGGCTCTGAGGCGATCCGCAAGGGCGACATAGTTTTGGTTGAGGCTGGCGATACTATTCCTAACGACGGTGAAGTGATCGAAGGTATGGCATCAGTTGATGAAAGCGCCGTTACCGGTGAATCAGCGCCTGTTATCCGTGAATCCGGCGGCGATAAATCTTCTGTAACCGGCGGTACGAAGGTGCTGTCAGACTGGATCAAAGTCAGAGTCACGACTAACCCCGGTGAAACTTTCCTTGATCGGATGATCGGGCTGGTCGAAGGTGCAAAACGGCAGAAAACTCCGAATGAGATCGCCCTGACGCTGCTTTTAGTGGGACTGACGATCATCTTTCTGTTCGCGGTAGTGACACTGGAACCGTTTGCCATTTATTCCGGTACGGTTATTTCTGTGACGGCGTTGGTAGCGCTGCTGGTGTGCCTGATCCCGACGACGATCGGCGGCTTGCTGTCGGCGATAGGTATTGCCGGTATGGACAGGCTTTTGGGCCGTAATGTGCTGGCCATGAGCGGTCGTGCCGTAGAAGCGGCTGGTGACGTTAACGTACTGCTGCTTGATAAAACTGGTACTATTACCCTGGGCAACAGGATGGCGACGGAATTTATCCCGGCGGCCGGCGTTGCTGCGGGTGAACTGGCTGATGCGGCGCAGCTGGCTTCTTTAGCTGACGAAACTCCGGAAGGCCGCAGTATCGTAGTGCTGGCAAAAGAAAAATATGGCCTGCGTGAGCGCGACCTTACGCATTTACAGGCTGAATTCATTCCTTTTACTGCCCAGACCAGAATGAGCGGTATTGATACTGTCGATGCCAGAATACGCAAAGGCTCCATGGAAGCCATGCAGAATTATGTCAGCGAACTGGGCGGTACTTTTCCGGCGGAAGTTCGCAGCGCCTGTGAAAACATTGCTCATCAGGGCGGTACGCCTTTGGTGGTTGCCAAAGATAAACAGGTCATGGGAGTTATTTATCTGAAGGATATCGTTAAAGGCGGGATCAAAGAGCGTTTCAGTGAGTTGCGGAAAATGGGTATCAAAACGATCATGATCACCGGTGATAATCAGCTGACAGCGGCAGCGATCGCTGCCGAAGCAGGCGTGGATGATTTTCTGGCGGAAGCGACGCCGGAAGCGAAATTGAAAATGATCCGTTCCTATCAGCAGCAGGGAATGCTGGTGGCAATGACAGGTGACGGCACTAATGATGCGCCGGCGCTGGCCCAGGCCGATGTGGGCGTAGCAATGAACAGTGGTACGCAGGCGGCTAAAGAAGCAGGCAATATGGTCGATCTTGATTCCAATCCAACGAAATTGATCGAAGTTGTCGAGATCGGCAAGCAGCTTTTGATGACGCGCGGTTCACTGACGACTTTCAGTATTGCCAATGATATCGCAAAATATTTTGCGATCATTCCGGCCTTGTTTGCCGCAACCTATGCGCCGCTGGAAGTACTCAATATTATGCAGCTGCATTCGCCGCAGAGCGCTATCCTGAGCGCGGTTATTTTCAATGCGCTGATCATCATCGCACTGATACCGCTGGCGATGAAGGGTGTAGCCTATAAACCGCTGGGAGCTTCTAAAATATTGCAGAGAAACCTGCTGCTGTACGGTGTCGGTGGTATCATCGTGCCGTTTATCGGGATCAAGCTCATCGATGTGCTTTTAGTTGCGTTAGGCTTGGCTTAAGAGAGGATGAGGTGAAAGTATGGGCGCGATAAGAAGATCGTTAGTAATGATTATAACCTTGAGTATTTTTACCGGGCTGGTTTATCCGCTGGCGATGACAGGTCTGGCACAGGCGGTATTTCCCAGCCGGGCTAATGGTAGTATAATAATAAAAGACGGGGTTCCGGTAGGATCGGCCCTGATCGGCCAGGCGTTTACAGATGCCCGCTATTTTAGCAGCCGTCCTTCTGCCGGCGGCAATGATGCGGCCAATTCAGGCGGCACCAACTATGGCGGCACCAGCGCCAAACTGCAGCAGCAGGTCAATGAGAAAGCTGCGGCAGTCCGTGAAGTAAACGGCTGGGAGGCAAACAGGGATGTACCAAGTGTTTTGGTAACGAATTCCAGCAGTGGTCTGGACCCGCATCTGACGCCAGAGGCAGCTTATTGCCAGGTCGAACGTATTGCTAAAGCGCGCGGTCTGTCAATTGGACAGGTGCGCGATCTGGTGACGGAACATATTGAAAAGGCCGATTTAGGCGTTGTGGGCGAGGATAGAGTCAATGTTTTGAAGCTGAATCTGGCACTTGATAAATTGCAACAGAACCAATAAAGTTAGGGCTGCATTTAGCAGCCCTATTTGGCTATCTTGCTAAGGAGAAACGGTTATGGAACTGACAGAAAAACCTCAAAGTGGACATGAATATGCGGAAACACTGCTGGCAGCAGTTAATAAGGAGCAGCGCGGCAAGCTGACGGTTTTTTTAGGTGCCGCCGCCGGCGTTGGTAAAACCTATACCATGCTGCAGGAAGCACAGACCCGCCTGCGAGAGGGAACTGATATCGTACTCGGGCTGGTGCTTACGCACGGGCGCGCAGAAACAGCAGCGCTTCTGGAAGGTCTGCCGCGTATTCCTGAGCAGGAAATAGAATATCATGGCAAGACGCTGCAGGAAATGGATCTGGATACGATCCTCAAACGCCGTCCGCAGCTGGTCGTCGTCGATGAACTGGCGCACAGCAATGTCCCCGGCTCACGCCATCAACGGCGTTATCAGGATGTAGAAGAGCTTTTAGCTGCCGGTATCGACGTTTATACTGCCGTCAATATCCAGCATATCGAAAGTTTGAATGATGTCGTGGCGCAGATTACCGGCAGTATCGTGCGTGAAACTGTACCGGACGCGTTTTTTGATCTGGCGGATGACATCAGATTGATCGACATCCCGCCGAAGGAATTATTGCAGCGCTTGAAAGAGGGCAAGGTCTATCAGCCGCAGCAGGCCCAGCAGGCGCTTAAGGGCTTTTTCAGACAGGGGAATATCAGTGCGCTGCGGGAGCTGGCTTTAAGGTTTACGGCCCGTCATGTCGATCAGGACATGCTGGCCTATATGCGTCTGCATAAAATAGAAGGGCCCTGGCCGGCTTCTGGAAAAGTCATGGTCTGTGTCAGCGCCAGTCCTTTTTCGGCGCAGCTGATCAGGGCGGCGCAGCGTTTGGCACAGGGGCTGCATGCAGAATTTTTGGCAGTGCACATCGAAACGCCGGAGCGAAGATTTCCTCATGGCGATAAAGAACGGGAAAGGCTCTGGCGTAATCTGAATCTGGCTAAAGAGCTGGGTGGGCAGATTTTGACTACGGCAGGGACTGATTTTGTAGGAACAGTACTGCAAATCGCCGTTCGGGAAAATGTTACTGCGATCGTAGTCGGTAAATCAGGACCTCGCCGCTGGTATGAATGGGGCAGAAAAACTTTGATCGACAGACTGATCGATCAAAGCGGATTTATTCACGTTTATGTCATCCAGGGGCGGGAAGAAGAGGAAAAGCCTCCTGTCATCACTACAGCAGTACCGCACAGGCAGACCGGCTGGCGCCAGTACGTGGGGGCACTGGCGGCAGTTGTTATCACTACAGGGCTTTGTTATGTTTTCCGTGGTCAGCTGGAGCTGGTCAATATAGCATTGCTGTATCTGCTGCCGGTTTTATTGACGGCGGCCTGGTGGGGCAGAGGTACTGCCTATGTAACGGCAGTTTTTTGTGTTTTAGGCTTTGACTTTTTATTTTTGGAACCGGTTTTTACCTTTACGATTTATGATATTCGCTATTTGTGGAGCTTTTTGATTTTTGGTCTGGTGGCATTTTTAGTTGGCGGGAAGACAGAATCACTGCGGCGGGAACTTGAAAGTACCAGACGTCGTGAAAGTAATGTCAACAGTCTGTACCGTTTCAGCAGCCGTATTGCCGCAGTAGACGATGCCGGGACGATCATGGAAGAATTTGTCAGCCATGTGGGGAGTGAGCTGCAGCGGACGGTGGTGGTTTTATTGCCTGAGAGGAAGGTGCTGCGGCTGCAGGCCTGTTATGCCGCGCAGAAGAAGGCTGCGACCGCTGAGTTTCAGTTGCCGCCGTCTGAATATGCCGTAGCAGCGTGGGTCCAGGAACATGGACAGGCCGCCGGGCGTTCTACAGATACTTTGCCTGGTGCTGAAAATCTTTTTTTGCCGCTGTTGAACGGGGAAAAAGTTGTTGGCGTTGTGGGTATCGCTATTGATACGCGCAAGCTGTCGCCGGAGGAAAGGACCGTACTGGGTGCGTGGGTCAGCCTGCTGGCGATCGCTTTGGTGCGGGCCGGTTTGAGCAGCGAAGCCAAACAGGCCGCTATGCTGCGGGAAGCTGATAAATTGAGGACAGCCCTTTTTAATTCCGTTTCCCATGAACTGCGGACGCCTTTAGCAGCGATCATGGCAGCCATTTATACATTGAATGACAAAGCTGTTGCCTATGGGGAACAACAGCGTCAGCAGCTTTTGGAAACTATTGCCGATGCTTCCAAACGGATGGAGCGGATCATCGGTAATCTTTTGGATACAGCCCGCATGGAAAGTGGGATGCTGCAGCTGAAGCTGGACTGGTGCGATCTGGAGGATGTTGTCAGCGGCGCTTTGCGGCGCAGCAGAGAGCATACGCAGAATTACCTGATCAAAGTGGAGATGGCGGAAGATCTGCCGCTGATTTATGCAGATGCCGCTTTGCTGGAGCATGTGGTGTTGAATTTACTAGATAATGCGGTAAAATATTCTGTAGAAGGCAGTAAGATCGAATTACAGACAGCTCTGGGCGCGAATGAAGTGATCGTGATGGTCAAAGACCGCGGTGTAGGCTTTAAAGAAGCGGATTTACCGCATTTATTCGATAAATTTTACCGGGCCGGGAACACGGAAAAAATCAGCGGTACCGGTTTGGGCCTGGCGATCTGCAAGGGCATTGTTGACGCTCATCATGGCAGGATCTGGGCCGAGCTTCGTCCTGATGGCGGCAGTATTTTTGGTTTTGCTCTGCCTGTAACATTGCCGGAAGAAAAGGCTGGTGGAAAAAATGACTGAAAGTGCTTTGCGGGTGCTGGTGATCGACGATGAACCGGCTATCAGAAAACTTTTGAAAATATCGATGCAGGCCTATGGCTATGAGCTGGGCGAAGCGGCGGCAGGTCAGGAGGGGCTTTTAATGGCTGCTTCCTTCAGGCCGGATATCATTCTGATTGACCTGGGGCTGCCCGATATGGACGGTAAGGCAGTGGTAAAGGCTTTGCGGGAATGGTCGGAAACGCCGATCATTGTTTTGACAGCGCGGGAACAGGAGCAGGAAAAAATTGCTGCGTTAGACGCCGGCGCCGATGATTATGTGACCAAACCTTTTGGTATGGGTGAGCTGATGGCCAGGATGCGGGTCTGTCTGCGCCGATCCGGCAATAAAGAGGGAGAACCGCTGCTGACCTGCGGCGGCTTGCAGCTCAATCTGCTGGAGCACAGGGTCGTAGTAGAAGGGCGCGAAGTCAAGCTGACGCCGACAGAGTATGAGCTGTTGAAGGTGATGCTCAAATATGCCGGACGCGTGCTGACGCATAAACAGCTGCTGAAAGCTGTCTGGGGTAATGAATATGATACGGACACCCATTATATCAGGATCTATATGCGGCAGCTGCGGCGTAAAATAGAGCCGGACCCGGCTCAGCCTAAATATCTGATCACCGAAGCGGGTATCGGTTACCGGCTGTTAGGCGGAGAATGAATTTGGGGATAGAAAAAAGGACTATTTCGTAAAGAAATAGTCCTTTTACTTTTAATATTGCGTTACTGTTTAAAAGAATTGCTCAATAAAACCCGGCGGCAGTACGCCAAAAAGATCTGCCAGCATATAGGCCGAAAAAACAGATGTGACGGCGAAAGCTACTGTATAGGCGATTTCTTTTTTTACAGCGTTGGCATAAAAGCCGCGTACGGAACAGAGAAAAATTAAAACCCAGAAAATTTTTAATGTCGTTGGCGTCATTATGTACTCCTTTAGTTTTCAAAAGTTCCTTTGACAAGAGCCTGCCCTGCATCTACCATCAGGCGGCCTTTGGCAAAAACCTTATTTAAAGTCAGGTCGTCGTTCCAAACGATCAGGTCGGCATCTTTGCCGACGGCAACGCGGCCTTTGCTATCCAGCTTCAGAGCGTCGGCAACATTGCAGGTTATCAGCTGCAGGGCCTTTTCAAAGGGCAGTACGCCGGCTTTGACGATACCCAGCATTTCTTCATATAAATAACGCGGCGCTGCCGCAGTCAAACCAATCAGTTCATTGTCGACGTTGAATTTGGGCATACTGCCGTTACCGTCGCTACTCAAAGTCAGGCGCTGCAAAGGTACGCCTGCGTCCAAAGCCTGTTTAACGGCTTCTGGGACAGGGATGGCACTGCCGGTCATGCCGCAGGTCAGATCAATGATGCCGCCCTGCAGAGCAAACTCGATCGCTTGTTTATAAAGCAGGGGGTTACGGTTGACATGTGTGGGCCGGAAGACAGTGACAGGCAGTTCGGTAGCTGCCAGAATTTCCAAAACCGGGTCCAGTCCGCGTTTGCCGTCGCCCATATGGATATGCAGCACGCCGGCCTTACCGCTCAGCATACCGCCGATACGTGCTTCTGCTGCAAGTTCGGCGTAAGCCTGCGTAGCTGGCATCGAGGAACGGTGATCGCTCATAGCGACCTTGCCGCCCAAGATCTTATCGATCAAAACGATATCGCTGCGCAGATTGACGGTGATATGTTTGCTGTCTGCCGGATAGGCGCCGGAATAGATCCAGGTAGAAAGGCCTTCTTCTTCCAGACCGCGGGCTTTGGCCAGCAGATTTTCCATACTGCGGGTCACACCGTCGGTACCAAGCAGCCCGATCACTGTTGTAGTACCTGCCGTGGTCAGCTGCGACAGCTGGATCTCCGGTACGCGGGTAGCGAAACTGCCTTCACCGCCGCCGCCTGTAATATGGATATGCTGGTCAATAAAACCGGTAGTAACTTTAGCTCCTCCGGCGTCGAGAACAGTGCAGTCAAAAGGCAGCTCGCCGATCGACGGAGCCATATGCGCGATTATACGTCCGGACAGCAGGATATCCTGACAGCCTGCGTCGGCAGGAGCGTAAACGTAGGCGTTTTTTATGAGTGTAAACATAGCTACCTCCATGATATATAAATTAACTATTATAAATTCGCTTTAGCTGCTGATAATTCCTGCTGATGGCTGAGATTTTCTGCGGCGAAATGAAAAATCCTGCTGTTTTTGGCAGCAGGAGTCGTCAATAATTTTTGATTTGTCTGTAAAAATAATAAAATATCTTATTTTGAAAAATAATATTTACTTTCTGATGAATATATGATTAAATGCAAATAAGAACATAGCTTAGGAGCGGATCAAAGTGAAAAAACAAAGTGGTTTCACATTAGTGGAATTAGTAATTGTAATAGCAGTGCTGGGAATTTTGGCAGGACTGGCGATACCGTATTTTATGGAAGCGCGTGAGGAAGCGGCCAAAAAGGAATGCCTGGCTAATCGAACGCAGATTTTAAGGATGTTCCATGCTCAGCAGGCACAAGGATACAGCGGGGACCTGGAGCATTTTCTAGATGAAGTTATAGAAGAGCCTAATGCTAATAAATATTTTACTTTTGTACCGAAGTGCGCTGATAATGGAGAGTATATTGTTGCTGGTGATATTGTGGTCTGCTCAATACCTGAACATAATGACGAAAATATTAATGGCGGCAATTCCAGTAATATGGATGCCATAACAAATAATTTTAAAGAATTCCTTGATAAGTATCAGGCGATGACAGACCAGCAACTGAAAGATTTAGGATGGTGGCCAACTTATGCCTCTGGCGCATTAGTAAAAACGAATGATGGTTTTAGAGAGGCTTATTATAAAGAAAAAGGAGAATGGCCTAGCGGAGTAGATTTAAATGGTAATACGATTTATTTTAAATTTCACTTAACTGTGAATGGTAGTTTTCTGACATATGCAAATGGTAATGGTGATTTTAAAAATAGTGGAGATTGGGGCACTAATTATATCTACGATTCTGCAGCTAAAAAATGGTATTATAATTCCCAAGGGACAAATTTAGGTGGTATTTCCAACAGCATTGATAAAGGTGGTAAAACAGAAGCACAAGTTATAGAAGAAATAAAAAAAGCTGGATGGACCGAAGTTACCCTTAACGGCAATACCTTCAGCAAATAACATCTTTGCATAACTGACTAAGTAATAATTACAAAACAGGCATTGTTTCATATGAAACAATGCCTGTTTTGTATATAGTCCGCCAACATAACAATAAAGTAAAAAAGCCTTTCTTCTTTTGTGAAGAAAGGCTTTTGCGTTTTTGTGGTGCCTCAGCACAGAATCGAACTGTGGACACAAGGATTTTCAGTCCTTTGCTCTACCAACTGAGCTACCGAGGCAAAAATGGCGACCCGGATGGGACTCGAACCCACGACCTCCGCCGTGACAGGGCGGCATTCTAACCAACTGAACCACCGGGCCATTGGTGGGGGCTACATAAACTTCTGCCAAAATAAAAAATGGTGGGCGCTGACGGGATCGAACCGCCGACATTCTGCTTGTAAGGCAGACGCTCTCCCAGCTGAGCTAAGCGCCCGAATGGTGACCGGTGGGGGAATCGAACCCCCGATACCGCCGTGAAAGGGCGGTGTCTTAACCGCTTGACCAACCGGCCAATTTTGGTGACCCATGTAGGCCTCGAACCTACGACACCCTGATTAAGAGTCAGGTGCTCTACCAACTGAGCTAATGGGCCGTCGTAATGTTGCTTATATAGAATACACGAAAACAAGCTATTTTGCAAGTATTTTTTTTATTCCCTGTACTTGAAATTTACGAATTGGATTCCATAAACAATATAACAACGTATACAAATTAATAAATTAACATTTAAAACAATTTATTAGCCTATAGTTTACAAGTAAAAATTTTTCTGCTAGTATTCGTAGTGGGGAAAAGTTTTTTAGGGGAATATTTCAAATTAGGGGGTAAAAAAATTGAAAAAGAGAGGGTTTGTTTCAAAAAAGATGCTGGCACTTACAGTGCTGGCCTGTTTAAGGTTGGGCAATAACGCTTATGGCGCAGAAGTTCCAGCTATTAGTATTACACCAGGTAGTAACAGTAGTCCGCATTTAACTATTTCCAGTGGTTCTAATACGCTTGATCTAACCCAAGGCGGCTTTAGTGGCATCGAAGAGGGCAAGCATGTAGAAAGGGCGGTCTATGACTCGGGCGATACGATAAATAAACTGTTTGCCGATACCTATGCAGAATCTTATGGGGCCTATAAAAAGGCTGCCGATGCCTACGAGCTGGCTTTAGCTGCGTTTCATGATGACGAAACCTCGTCGGAATTGGAAGCGGCAAGGGACGAGGCTCTGCTCAAACTACAGCAGCAAGAAAAGGCCTTGAATGACGTCTGCAGCGATCCGAGCAATAAACTGGTGATGTCTGCTGAAGATGTAAAAAAAATATTTGAGAGCCCCGCAGGTGAAGTTCTGCAGTATTCGCGGGGGGAGGAAACCTATAAAGACGCTATTTCCGGTAAAGAGCTGCAGATAAATGTTAAAAAGGATCTGGTTTACAGCCAAAATGACTTAGGTTTGCCGGAAAGCCCGATCACGATCAGTTACGATAAGCCGACTTCGGATGATCCGGTGAATGACCCGCAGCAGCATGACAATCTGCATGTCGTGAAGGTCACTGGCAGCGGTACTGTTTTGAATGTAGATGGTGACGGCGATCCTGCTACTGTTTATGAGTTAAATGCTGTTTCTAAAAACGGGTCCGGTGTTTTTGACGTTAGTGATGGCGCCGAACTGAATTTGAATACTTCTATTTCTTACAAGACAGGCGGCAGCGAAGACGTTGGCACCGAATTTAAAGATACCAGTAAAAGTATTTCATCAAGTATGGTCAAAGGTAATGTTACCTGGGGCGGTATAGTTTCGACACCGTTCGGCGATTTTGATATTCATGATGCCAAAAGCGCTAATGAGTATAATGATGCGCTGATCAAATTTATCCAGAAAGATGAAAAGACCCGGCTGATGAACCAGGAACAGGTGCAGGCTTTTTATGATCAATGGGCCGGCCAAATGTATACGATCACCGGCGAGGTCGATGCCAGTTATAAGTATAACTGGGATCAGCAGAAGCTGCAGGAGATTGCAGAGAAGTCTATCAAAGACGGCGATATTGGAACTGCTTCCACCAGTAAAAATTATTTTGTCGGGGTGCATGATTCCAATTCTGTGATCAATATCAAAGAAGGCGTAGTCATTGATGGCAATAACAGCGGCGGTACGATCATCAAAGGTGATTTTGCCGGGGCCGGCGGGGCAGGTAATAATACCCTGAATGTCAATGGTACGCTTAAAGGCGCGACAACGGCTGTCAATGCTGTAAATATGGATATTAATGTCAGTGCGACCGGTCAAATAAAAGGTTCGATCATCCTGGATAAAGGTAAGATCAAAAACGAGGGTGAGATCGGTAATACTACGATCGCAAATGGCATTTTGGAGAACACTAATAAAGTCAACGGTTATGTCAGTGCCAGTAACAGCGCTGTAACTAATGACGGCGAGATCACCGGCAGCGTCAGCGGTACTAATGGCAGTACGCTGCTCAATACCAGCGCTGCTGTGATCAAGGGCGATGTGTCTTTTTCAGGAAAAGATTCTGGCGGAATTGCTTCCAAGATCAAAAACGAGGGTACGATCAACGGCAGTATCAGCGTTACAGACGGGGCTAAGATCACTAATGCCAGCGATGTCGTTGGCAGCGGGAGAACAGTAGTTACGGTCAAAGACGACTCCAATTATGAAGGGACGAACGATTCCAATATCTATATCGGTTATACCAGCAAAGACCAGTGGGACGATCCGTTAACGCCGAAAGTCGCAGTGCCGAATATCAGCGGCGACATCAGCAGACCGTATACCGGGATCAATATCGAAGGCGGTTCTTTTGATAATGCGGGTACGATCTATATCGCCGGCAGCCAGGTAAATGTAGTAGGTGTTCGTATCAGTGGTAATGCCGTTTATCAGGATCATGCCGGTGCGGAGATCATTTTAAATAAAGAGCAGGATCGGAATGGCCTGGATGCAAGTAGGGCTAATAACAATACGGCGATCCTGGTCGAAAATATTAAAGACTATACCACTAAACCGGTAGAGATCAACAGCAGCATCACTTTGAACGATGTTGGCGGTACGGGGTTAGAGGTCAGGAATTATGCAGATGTTACTTTAAAAGGTGATGTCAATCTTAATTCTGAATCTGGCGGCGTTACTTACGGTGTTTTTGTTGACGGCTCGCATCCGGAGGAAGATAATCCGGACACAGGTACACCCAAGCTTACACTGGTAGACAGCAATATCAATATCAATACGGACAAGGGTATCGGCCTGCATATCCGTAATGGCGGTGTTGCTTCTATCGAAGGTACGTCGCAGATCACTTTCGCCGCAGATAAAAAGAAACAGATCGGCGTGCTGCTGTCCGGTAATGTCAGTGAATCGAATTTAAACTACAAGTCAGACCAAGAGTTGTTGGTCAAAGGTGAAGAATCAGTTTTGTTCAGAGTCGAAAGAGGCGCGACATTTGATGTTGGCGCGTTGTTAAATAACGATCCAATGAATCCAGCAAAAATCGCTTTGGATTCTAATAATTCTGATAAATCTTCGCTGTTTGTAGCGACAGGCGGCGCCACATTAGGTAATACAAACAAAACCCAGCTGACGATCGATAAAGTGGAGATGATCATCAGCGGTAAGGACAGTATGGGTATCAGGGTCGAAGGCGGCGCGCAGGCTACGATCGGCAAAGATACGCAGATCAAACTGAGCGGGAAGAATAACGTTGTCGCCAAAGTCGACGGTCATTATTATGATCTGGACGGCGAGCATCAAAGTGCTAATGATGGTGCTTCCCAGCTGACCAGCAGCCTGACGCTCACTAATGATAATTTCCAGGGAGCTGCAGAGGATTCGATCGGTTATCATGTCTTGAACGGCGGTAAGCTGATCCATGACGGGACGATCGATTTTTCGACCAATGATAACCAGTTGATCGGTGTATTGCTGACGAACGGCGGGCAGCTGGAATCGAAAAAGAATTCCAAAATCGAGGTCAACGGTACGGCAGTCAAGATCGTCGGCGCTAATTCGACCGCGACTATCAATAATGAAGGCGGCGGCAGTGGTCCGTTGATCCATGCTACTGACGGTACGGCTGCTTATCAGTTAACTGATAATGCTAAATTAAAGCTGACCGGCAGCGGTTTGACGCAGGCTGATAAAAGTGCGCACGCGATTCTGATTGATGCCGGTTCTTCCCAAAGTGTTGTGACGCTGGAGGACGCTAAGCTGAAGGCGACCGGTACCGGCAGCGGTATCGAAAATGCAGGCAATGCTACGAACATCACGCTGAAGAAAGCTGAGATAGAAGTCAATAACGGCGCCGGTATCCATTCAGCAGTAGGATTTTCGCCCAGTTCCGACAGCCAAAGCGGCGTGATCAATGTGGAAGGTAACGGTACAGGTATTTTATTTGAAAATATGGATGGGTCGATGACTGATAACGCCATTACCTTTACCCAGGCCAAGGGTCTGGTAGTCAATGTTAAAGGGGCCAATGGCAACGGCATTGTCGCCAATACCAGTAAGGCTGTTAATACGACCGGTTCGGTCAATGTGATCGATGCGAACGGCGGCGCGGCCTTAGAAGTAAAAGGTACTACGAGCAAGGTAGCCCAGGGCGGTAATCTGTATTCGGCTTCGCAAAGCAGCGCGATCGTGGAACTGAGTGATTCGGTCAACGCATTTACCAATTCCGGTGAAATGCTCTTCGGCGAATTTACGCCGAAGACTAATAACGGTTTTGATTTTACGGCGGATGCTGCTACTGACCAAATCGCGCTGACTAAAACCGGCACAACTACTATCGACTTCACTAACAGTAACAGTGGCAAGATCAATGGTGTGGTCAGCTTAACGGCGGCAAACGGCACTGACGGCAACAGCGTTACTTTAACAGCAGTCAGCCAGGGCAATGAATTTATTACCGGCAGCGGCAACGACACTTTTACAGTGAGCAAGATCACAGGCAGCGATAAAGATGGAGTGACTAAACAGTTTAACAGCCTGGACGGAGGCGCCGGCGCCGATGAGCTGACCATTAACGGCGGTTCTGACTATACTGTGACTAATGCCGATACTATTAAAAATATCGAGCAGATCAGTATAACTGGCAGCAGTAAACTGACGCTGGACAAGGTGCTGCCCAACGGCACGGATACTTTTGGTATCAGCGGCGACAGTACGCTGCATTATAATATCGCTGACAGCAAAATTGGCAGCAGCGCTTTTGCCAAACAGGTAGAGGGAGCAGGTCTCTTTACTGTTGAGGGTAAACCAGCGCAAGCCAGTGATAATCTGAACTTTGATTTTGGTACTAAACAAACTGGATTTAATGGTACCTTTGAAACGATCAACGTCAGCTTTGATTTAAAAGGCGTCAATCAGCAGTCGCTGGTCAACGCAACGCTGAGAGGCAGTGCGAACAGTACGATCAACGTAGGCACAGGTGAGCAGAACGTGAAAGGCGTACATATGAACGGCGCCGATTTCGTTTTTGACGATATCACCCCGGATGCTCTGACTGATAATAATCATGTTATGCTGGCCGATAGTAATATTAAGACCGATACTTTAACTTTAAGCAGCGGTACGGTGATCGTCGATGTAGCGGATATCAAGAACCCTGTACATCCGGATACGCTGGACAGCAACAAAGAATCACTTTTGAAACATGATGATGCTAACAGATATATACAGCTTATTCAGGCTAAGGATGTAGCCAACTCACAAAACATCAACCAAATCAATATCGTTGACAGTAACAACATGCCTCTGGCGACAACAGCTGTTGATGTAAATCAGAATGATAAAAAAGTAGCAAATGCCAAATATGGCATTACGGCGGCCGTAATTACCGATAAAGTTGGCAGTAATTATGAAAACGGCCTGTATGCTACGATCGGCCTGACAGAGATCGAACTGTTGGAACAAGAAGAAACTGCCGGCAATGCTTTACGGCTGAATGCTTTTGGTGAAGATGAAGCTGAAGCCAGAACCCTGTCTGCTAAACTGACAGGTGCTGGCGATGTTGTCATTACCGGCGAGAAGGAAGTTATTCTGCGTAACGATATGGGCAGCACTTATACGGGCAAGACTATCGTCGATGCCAATGCTGCTTTGAAAACTGGTGCGCATGGCTCCTTTGGCGCTACTTCGGAATTAGTGCTGCAGGCTAACAGCAACACTGATCTGAACGGTCAGCAGGAAACAGTTGGCGCGCTGACAGCTGACGCCAGCTCGGTGCTTGACCTGAACGGCGGCACTTTGACGATCGGTACGGCGCAGAACACCGGTAACAAGGATTCTTACAGTAACGGCAGTTTAAAAGGCAGCGGTACTTTAAATGTCAAAGATACCAATCTGTATGTTGATGGTGCCAACAATGATCTGAGCGCGGCCGTCAATAATAACGGTACCAGCCAGATCTTTGTGGAACAGGGCGACAGCCTTGGAACAGGCGTGATCACTATGAGCGACACCAGTAAACTGGTTGCCGATATCGACAGTGACACCAGCTTTACCAATAGCTTTGCTGCCGGTGACGCCACAGCTTCGCTGGTCAAAAACGGCAGCGGTACGCTGACCTTTAATGCCGATCAGGCTGCTTATGAAGCTAAAACAGAAATGAACGGCGGTAAACTGGTCTTTGACGGCGGCGATGTTGCTTCGCAGGAGATCGACATCAATGGCGGACTTTTGATAGCCAACGAGGGCACTCAATTTGCCGGTGTGATCAATAACGATGCGGTGATGGTAGCGTTGAAAGATACCCGTGTCAATAATGATTTCCATAATACCGGCGCTTTGTATGTGGGCCATAATATTGGCGATACTGTCGCTAACGGCGACAAGGTCTATGTCGACAACTATGAAGGCACAGCAGGCAGCAGTCTGCACTTCCTGGGCCAGCTGGGCGATGATAATTCCACGATCAATAATCTGGTCATTGAGAATGATTCGACCGGTGAAAGCCTTGTGTATGTCAGAAATTCTGACGGCATGGGCGGGCAGACCAGCCAGGGTATCAAGCTGATCGAGGTCAAAGGCAATTCTGATGCAGAATTTATCGCCGGCGACCGGATCATAGCCGGTGCCTATACTTATGAGCTGCAAAGAGGCGACAGCCTGGGCAACAATATGAAGGACTGGTTCCTGACCAGCCGCCTGTCGCAGGAGCCGCTGGCATATTATGCTAACTATCTGGCTGCTAACGATGTGCTGGATCTGCGTTTGCAGGACCGCACAGGTTCCAAAGAATTTACGGAATACCTGAAGGATGGCGAAGAAGAAAAGGCTGACAGCCTCTGGGCCCGCAGCGTTTATTACAAAAAATCCTATTGGGATGACGATAAATTCAACAAAACCAGCGCCAACAGCAATTATTTCCAAATGGGTTATGACGTTGCCCAGTGGAAAAAAGCTAATAACCGCTTCCATGTAGGCGTGATGGCTGGTTACTATAACGGCAGCAACTCTATAAGCGGCGTAGAAGATACTTCTACTTCCGGAAAAGTCGATCTTTATACAGCCGGTATCTATGGTACCTGGCTCAAAAACCATAACGACAAGGAACAGACTTATCTCGATACCTGGGTTCAGTATATCTGGGGCGATAATGAGATCAAGAACCAGCACATCAATGAAAAATATGATGTCAACGGTGTGGCAGTATCCTTCGAGGTCGGCCATTCCATGGAAGTTTCTCAGTCGGAAAACAAAAAGCATTATATCGAGCCGAAAGCACAGCTGATCTGGAGCAATCTGGAGCAGGAGACCTTTGACTGGGCTGTTAACAATAATAACGGCGCCGCAGTCAACAGTTTTAAACAGAAAACAGATTATCAGCTGATCAGCAGAATGGGTATCCGTTTGGCCAGCAAAACCAAAGCGGACCCGCTGAAGAAAAAATATTCCAATTCCTTTGCCGAGCTGAACTGGCTCCACTATTTCAAAGACTATGAATTCTCGGTCGGCAAGGACCAGCTGGAAATGGGTATCAAAGATAAAGCGGAAATCAAAATCGGTTTGGAAAAACAGTTCAACAAAAATTGTTCGATCTGGGCCAACGGCTTTATCCAGGTCGCTGAAAACAGCTACCGCAATGTGGGCGCTCAGTTAGGCGTCAAGTATACATTCTAAAGCTTTACCGGGGATTACCGGACTGAAAGCACGTTCCTGTCACAGGAACGTGCTTTTTGGTTTTGGGGTGGCGAATCGGGGCCGTACATAAAAAACATTGCCAAAGATGTATACATACGGAAAGGATTGACGCTGACGCGTTAAAGAAGGTACAATAAAAATAGTTAGCTTGTTGAATTGACTAAAAGTTTCCCCTAAAAAATTTTTGGAGGCTTAGAATATGAAATATGATATCGCAATTATCGGCGGCGGGCCTGCCGGCTTATCAGCTGCTATTACTGCCAGCAGCAAAGGACGTAAGGTAGTGGTTTTTGAAGCTCACGGCTTCAGCCCGCGCCTGCGCAGTGTCGAGCTGATCACTGATTATATGGGCTGTCCCGATATTTCCGGCAGTGCGCTGATGGATAGATTTGTCGAGCATGCCTGTCATATCGGTGCGGAGATCATTGAAGAAAAAATAATTTCTCTAAAAGAGAAAGCCGGTTATTTTGAGCTGGGTACGCCTAACAGCAAGTACAATGCCGATACTGTTATTCTGGCTACAGGTATTTCTCGTTCCAGCCTGCTGCCGGGCGAAAAAGAATTTTTAGGGCGCGGCGTCAGCTACTGCGCCAAGGTGGACGGCGCCGAATATAAAGGTAAGCGGGTAGCGGCGATCGCCACCGTTCCCGATGCGATGGAAGAAATCGAATATCTGGCTGATATCTGCAGTGAAGTGATCTTCATCCCCCGGTTTCAGGGCTTCGTAGCGCCTAAACGTAAGAACGTAACGGTAATTCTGGAGCAGCCGACTGATATTACCGGTACCGACAGAGTGACAGGGCTGCATACAGCCAGTGAGTTTTTCAGTGTCCAGGCCGTTTTTATGTTTCGTGCTTCCGATCCGCTCAACAGCTTTTTGCCGGGTCTGCAGATGCGGGGGCGTTCGGTTCTGGTCGATGATCAGGCTGAAACGAGCATCGAAGGCGTTTTTGCCGGCGGCGACTGCACCGGTCAGCCGTGGCAGGTCAACCGTGCGGCTGGTCAGGGTCAGAAGGCCGCGATCAGTGCGATCAATTACCTGGCCAAACGTGATGGCTTGATCGAAACTTTTAAAGAATACAGCTGATTTTAAGCTTCATAACAGTGATTTTACGGGCACGCCGAGGTTCTTCGGCGTGCTCTCTTTCATATTATGGCAATTTGTGCTAAAATAAAGTTTATGAAGTAATTCAACATTTGGAGGAATGAATAATGTTAGATATGAAATTTGTTAGGGAAAATCCTGAATTGGTTATGGACGCTATGCGTAAGCGTAACGCCAATGTGAACCTTGACGAATTTTTGGAATTGGAAAAGAAACGCCGCGAGCTGACGCTGCAGGTCGAAGCTCTTAAAAGCCAGCGCAACGCAGCTTCTCAGGAAATCGGCAAAATGAAAAAAGCCGGCGAGAATGCAGATGCGCAAATGGCTGAGGTGCGTGCCCTTGGTGATAAGATCGCGGAAGATGATAAAGAGCTGAAGGATATCGAAGCCAGATTGAAAGAGATCCTGATGACGATCCCGAATATGCCGGCCGAGGATACTCCGGTTGGCAGCAGCGATGCCGATAATCCGGTAGTGCGCACCTGGAGCGAACCGGCTAAATTTGCTTTCGAGCCGCAGGCGCATTGGGATATCGGTGAAAAATTGAATATCCTCGATGTTGAACGTGCCGGTAAGGTCTCCGGCGCCCGCTTCACTTTTTACCGTGGACTTGGTTCCCGTCTGGAACGTTCCGTGATCAATTTCTTTCTGGATATCCATACCGGGGAAAACGGCTATACGGAATTTTTCCCGCCGTTCATCGTTAATAAAGACAGCATGCAGGGAACTGGCCAGCTGCCTAAATTTGCCGAAGATATGTTCAAGCTGGAAGGGCTGGATTATTATCTGATCCCGACTGCTGAAGTGCCGATCACCAATCTGCACCGTGATGAGATTTTAAGCGGTGACGATCTGCCGCTGTATTATACTGCTTACAGTGCCTGCTTCCGTGCTGAAGCCGGCAGCGCCGGCCGCGATACCCGCGGTCTGATCCGCCAGCATCAGTTTAATAAAGTAGAACTGGTAAAATTCACTAAACCGGAAGATTCCTGGGACGAACTGGAAAAACTGACTGCTAACGCTGAAAAGGTACTGCAGTTATTGGAATTGCCTTATCGCGTCGTTCGTCTTTGTACCGGCGATATTGGCTTCAGCTCCGCCGCTACCTATGATTTAGAAGTCTGGCTGCCGGCAGCTAATTGTTACCGTGAAATTTCTTCCTGCTCCAACTTCCTGGATTTTCAGGCTCGCCGCGCCAATATTCGTTTCCGCCGCGACAACAAATCCAAACCGGAATTCGTACATACGCTGAATGGTTCCGGCGTGGCAGTAGGACGTACTGTTGCCGCTATTCTGGAAAATTACCAGCAGGCGGACGGCAGTGTTATCGTGCCGAAAGTTCTGCGTCCTTACATGGGCTGCGACGTTATCGAAGCACCTAAAAAATAAGCCTGTTTTTGAACCTCTGCTGTTAACAGCAGAGGTTTTTCTATATTTAGGTATTTTCCTTCGTTAATTTAGCAATGTTTACTATATTTAGTAGCAGTTTATTTAGTAAAAAAATATGAAAAAATCCTAAAAAACCCGTAAAATTTTACTAAAAACAGACATTAACCGTGATTATAGCGGTTTTGCCTGAAACTCCTCAAATTTTTTTCAATTTCTTTCATTTTCCTATTGTACTTTCAGTAATTTGTGATAAAATCATATGAGTAAAATCAATGCTAAAGCAAGGGGAGAGTGGATATGAAAAGAGATACCTTTTTTCAATTGAATCAAAATGCTGTCGAAAGGCTGGCTGAGCGCTTTGGGACGCCGCTGCTGGTGCTTTCGTTAGAACAAATAGAAAAGAATTACCGCTTTTTGAAAAAGCATTTGCCGCGGGTACAGCTGTATTATGCTATCAAAGCTAATCCGCATCCGCGGATCCTGGAACGGATGCGTGACCTGGGTTCCTGTTTCGATGTCGCTTCTGACGGCGAGATCAGGACACTGGCTGCGATGGGAATCAGCGGTGAGCGGCTGATTTATGCTAATCCCATTAAAACAGGCAGCGGCCTGCAGGCCTGCTGCGACGTAGGCGTACATAAAATGACCTTTGACAGTGAGAGCGAGATCGCCAAAATGGCTAAGGGCTGCCCGGGCGCTACAGTGCTGCTGCGCATTCGTATCGATAATTCTTCTGCTCATGTAGATCTGAATAAAAAATTTGGCGTTGGGCGTGAGCGTGCTATAGAACTGCTGCAGGCTGCGCAGGCGGCAGGTCTTGACGCAGCCGGCGTTTGTTTCCATGTCGGCAGCCAGACGATGAGCGCCGATCCATATCTGACCGCGCTGGATCTTGCCCGTGAGATTTTTGAAGAAGCTGCCGCTGCAGGAATGCAGCTGCGCATTTTGGACATCGGCGGCGGATTCCCGATCCCCGAGCCGAAAGTTCGCTTCAATTTAAAAGAAATGCTGAAACAGATCAATGCCCGCCTGGACGAGGATTTTCCCAATGTGGAGATCTGGGCCGAACCGGGACGCTTCATGTGCGGCACGGCTGTCAATCTGATCACCGGTGTTATCGGCGTTACCGAACGCGGCGGCCAGCCGTGGTATTTCCTTGATGATGGTTTATACGGAACCTTTTCCGGCGTTATTTTTGACCAGTGGGACTTTAAGCTGATCAGCTTTAAGGAAGGCGAGGAAGTGGAAGCTACCTTCGCCGGGCCCAGCTGTGACTCGCTGGACATCATGTTCCGCGGCAAGCTGACAGTGCGTCAGGAAGTCGGCGATCTGCTGCTGGTTCCTTCCTGCGGCGCTTATACTTCGGCTTCGGCGACGACCTTCAACGGTTTCAGTAAAGCTGACTTTATCGTTTGGGAAGATGTGAAAGCTGAGATCGAGCCCCAGCTGCAGGCTGCTCTGGTTGGCTGAACAACAAAATATTTTTGCTCCGGCTGTTTGCTGCCGGAGCATTTTTATTGCGGCGGCAAGACTGCTGCAGCGCTGTTTTACCGCCGCATTACAATTGCTTGTAACGCCTTGCTGCTTGTGATAAAATGTAAAGATAGCATGGATAAGTGTTTGTATTTATCATGGAGGCTTTCTTTTGCAGGCAGATCAGAAAAAAATGCCGCTGGTAGCGGCAATGCTCAAATATAAAAAAGAACAGGTCTATCCTTTCCATACGCCGGGGCATAAAGGCGGACGGGGCATGGAAGCGCTGCTGGCCGGCGAGCTGGGAGCGGGAGCGCTGCAGATGGACGTTTCGCTGATGGCGGAGCTGGATGATCTCCATTGTCCGGAAGGCTGCCTGGCAGCAGCACAGAACCTGGCCGCACAGCTTTATGGCAGCGACCGCTGCTTTTTTGCAGTCAATGGTACGACGCAGGCGATCCACGCCATGCTGCTGACAGCTGTCAAGCCGGGCGGGAAAGTGCTTGTCCCCCGCAATGCTCACCGCAGTGTTGCCGGCGGTCTGCTTTTAGGCGATTTACAGCCGGTGTATATCTTGCCGCAGTTTGATGCGGCCTTTGGTATCAACACCCAGGTCACAGCCGGGCAGATCGAAGCCGCCTTACAGAAAGATCCTTCTATTAAAGCAGTCTTGCTGACCAGCCCTAATTATTACGGTCAGGCTGCTGATATTAAGGCGATCTCTCAGATCGTGCATAGTTATGGAGCGGTATTGCTGGTAGATGAAGCGCACGGCCCGCATCTGGGTTTCAGCGACTTATTGCCGCCGTCGGCTCTGTCCTGCGGCGCCGATGCCTGTGCGCAAAGCACGCATAAAATTTTGGGCGCTATGACGCAATGCTCCATGCTGCAGGTGCGGGGCCAGCGTCTCGATCTGGAGCGGGCCGCCGATGTGATGAGCCTGCTGACGACGACCAGCCCCAATTATCTGCTCATGGCGTCCTTAGACGCGGCGCGGTTTCAGCTGGCTACAGGCAGCAGGCAGATGGCGGAGCAGGCTGCAGCTGCGTCAGACAGACTGCGGCAGGTGCTGCAGGCCTTTGACGGGCTGAAGCTGCTGGATACGGATTGTATCGGTAGTAACGGTATTGCCGGGTTTGACAGGACCAAAGTCACGGTCAATGCAGCCGCCTGGGGGCATACCGGCATGGAAGTTGCTGACAGGCTGCGTCAGGCGGGCATTGCTGTAGAGTTGGCAGATGCAGATAATGTATTGTTTTTAGTTACCTATAGCGACGGCGGCGCCGGTTATGACGCCGTACTTGCCCAAATACGGCAGGTTTTTGCGGAACTGGAAGCAGCTAAAAAAACTCCGCGCTCTTTGGTGGTCAGTCCGCAGCTGCCTGTGCCGCAGCAGGTGATGTCTTTGCGGCAGGCTTTCGACAGCCCGAAAACAAGTCTGGCCCTGCGGCAGGCTGCAGGAAAAATCTGCGCCGAGCAGGTCAGCTTTTATCCTCCGGGCATACCGGTACTTTTACCGGGTGAGCTGATTACGGAAGCGGTCATTGCTTATTGTGAAAATATGAAAACCTTGAGCCTGCCGGTCAGCGGACCCGCTGACGGCAGCTTGAGGGAAATACGAGTGGTGCTTTAATGAAGAAAGGCTATTTTATTACCCTGGAAGGCCCTGACGGCAGCGGCAAAAGCACGCAGCTGGCCTTACTGGCAGAATATCTGCGTCAGAACGGACATGAAGTTGTCTGTACCCGTGAACCGGGTGGCAGCGAAGCGGCAGAACAGCTGCGACAGCTGGTACTTGATCCGCAGCTGGCCATAGACTCACGTACAGAAACGCTGCTGTATCTGGCGGCGCGTGCCGACCATTTGGCTAAAGTTGTACGTCCGGCTTTAGCTGCTGGTAAGATCGTGCTGTGTGACCGTTTCAGCGATTCGACACTGGTTTACCAGGGCTTTGTCCGCGGGCTGCCGCTGCCGGAGCTGCTGCAGTTGAATACCTTTGCTACAGGCGGACTGGAGCCGGATCTGACGCTGCTGCTGGACGGCGACCCGGAGCTTTTGGCTGGGCGCAGGTCACAGCGCGGTGTGACAGACCGTTTTGAAAACGAAGGTCTTGCTTTCCAGATCCAGGTCAGGCAGGGCTTTATCGAGCTCAGCAAAGCTTATCCGCAGCGGATCAGAGTCATTGACGCCCTGCAGGAGCAGGAAGCTGTCCGCGGCGCGCTGATCCGGGCGCTGGATATTTTACTTAAAGGTTGATAAGAAAGGATGCCTATGTGGGACGACATTCTGGGACACGAACAGAATAAGGAATTTCTGACCCGGCTGCTGCAGCCTGGCAACCGGCCGCATGCGCTGCTTTTTTACGGGCCGGAAGGCATTGGTAAAAAACAGCTGGCGCTGCGTTTTGCCAAAACTTTTCTGTGCCGGCAGCCGGACGAGCATCCCTGCGGCAGGTGCGAGTCCTGCCGCCTGATCAATTTGGAGGAGCACAGCTTTGCCCATCCTGATTTTATTCTGGTGGAGCAGGAAGCTCCCGGTAAAGACCTGAAGATAGAACAGATCAAGGAAATGAGCAGGCAGGCTGCTTTTGCGCCTGCGCTTTCCAGTCACAAGGTCTGCATCATTGATGCTGCTGACAGGATGACGGTGGAAGCGGCTAACAGCCTTTTAAAGCTGCTCGAAGAGCCGCCGCCCAACTGGATGTTTATTCTGGTCGCGTCGCGGCTGGAACGTCTGCTGCCGACGATCCTTTCACGGGTCATTCAATTACGCTTTGACCAGATACCTTTGGCACTGACGCAGGAGGCTTTGACAGGATTGGGACTGGAACGGCCGGAACTGCTGGCCCGGCTGGCAGGCGGCTCGCTGGGAGCGGCTGTCAATCTGGCTGCTGCAGATGCCGTCAGCTACCGCGATCAGGCCCTGGAGTTTTTGGAAGCGCTGCCGCTGACGCAGCCTATGCGTTATGTAGCGTCACAGCCGTGGCTGGAAAGCTATGACAAGCAGGGTGGTTTATTATTTACGGAAATGCTGCTGTTTTTAACCCGGGACGTTTTGCTGTGGCAAAACGGACTGGAGGAACAGATTTATAACTGTGACTGCACAGATAGATTACGGCGTTTGGCCGCCTCATGGCCCGCTTCACAGCTGAAGCAGGCAGCGGACATCGCCCAGCAGGCATATCAGGCCATCGAAAGCAACGCCGGCGCGAAGCTGGTTTTGGAAACGGTGGTACTTAAAATAGACATACTTCGGAAGGAGGAGAGATAGTGCCAACAGTTGTAGGTATAAGATTCAAAAAAGCAGGTAAAATATATTATTTCGATCCCGCTCTCAGCAGCGTAGCTCAGGGGGATCACGCCATCGTCGAAACTGCCCGTGGGGTGGAATACGGCGAAGTAGTAGTAGGCCCGCGCGAGGTCAGCGACAGCGAGGTGGTTTCACCGCTGAAGCCTGTCGTGCGCAAAGCCACTGAAGCGGACGCGCAGAAGGTCGAAGAAAATATCGTACGCGAGAAGGAAGCCTTCAATATCTGTCTGCGCAAGATCGCTAATCACGATCTGCCGATGCGTTTGATCGATGTGGAATTTACATTTGACGTCAATAAGATCATCTTTTATTTTACGGCCGAAGGGCGTATAGATTTCCGCGAGCTGGTCAAAGACCTGGCTGCCGTGTTCCGTACCCGGATCGAGCTGCGCCAGATCGGCGTGCGCGATGAAGCAAAAATGCTGGGAGGTATCGGCAGCTGCGGCCGGCCGTTATGCTGTTCTACCTTTTTAGGTGATTTTGAACCGGTGTCCATTCGGATGGCGAAGGATCAGAATTTGTCGCTGAACCCGGCGAAAATCTCCGGCATCTGCGGCCGTCTGATGTGCTGCCTGAAATACGAGAACCATATGTACTGCTGTAAAGAAAACGGTTGTAAGCGTAACTGCGGCAACGACCGTATCGAGATCCCGAAACTGGGTTCTCTGGTAGTAACACCGCTGGGAGAAGGCAAAGTAACAGGCATCAACCGCGCCATGCGTACGGCTTCCGTACAGCTGACGCCTGATAACGTCATCCAGGTAGAATGGGACGAGATCGTTGACGCTTCCAAGGCCGACCCGATCTGAAATGAGTAAGGACACAGAACGCTGCGATTCTCTGCCGGGCTGTAATTATGCGATCTGGCAGGATTCAGAGGAATTTTGTTTTACGACGGACGCCGTTTTTCTGGCGGCTTTTCCCCATCTGGTCAGACAGGCCCGGGTTCTGGAGCTTGGCGCCGGTACGGGGGCGATCAGCCTGCTGTTGGCTGCGCGCGGCGCTGGCCAGGTGGTCGGTGTCGACTGCAATCCCCATGTGGTAGAGCTGATGCGCCGCAGTATAGCGGCAAATGGTCTGGAAGGACGCGTCAGTGCCGAAGTGGCCGATCTGCGGGAGCTGAAAAAGCTTTACCGCTCGGAAAGCTTCGACCTGATCGCCGCTAATCCGCCCTACCGCAACAGCGGCAAGGTGCGCCAGGTGGCGACTGCGGCCTGCTATGAACTGACGGCGACACTGGAGGATTTTTTTCAGGCTGCCGTTTATCTGGTCAAATATCGGGGCCGTTTTGCTATTGTGCAGCTGCCCGAGCGTTTTACGGAATGTATGGAGCTGGCGCTTAAATATGGGTTGCAGCCGAAAAAACTGCAATGGGTGCATGCCTTTGCGGATAAACCCGCCTGGATCTTTCTTATGGAAATGGTCAAGGGCGGCAGTTATGGGCTGGAGGTCCTGCCGCCGCTGATAATGTATGATGCGGACGGCAGCCACAGTAAACAGACTTTAGAATATTACGGTATGGCGGAGGAGGCGGAATAATGGCAGGAATTTTATATTTGTGCGCGACGCCGATCGGCAATCTGGAGGATATGACGCCCAGGGCTCAGCGGATGCTGGCCGAGGCTGATCTGATCGCTGCCGAAGATACCCGCCATACGCTGCAATTATTGAACCGTTTCAATATCAAAGGACGGCTGGTGCGTTACGACGAGCACAGCAAAGAACGGCAGGGCGCGTATCTGCTGGACGAATTACTGGCCGGGAAAAATGTCGCGTTAGTCAGCGACGCCGGCTTTCCCGGTATTGCCGACCCAGGCGAACAGCTGGCCAGAATTGCTATCGATGCCGGCGTGCAGGTCGTGCCGGTGCCGGGCGCCAACGCCGCTTTATGCGCGCTCATTGCTTCAGGGCTGCCGGCTTCGCCGTTTTTCTTCGGCGGGTTTCTGCCGAAAAGCAAGAAAAACAGGCGGCAGCAGCTGGAAGACTGGCGTTATCTGCCGGCTACGGTTATTTTATACGAAGCGCCGCACCGGATCGAACAGGTGCTGCAGGAAGTGCTGGAGGTCTGGGGCGACAGGCAGCTGGCCGCAGCGCGTGAGCTGACCAAGCTGCACGAAGAGTTTTTCCGCGGCACGGTCAGCCAGTGCCTGGCCTGGCTGCAGGAAAATAAGCCCCGCGGCGAGTTCTGTCTGGTCATCGCCAAAGGCTCAGAGCAGCCGCAGCTTGAGCAGGAAGTAAAAGACCCGCTGGTACAGGTGCGGGACCTGCTCGCACAGGGCGTTGATAAAAAAACGGCGCTGGCGCAGGTTGCCAAAGCAAATAAGATTCCCAAACGGGAATTATATAATAAATTAATTTCAGAAGAAGAAGGGATCAACATATGACAAAACCAACGTTTTATATCACCACCCCGATCTATTATCCCAGCGATAAACTGCATATCGGTCATGCTTACTGCACGACTATCGCCGATACCGTGGCCCGTTATCACCGCGCCAAGGGCGAAGACGTCTTTTTTCTGACCGGCAGTGACGAGCATGGACTGAAGATCCAGCGTAAAGCGACGGAGATGGGTGTGACCCCGATTCAATATGTTGACGAGATCATTGCCAATTTCAAGCTTTTGTGGCAGCGGCTCAATATCACCAATAACGATTTTATCCGCACCAGTGAAGAGCGCCACCATAAGGTCGTGCAAAGTATCCTGCAGAAAATCTTTGACCAGGGCGATATTTATAAAAAGAATTATGAAGGCTGGTACTGCGTGCCCTGCGAATCCTACTGGCTGGAGCGGCAGCTGGTCGATGGCAAATGCCCCGACTGCGGCCGTCCGGTAGAACGCATGGAAGAAGAAAGTTATTTCTTCAAGCTTTCCAAATACCAGGACCGTCTGCTGGAATATATCGAAGCTAATCCTGACTTCATTCAGCCGGTGGCCCGCCGCAACGAAATGATCAATTTCATCAAGCAGGGGCTGGAAGATCTGAGCATCACCCGTACGACCTTTGACTGGGGCATTCCTGTGCCGTTTGATAACAAACACGTTGTTTATGTGTGGTTCGATGCGCTGCTCAACTACTTTACCGGCATCGGTTACGGCAGTGACCCTGAAAAATTCCATAAATACTGGCCCGCCAACCTGCATCTGGTCGGTAAGGAGATCGTGCGCTTCCATACCATCATCTGGCCGATCATGCTGATGGCGATGGGCGAAGAACTGCCCAAACAGGTTTACGGACATGGCTGGCTGGTAGTTGAAGGCGATAAAATGTCCAAATCCAAGGGCAACGTCATCGACCCGCTGGCACTGATCGACGAATTCGGCACTGACGCCATCCGTTATTTCCTGCTGCGTGAGATCAATCTCGGCAGCGACGGCAACTTTTCGCGTGATGCCCTCATTACCCGCATCAACGCCGATCTGGCCAACGACCTGGGCAACCTGCTGCACCGTACGGTCAGCATGATCGAGAAATATCACGGCGGCGTGATCCATAAAACCGCCGTCGGCGACCCGTTGGACGACCAACTGATCGCGCTGGTCAACGAAACCGTGTCCAAATATCAGGACGCGATGGACCATATGGAGATCAATACGGCGATCAAAGCGCTGTGGGCACTCATCAGCCGTGCTAATAAATATATCGACGAGACCGGCCCCTGGCTGCTGGCGAAAGATCCCGCTAAAGCTGAACGCCTGGAGACAGTGATGTATAATCTGGCCGAGGTACTGCGTATCGTTGCTATCCTCACCAGTCCCTATATCCCGTCCACCAGTCCCAAGATCTATACCCAGCTAGGCCTTACTGCTCCCGAGCAGTTTATGCTGGCCGATACTGCCTGGGGCGGACTGCCTGACGGCACTAAAGTGCAGAAGGGCGAGCCGCTGTATCCGCGGATCGAGATCACCGAAAGCGGTGAAACTGTGATCGCCGCTACCAAAAAGACGGCCCCGGCAGCACAGCCTGCTGCTAAAGCCACAGTAAAGGCCGAAGCTAAAACAGAAAGTAAGCCTGCGGCAGCAGAGGAAATAACTATCGACGACTTTATGAAGATCGATCTGCGTGTAGCTACGATCGTGACAGCCGAAAGGGTGCCGAAGACAGACAAGCTGATGCAGCTGCTGGTCAGGATCGGCGACGAGGAACGTACTATCGTTTCCGGCATCGCCCAGCATTACACGGCTGAAGAACTGGTCGGCCGTAATGTGATCGTCATTGCCAATCTGAAAGCTGCCAAACTGCGCGGCATCGAATCCCGCGGGATGCTGCTGGCCGCTTCCGACGGCGAAGGCAAGCTGGTGCTGGCTGACGCGCCTGATATCGCTTCAGGGAGCAAGGTGAAATAGGATGTCACGTACAGGACTATTCGATTCCCACGCCCATATGGACTCGGAATATTTTACTGATGACCGCGACGTGATGCTGACGCAGCTGCAAGCTGAACTGGATGGTATCATCAATCCCGGCTGTGATGAGGTCACATCAGGATTTGCCGTAAAGCTGGCGGAGCAATATGATTTTATTTATGCAGCCGTAGGCTGGCACCCGGAAGACCTTGAGGGGATAATGGATAACAGCTATCTGGACCAGCTGGCTGCCTGGGCCGTACACCCCAAGGTGGTAGCCATCGGCGAGATCGGGCTGGATTATTATTGGCAGGGAAACGAGCCGAAGGACGTACAGAAACGCCGGCTGCTGGAACAGATCGACCTGGCTAAACAGTTCGATTTGCCTGTTATCATTCATGACCGTGATGCGCACGGCGATATTCTGGAGCTTTTCCAGAAGGAAGTCAAGGGCGTGCGGGCTGTGTTCCACTGCTATTCAGGATCGCTGGAAATGGCTAAGGAACTGCTGAAACGTGGTTTTTATCTGGGCTTTGGCGGCACCTCTACCTATAAAAATGCCGCTAAGGTGCGCGAGGTATTGCAGTATGTGCCTGATGACCTGCTGCTGTTTGAGACGGATTCGCCGTATCTGACGCCAGTACCTTACCGCGGCAAGCGTAATCAGCCCGGTCATACCGAGCTGGTGGCCCGCAATGCGGCCGAGGTGCGTGGTACGACCTTTGAGGCTCTGGCTGCGCAGACAACAAAAAACGTCAAAACGCTTTTTAATAAAATCAAATAAAGTGAAGATACCAACTGCCTGTTTGTCAAAAGCAAACAGGCAGTTGGTATCTTCAGGCAGTTATTGTGAAGCAGTCAAAACAAGTATCTGTGTCCACAGTAGTTTTTACGCTTTTGCTTTTTGTATAAAAACTATTGCCTTTATACAAGCGACGATTTGACAGAAAAATTTTCTTCATGGTAAAATTATACGTCTGTAAAAGGAGGTATGATTTATGCCTAATAAAAAATCATTATATAGAGCAATGGAAATTCTGCCGCTGCTGTTAGTGGTGGTGTTAGTTTTCAGTGCTATCTGTCTGGCTAACAGCAAGGAAATAGTTTTGCGTTATGACGGACAGGAAAAAGTAGTGACCACTATTCTTGAAGACCCCCGCGCTATTTTGGAAGAAGCGGGCATCAAAGTCGGCAAAGAGGACCAGATCCTGATCGCGCCTGCCAATGCCGAGAAAAAAACCAGAGAAAGCATTGAGCTGAGACGTGCTTTGCCTGTTACGATCGAAAGGCATGGCGTCAGCAAAAAATTCTATACCGGTAAAGCGACTGTCGGCGAAGCGCTGGACGCTTTGTCCATAAACTACGAAGGTAAAACTGTCTATCCGGCTGTGGATACACCGGTCACTTCTGATTTGGAGATCCATATTTTAGGCCGCTTTGATAAGCTGCATGAAGAAGAACAGCCGATCGAGCCGCCGGTAGAATTTGTCGACAATCTGGAAATACCTTATGGCGAAAATAAAGTGCTGGAACCGGGTGTGCCCGGTAAGATGAAAGTAACCAGCAAGACCACGCTTAAAGATGGTCTGCTCCAGACCCACATCATCAGCCAGAAAGTGCTGGAAGAGCCCAAACGGGAACTGGTAGAACGGGGCATGGCCCGTTCGATCGAGACCTCGCGCGGCCGGATGCGCTATAATAAGGTGATGACGATGGAGATCACTGCCTATACCCTGGGCGAAGGCAGCGGCACCGGCCTTACTTCTATCGGCCTGGTGCCTTATGAAGGGATCGTAGCCGTTGACCCGCGGGTCATTCCGTACTATACTAAACTGTATATTCCCGGTTATGGCATTGCCATGGCCGGCGATACTGGCGGCGCCATTCGCGGCAATCGTCTGGACGTGTTCATGCACGACTGGCACAGCGCTATCCAATGGGGACGCCGCACTTTAGATGTTTATATCTTAGATTAACGGAGGCGCGGACTTGCTGAAAGAAGTTCTCGTAGTGGAAGGAAAAATGGATACAGTGGCGGTCAAACGCGCCCTGGAAGCTGATACTATCGAAACCGGCGGGTTTAATTTAGCGCCGCATACCCTGCGGCAGATCGCCGCCGCCTATGAAAAAAGGGGCATCATTATCCTTACTGATCCTGATGGTGCCGGCGAGCGTATCCGCCGCTTTTTGACGCAGCGCTTTCCCGAAGCCGGGCAGGCCTTTGTACCCAAAGCCGACGCAACGGCGCATAACGATGTGGGCATCGAGCAGGCGCAGCCGGCGGCTATTTTAGCGGCGCTGGCCAAGGTGCGTCGCCACGAATACAAGCCCGAAAGAGAATTTAATAACCGCGACCTGTGGCAGAACGATCTGGCCGGAGCAGGCGGTGCAGCAGAACGCCGTGACCAGCTGGGTGCTTTGCTGGGCATCGGTTACGGCAATGCCAAAAGATTTTTAGAACGGCTCAACAGCTACGGGGTCACCCGCAGCGAATTTGACAAAGCGCTTGCGCAGTTAGGAGCACAGCATGGATAAGCCGATCATCGCCAGGCGCGAAGTCACCAATCATATACTGCACACTTTTAAGCTAAAAGCTGATAAAAGACTGGGGCAGAACTTTCTCATCGACGAAGAGGTTGTGCGCAGAATCGTAGCTGCCGCAGAGCTGTCTGAGGAAGACACGGTTTTAGAGGTCGGCCCCGGCATCGGTACGCTGACACAGGGGCTGGCGCTGAGCGGCGCCAGGGTCGTAGCAGTGGAACTGGATAAAAGGCTGCTGCCCGTGCTGGCCAAAACGCTGGAAGGCTACAGCAATGTGCAGGTCGTCAATGGCGATATTCTGGAAGTAGATATTCAAAAGACAGTGGGCGCGCCGACCTTTAAGATGGCGGCCAACCTGCCTTACTATATTACGACGCCGATCATTTTCAATCTGCTGGAACAGCGTCTGCCGATGGAACGGCTGGTGGCTATGGTGCAGAAGGAAGTTGCCGAGCGGATGGTGGCCAAACCGGGCGGTAAGGATTACGGCGCTTTATCGGTTTCGATCCAGTATTATACCGAGCCGGAGATCGCCTTTATCGTGCCGCCGGCATCTTTTATCCCGGCGCCCAATGTCGACAGCGCCGTGATTGTCTGCAAACGCCGCAGCGTGCCTCCGGTAGAGGTCTGCGATGAAAAACTGTTCTTTAAGGTCGTTAAGGCGGCCTTTTCCGTGCGCCGCAAAATGCTCAGCAACGCCCTCAAAAATATGGGCATTACCAGTGTGCAGGCGGCAGCCTGGCTGCAGCGGGCGGGCATCGACCCCAAGCGCCGCGGCGAAACATTGTCGCTGGCAGATTTTGCCAGCCTGACCAACTGCTTTAAGGATGTGCTGGCTGAAACGGATAATGGCTAAAGGAAGAATAGAATCTAAAATAACAGTTGACATTAGAAGTGGTGAATTGATATAATCTATACAGATGAAACGTCTGATCTTCGCGATTAGACATTGCCCCTCTGCTCAGGCGGTGGGGTTTTTATTTTATATGGAGGCCTGTATGGAATATGATAAACCGTTTAAAACCTATCAAGAACAAATAGATATTTTGAAAAATCGTTACGGGCTGATTATAGAAGATGATAATTTTGCTGAAGCAGCTTTAAAATCACTTACCTACTATGATCTCATCAATGGTTATAAAGATTGCTTTATGAAAAACGAACAATTTATTGAAGGGATGACCATAGATTTTATATACCTGTTTAGTTTAGTAGATAAGGGAATACAGTCCATACTGTTCAAATATAGTACTATCGTCGAAAATTCTTTTAAGACAAAGCTGGCATATGTTTTGGCTGACAATCTTGGTGTACATCAGGATGACTATCTTAATGAATGCAAATTTTATAAATCGTATAATAATAAATTGTTTTTTGCTGATTTCAAAAGGCACTGCAGTGAGATTTATTCGGGAGGTAAGCCTATACCTCAGCCTACAAAACATTACGTCCAAAAACATAATCATATTCCGCCCTGGATATTGCTAAAAAATGTTTCTTTTGGGAACTCCATTAATCTAATCAGACTTTTAAAAGCTCCGGAACAACAAAAGCTGATCCAAATGTTATTACCAAATGCCGATATTCTTTATAATAATAAGGTTGAATTTATTATTTCTGCCTTAAATATAGTCAGAGAATATAGAAATAAAATTGCACATAATCTAAAATTCATTACATTTAAACCAGCAAGAAATAAATTGAGTCCTGCAATAACTACAAAAGTTATCAGTAAAAATCTTTTAAGGTGGAAGGACGTCAATAAAAATAAAATCGCTGTTTGCGATATTTATGCTTATATTTTGGCACTTGATTTATTATTAGGTGATGATTATATCAGAAGATGTTTTTGTAAAGAGTTATCAGGATTATTTGCGGCAACGATAAAGTCAACAGAAAAACCGTTTCAAACAATAGGTATGTATTATTGTAAGATTACAGGTATTCCTGAAAATATTGATGTCAGGTTGACTGATTATATGAAAAATATGAATCGCTAAAGGAGTGAAGCTCTCATGAAAAAGATCGCTGTTTTAAGATGTCTGCGCACCAGTAATAACTGTACCGGCAGCGGTTGTCTTAAAGCTTTCAATAACAAAACCAACGCTTTTGCCGCTTATGAGGCAGAAGCAACAGAACTGGCCGCTTTTTTGAACTGCAGTGGCTGCGGCGACGTACGGCTGCCCGATAATGAAGCGGGAGTGCAGAAAAAGCTGGACCGGCTTGTTACTATCGGTGTTGAAACCGTACATCTAAGTGACTGCACCCGTAAGAAAGACGTGCAGGGCGAAAAACATGAATGCCCACAGATCACAAAAATGGCCGAGTACCTGACGCAGCAGGGAATCACTGTAGTCAGAGGGACACATCATTAAAAGTGAAAACTACCATTAGAACAGGTTATTGTTCTAATGGTAGTTTTTTTATTGCAGTATTTAAATTTATACTTACGAAAATACAGAGTGCTGTTTCAATAAATCAGACAAATCAGCTTTGACAATGGCCTCTATTTCTAAAGCAGTCCTACGAGCTTTATTTTTATTTAATCCGCCTGTTTGTGCCACAGCCAGTAAATCCTCCAGACCCGGTGCGATACCATTGCCGTTAATGCAGGTAGCATGTTCGCCGCCAATAGAATTACTGTAGGTCAGATCATAAGCAGGTGCCAATTCCCAATTGTTTTTGTCTTCATCATAAATATATGAGAAATTTTTGGAATGATCGTCGCGGTTATGGGCAAAAACATTGAAGCACATCAAGCGAAACAGTTTCTCTGCTTCAGCGGCACTTCTTGTTAAAAGCAAAGTTAATTTCATCAGATCGTTATAATCAAGATTGGGATAGCGGTGTGAAGTTTCCAGCAAACCGCTTACAGAAACCATATGTTTTTTTAGAACATTCCCGCTGGGGGACCGGTATCTGTCAAATCGTTTGGTAGCAAAATAACCGCTGCATATTTTAGAAGGCAGTAAGCGGCACTCGCTCATTTGAATACCGCATTTTTGGGCAACTTCAGCGTAGCGATATTCTATCTCGCCGATATTTTTTTCATCATGTGATGACGGAAATTTTACGATCCAGTCCTCACCGTCAAGTCTGGTTAAAATTTTAGGCCTGGCCCCACCCGAAGAACCACCCAGTCGGAACAATTCGTCCAGATCATCACTGATATTGGTCTGTAACAATTTTTTACATTCTAAAGCCAGGCGATCATAGTCAAGGCTGACGTTTTTTTCTGTGAGCTCGTGTGCGGGACGATATTCCAAAGCCCCCATACCGCTTGCGCCTACGATCGCCAGTCTGTTTAATGGATCTATTCCGGATGGCAACAGGCCCTTACTTGCCAGAAAACGGTCAACTAATAATCTGCCCCAGCCATCCGGCAAGCTGTCGGCAAAGACGCCGAACAAACCGTTAAAAGGCTCGTATCTGGGAATAAAAACCCGTTGTTCTAACGGCAGCTGTAAAGGATTAAGGGCAAAACCATGCCGTAACCAGCTTTCGGTATATTCAAAAGCACAAAGCCCATCGCTGGTCCTGGCTAAAGTACCAACTTTATTATCAGCGATATATACTTCTAAATAGCTGTTATTTTCCATCGATTATCTCCTGAATTGATTGATAGTGACGGCGTTTAAAAAGTTCTTCAAAATCTTTTTCGCAGCCTAAGGCAAAAGCTATTTTCAAAAGCGAAGCTAAAGAAATCTCGCCCGTAGTTTCGAAACGCTTTAAAGAACCAAGGCTCACTCCTGACTTTGCGCTTAATTGTTTCTGGGTAAGCTGTGCCGCTTTTCTTCGCTTTTGGGCATTGGCTGCTATGTCCTGCTGTATGTTATTGGCAGTTTTAAAATATAAGAAATTCGTTTCCATAGCTAATATATTATCTTAAAATAGCTAAAAAGTCAAAAAAGACTAATATATGAGTTGTAAATAAGCGGTAGCCTAACAAAAAACTACCATTAGAACAGGTTATTGTTCTAATGGTAGTTTTTTTATGGTGATTTTCAGTTTGATGCCAATTCAGGAAAAGGTCCTGTTCAACCCTCCTGTTTCAACAACAGGCGTAGCTTATCTAGCCCTTTGAGCCGGTGCTTGGTAACATTGCGTACACTGCATCCCAGTAAGCGGGCTGCTTCTTTGGGCTTCTGTTCACGCAGAAACAGCAGCTCGATGACCTGCTGCTGTTCGGCAGTCAGCTGTTTCAAAGCCTGCTGTACCTCCAGCGACAACAGCAGTTGTGCAATGTCATCCGGCAGGCCCTGCTGCATACCGGCCTCATCCAGCAGAGCGGTTCCCTCTTCACTGTCAGTGTTGACGGCTATCTCGTTTTCCCAGATATGACCCTGCTTCTGCATGGCGTCAAACAGGGCAAAGTGTACCTTGCAGCGGGCATAACCAGGCCAGTTCAGGTAATCGGCGCCCTTATATTTCAATATCAGCTCGATAAAAGCCAGTGCGGCAATACTTTCAGCGTCGCGTCCCAGCGACTTATAAAACATTTCCCGGCGGGCCTCGCTTTGCAGCAGCGGCTTAAAATCGCGGCACAGTTTCAGCAAAGCGCCGTTGTCGCCTGCCTGAGCCGCAGTTATCAAGAGCTGCAGAGCCTGGGCTGCGGCTCTGTGTTCAATATCGTTCGGTAAAATAGTTATTCCCATCAGTTCTTTCTATAATTTTATGACGACGTGCCGTGCTGTAAAGCGTTATGCATAACAGGGCTTAGTATGCGCTTCTACGGCCTTTTTGTAAACAACCTTTGGGGTAGGCCGGAAGAAATACAACCCGCAGGGTTATTTTGCTTTGCTGCTTTTGCAGTTAAAATTTTTCTCAATCAAAACTTTTAGCTGAGGTGCAGAATGAGCAAGCATACTTATAATAACATTGGCAGCAAATTATACCAGCTGCGGCTGGAACTGGGACTGACTCAAAACGATGTAGCCGAACGCTGTAATATGTCAGTCAATTATTACGGGCGCATTGAACGGGAAGAGTGTAACTGCAGCGTTAATCTGCTGGATGAGATACTGAAAGCGTTGGGAAAGGAAATAGATTTTAAGTAAAGCCTTGTAGGAAGAAACTGTTGTTAGATTAAAAGATAAAAAATAACCGTTCTCAGCGAAAGTTGAGAGCGGTTATTTTTTTGCCGGGCTCTATGGGAATAGAGTCCGGCTTTTGCATGTCAGCAGAGGCGGTGCTGGCAAGTGATATTGTAAATATTGCCGCACAGGTACGATGAAAATATAAGTACGAGCAAAAAGCATACTTAAATATAAAAGAAAACGTGCTTATGTCTTGCGGGGGGGGTACAACCGTGGTACAATAATTATAAAATATTGGGGAAGTTTTTTATATATTAAAAAAGATATAAAAATAAGTAAGAAAATATTGA
>ERZ791885.334-NODE-334-length-49776-cov-3.690453_pt1 | contig 49776 bp, 37 predicted proteins | sample MGYA00510159_ERZ791885 | MGnify/ENA primary metagenome ERZ791885 (study PRJEB30046, sample SAMN00792054) | human gut metagenome | study: EMG produced TPA metagenomics assembly of the A metagenome-wide association study of gut microbiota in type 2... | reverse complement strand
TTTTATTTTAATTAATATTATTTTATGATATACTTTATATTATGAGGTATAGCTATGGAATATTTAAGTTTTAACAAGTATTTAAAAGATAAATTCGGTCAAAAGGTATATAAAATCAGCTTAGACGGCGGCTTCACCTGCCCAAACCGTGACGGAAAGACAGGCACACGAGGCTGTATTTTTTGCTCCAAAGGCGGAAGCGGAGATTTTGCCGAAAACAGAGAAATGAGCATAACAAAGCAAATTGAAAGTGGCAAGAAAAAAGTAGAAAAGAAAATAAAAAGCGGCAAATATATTGCATATTTTCAAGCCTTTACAAACACGTATGCGCCTGTTGAAATACTCAGGCAAAAATACGAGGAAGCGATTAATCACCCTGACATTGTTGCGCTTTCAATTGCGACAAGACCGGATTGCTTAGGCGATGACGTGCTAAGACTTCTTGATGAAATGAACAAAATCAAGCCTGTTTTCGTCGAATTAGGGTTACAAACCATTCACCAAAAAAGTGCAAAATACATAAGGCGAGGCTACGATTTAAGCGTTTATGATAAGGCAGTAAGGGATTTAAAGAAAATCGGTGTAAACGTTGTTGTCCACGTAATCTTAGGACTTCCAAATGAGAGCGAAAACGATATGCTTGAAACGGTTAAATACGTTTGCGAAAGCGGTGCAAACGGAATTAAATTACAGCTTTTGCACGTAATTGACGGCACAGACCTTGCAAAGGATTATAAAAAAGGGCTTTTCAAAACGCTTGAATTTGACGAATACGTAAATCTTATTGTAAAATGCGTTAAAATTATACCAAAGGATATTGTTATTCACAGGTTGACGGGTGACGGAGCAAAAAAAGATTTGATTGCACCGCTTTGGTCAGCGGATAAAAAGAGAGTTTTAAATGCGATTAACAAGGCATTGAGGGAAAGTTAATCCCTCCGCCACGCAAGCGTGGTCCCCACTTTACAAGGGAGGCTAATTACACAAAATTTACACATACGTCGATTATTATAAAAGCAGGAGGTGGGAATATGTATAGGATTCTTATTTGCGATGATGAAAAGGACATAAGAGAAAGCACGGCAGATTATATGAAAAGCGAGGGGCTTTCCGTTGCGCTTGCGTCTGACGGATACGAGGCGGTTGAAAAGTGTGAAAATGAAAATTTCGACTTAATTGTTTTAGACGTTCGTATGCCAAGGCTTGACGGGCTTGGCGCATGCAGGAAAATAAGAGAATTTTCGAGCACTCCGATTATATTCCTTTCGGCTTATGGGGAGGAAAAGAATTTTCTTGACGCATATAAAAGCGGCGGTGACGATTATATAGTCAAACCGTTTCCTCTTGCAATTCTTTATGAAAAGATAATTGCCGTTATCAAAAGAAACAAAGGAATAAACGACGAAAAAATAACAGTCGGCAAAATCACGGTTGACAAAAAATCAAGAAAAGTTTACACACCCGAAAGTGCAATAACGCTTACAAACACGGATTTTGAACTTTTATATTATTTATGTATTAACAAAAGCATTGCGCTTAGCAGAGATTTAATACTCACACGTGTTTGGGGTTATGATTATGAGGGTGACGAAAGAAGCGTTGACACTCATATAAAAAGAATAAGGAAAGCGCTCGGCGAATATTCAAAGCAAATCAAAACTGTTTCAGGCGTAGGCTACTCGATTGAGGAGGTGTGATTATGACAGAAAAAAAGCTAAGACGGCTTATACACATTACGGCGCTTGTTTTGTACTTTGCGTGCCTTTGTACTCTTTTTTCAAGTGCGTATTCAAATGTTGCCACACAGTTTGAATATAGCGAAAACATAAAATTCAATCAATTTGAAAGCGAGCTATCTTATAATGAGCAAAATATGACCTTAGACAAGGCGGCAGTCATATTAAGCAATAATATGGGCGACAGCGAAACATATAATGCTCAGTATGATTACCCGTACTCATTCGGAATATATGACGAGAACGGAAAGCTTATAATGCAAAATGCGTATTATTATATAACAATGGGCGACAAATATATAAGCCTTGACGAATACATAACAGACGATATCAAAAAGAAAATCAAGGAAGAATTATATAATGCGACCGGAATGGAGCTTAAAAGTGTAAAATACAGAGAGGAAAACGGAAAAGAAATCATAACAACGCTTAATTTTTTTAACATTGCGATAAACGAGCCTTACACATTAAAGCTTGGCAAGGAAAACGGAAAAGAAAAGGAGATATATAACAGCGAAGCAGTATATTCAAACCTTGTTGAAAACAAAGAAAGTGTAAAAATGAGCTACAGCTTTGCACGGGCATTCCAAGACAAATTCAACACGAAAATGCAAAAAAAGGTACAGGAGGAAATTGCAACAGGAAAATATTTCAGCAGCCACAACGGCGGTGGCAATACACAATTCATAACTCAAAAAGCGCTTTATATTGACGGTAAAGCATATTCAATTTTACTTGACGTAAGATACGATTTGTTTTTTAATACAATAGGAAACAATGTATTTTTAAAAAATTTTCAAGTGCAAAGCGCAATATTTATTACAGTTGAGATTATTATCACAATCATTGCTCAAAAACTTTTAAAAAAGCAAAAGGAGTTAAATGATGCGAGAGATGCGTTTACCTCTGCGGCGGCGCACGAGTTAAAAACACCGATAACGATAATCAACAATCAGTGCGAATGTATTATCAAAAATGTATCACCCGAAAAAAACGGAGAATACGTTTCAACAATTTACAATCAAAACAGGCATATGTCGGCGCTGACAAACAAACTTTTGCAATTTAACAGGATAAGAAAAGAAACGCTCAACAAAACCGAATTTGAAATAAAGGCTTTAGCGCTTGAGGAAGCGGAAAAATACAGTTCTCTTGCCGAGGAAAAGGGAGTTACGTTTGACTATGATTTGCAAGAGAACGTAAAAATCAAGGCAGACAGAGATTTAATTGCACTTGTTATTGACAATTTCCTTTCAAACGCAGTCAAAAACGCAGACGAAAACGGTGCAATAAGAGTTACGTTTCATAAAAAAAGGTTTGCGGTTTATAATGACGGAAAAAGAATAAGCGACGAGGACAAAGGCAAAATTTGGGAGGTATTTTCAAAAAATGCCGACAATGACATAATTCAGTCACACGGAATGGGGCTTGCAATTTGCAAAAAAATTTTAGAATTCCATTCTTTTAAATATGGATTTATCAATAAACTTGCCGGTGTGGAATTTTATTTTGAAGTTAAATAGAAAAGAATATAAGAAAAGACAGCCTAAAAATCAGGCTGTCTTTTTTATTCGTCGTTAAACACAAATAAATCTTACTTGGTTTTTACGCTTTTTACCTTTGACCAAGATGAATATATCTTTTTACCGTTTACCGTTTTGTATGTGCGAACACGAACGTAATACTTTTTCTTAGACTTAAGTTTTTTAACGGTAGCCTTTGTTGTCTTTTGCTTAGTAACAGTAACGCTCTTATTGTTCTTTTTGAATTTTTTATTGGAAGAATACTGAATTTGGTATCCCTTAACACCACTTACTTTTGCCCAAGTAACGGTAAATTTCTTTTTACCTTTACTGAGTTTTTTAATCGACGTCTTTTTAGGCTTAACCGTCTTAGTGTTCTTAGTTGTGCTCGGTTTTGTTGTAGGCTGAGTTGTTGTAGGCTGAGTTGTTGAAGGAGTTGTTGCACTTTCGCTCGGCTTTGTTGCAGGTTTGCTGTCCTTAACCTCGTCCTGCTTTGTACCCTTAACAATAACGCTTACACTTCTGTAAGCCGCATTATCGCCCAAAGGACCCGGATCAAAGAAGAAATCTGTTTCTTCAACAAACGAAGCTGAATAATATGTTTTAACCGTAAGTTTAACCATAGTATCCTTTTCAGGTCTTGTTACCTTACCTGTTTTTGCATCAATAATTTCAGGGTGATCGGATACCCAGCTTGAGCAAATTGAATAATAGCTGTAATCATCCGAATCTGCAGTATTTATCAAATCAAGATTGCGATTAACATCAGCTGCACTCTTGTTTTCTCCCTTAATATTTGCAAAGTTTACGGCATAAAGAGCAGCGCTATCAAGTCTTTGAAGCCTTGTATACGTATGATAAGGAACTACTACTCTTACCTCGCTTTCCTTAGTCTTATCGCCGCAAGTTAAAGTAAGTGAAAGGTCGTAAACTGCGCCGTAAAAATCTTCGTCATAATTTGAAGAATCAACGCCGTTATAATAGATATTGCCGTTTTTGAAAATAACTGTATTATCATCGTCACCGTCAATATTTTTAACGGCGTTTAATTTAACCGTGATTTTTTCATCGGATTTTACATTTGAATTAATTTTTTCTTCAACTGTTTCAATAACGTTTGTGTCTTGATAATCGGAGTCAACGTCAGAAACGTAACCAAAATCGCCGTCTGTATGAACGCCTGAAAATTCAGTCATCATCATTCCGTCGCCCGACTGAGCAAAAAGATAATCGTCTGCTTTATTAAGAATTGAATCATAAAGCGAGTCAAGTTTAACGGTAATTACATAGTTATTATTTTTAAGAGATGTATCGGTAGCATTAAACGTCTTACTTACAGTAATAAATCCCTCTGCTTGAGCGGTATAACGGTATTGACCGTAAACAATCGTATAATATCCGTTTTCATCAGGCAAAATTTCGTCGCCGTAAGCGCCGCTTGAGCCGTTCTTTTTAAGTGTGATTTTTGCATTTTCGGGTGTAACGTCAAATTTAACCTTATATTCGGTATATTTAAGATTTACCGTTATATTAAGTGACTTTGTACCCTCTGCGACAGTAAATGTACCCGCTGCCGTTTGACTGCCACTTTGATAAGTTGCATAGTATTTATATTCGCCGGGGGTAAGCTCAAACTGTGAGGTTTCATAGCCGTATTCGTCCTCTATCGGAGAATATGTTTGACTGCCGTCTGCTGACGTTACTTTTAAGGTAGCGTAATCCGTTTTAGCTCCCGTTGCAAGTTTAACGGTAAAATCAACTGTTGCGCCCTCTTTTAATATAACATCAAGTTTAGTATTTTGAGTTAAAGTGATTTTTCTTACGTCACGAACATATCCCAAAGCCGAAACGCTAAGAGTGTATTCGGTATTAGCGCTGAGTGACGACGGATTTTGTTCAATATTACGACTGTCAAAAACACTGACTTTTGCGTTGTCAATAATCTCGCCTTTTTCATTCTTAGCAGTTACGTCAAGAGAATAAGTAGCAAGTTTTGTTTCAATATAAAGAACATAATCTCTTGTTCCTAAAACAGTTTTGCCGTCGGTTTTATCTAATATTTTAAGAGTAAGAGTAACAACCTTAGCACCTTCATTATATGACGGATGAGTGATTTTTGCAGAAGCGGAATAGCTGCTGTTTGTCACCTTTGCATAAGTATTGTCGCTAGAACTCCAAGAGGAAGTATAAAGCTTTGATGACGTGTCCTTTTTAAGAGAAACACTTGTTTTGGAAAGAGGGATAATATATCTGCCCTCATCATCCTTTTTAAGGCTGCCGTACGGGTCGATTGCCTTTGCGTATGTGCTGTTAAGGTACGCCTCAACCTCGCTTGAATTTTCAGCCATAGCAGGAAATGCGCTCATAAGTACAAGCATAAGCGACATAAAAACTGCCAAAGCCTTTGTAATTGATTTTTTCATCTTTTCTCCTTTCAATTTAGAGCATAAAAAAATGCACCGTTTAAAACAGTGCATAAAAATTGTATTGCAAAAAGCATATGGGTATAGTTATCCCATATGTTAAATACTGCCGACTTCCAACCTAAAGCACTGCAAAAACCATATACACGGCAGGTTTCCCGACTAATGCTTCAACCTTAAAATAAACCTTCTCACTCAAAAGAGCAATGGCCGCCTTTAGCGAATATTTCTCGTCAGCAAATACGGTAGAGGTTCGGACTGCTCCGGATTCGCACCGGATTCCCTTTTAATTTTATATTCAAAACAAATATAAAAACCTATGTATATCAGATTTGTTTTATTATATCTTGCAGTGCAGTATTTGTCAATATTTGTAAACGTAATAAAAGGCAACTCGATTGCTTTTTTTATTGCGGTGCGCCGACACGGCAACGCTGCGTTCTTATTTAGTTACTTTTTGGGAATTTGCGTATATCTCATTCATTCTCTCATCAGGAAAATGATTATCAAGAAACTGCTCATAAACATTATTAGGTGCCTGACCTGCGTCACGCTTATCCATTCTAAGACCTGCCGTGGCAGAAACAAAGGAATCAAAAATAAAGAATACTATAAAAGTCCACATAATAACATTGCCGAGCTTAACCGGAATTTTTTCAATAACCTTTGACATTATAGGATAAATTGCCTTAATCCAAAGTATTCCCAAAAGCCCCCAAAAACAGGAATAAAGAAAACATACTCTGCCGTTGATATTAAGCGGCATTTTGCTGTAATCCCACGCAACAGAGCCGAAAACTATTTCCTGACCCAATGAGCAAATATATTCAGTCACTGTGCCGACAACAAATGAAAGACAAAAGACCTTCCAAAGCGGTGCATCCTTTACCTTATAAAGCGCAAGGGTCAAAACGACTGCGCCCATACCGTAAGCAACTGAAAACGGTCCCCAAACAAGCGACTGACGTGATTCAATATAACCGTGTTTAATAAGGCACCAAAGCGTTTCGACAAGAAAGCCCACAATACAGCTAATCATAAAAATCCAAACAATCTTGTCAAAACACAAACCCTCGGCGTACTCGCTTTTTTCTTGCGATTTTTCCTGAACAAAATCATCTTTTTTAAATGTTTCAGTCATAATTAAAGCCTCCCTTATTTATCACGTCTTAATTATAGCACGCAAAAAATAAAAGAGGCTAAACTAATTATAAACTTTAAGTATTTCAATCATACAATTTTATACAGCTGTATAATTATATGTTTGAATAATGAGGTGAACAATGTTCACTCCCACATTGTATTAATACGCAAAATCTTAATTATTCATATATTCCGATTGATTTAATAACCGGGTTTGAGCGGCTTTGGCGAATAACAAAGCGAATACCCTTTGCCTTTTTGCCCTTAAGATTAATAATCTTTTTCGAGCCAATAACCGTGCCTTTGTATACACGCTTATACTTACCGTTTGCCTTTTTGATATAGAGGTCGAAAAGCTCAACACGCTGACTCTTTGTGATATCCTCCTGCAAAACCACGTATTTAACCTTACGTGTATCGTTAAAGTCAAAATCGAGAACACCGTTGTCCTTTGTAAGTTCACCGAGTTCATTATAAACAATAGGATTTGCAGTGATATTCTTAATCATTGAGCCGAGTTTTTCAAGATTTTTAGCGTCTTTTTTATGTATTTCGCCCTGTGGAGTCGGCGGAATATTAAGAAGGAGTGTGCAATTGTTACCAACTGAATTAAGATAGATTTTAAAAAGCTTTTTAGCACTTTTTGAGTTTCTGTTATCCTTTTCGTGGAAGAACCAACCCTTACGGATTGATACGTCAACCTCAGCAGGAAACCAACAGATATAAGCATTCTTTTCGAGAATTTTTCTTGAGCCTAAATCCTCATCCATTTGGTTATATTTTTGAAGAGATGAAGCCTGATTTTCATCCTGTTGGCTCAAAGCCATAATCCTGTCAGCCTCTCTCAAAGCGCAAGGAACAACGCTGTATTCGCTCTTTCTTGACTTACCGCCCTCATTGCCTACCCAGCGGATATCGGGACCGCAAATAGCAATATTGGCTTTTGGCTGAAGCTTACGGATAAGGTCGTAATATCTTTGCCAATCGTATTCAAATTTCTTAGCGTTTGAGCCCTTAGCACCGTCAAACCAAACCTCGAAAATCTCGCCGTAATTGGTGAGAAGTTCGGTAAGCTGATTGCAGAAATAATCGTTATATGCGTCAGTTCCGTAACGTTCATCGTGCATATCCCAAGGAGAAAGATAAACGCCGAAATCCATACCCTGCTTATGACATTCATCGGATACTTCTTTAACGATATCACCTTTATAAGATGAATTTTTTACGCAAAATGACGTGTATTCACTTGGCCAAAGGCAGAAACCGTCGTGATGCTTACAAGTTAAAATAACACCCGTTGCACCCGCAGATTTAGCAGTTTCAACCCACTGCTTTGCATTTATTGACTTAATTGTGAAATCCGTCGCCTTTTCAACGCCTGCTCCCCACTCTCTGTCAGTAGCGGTGTTCATACCAAAATGCATAAAGGTATAAAACGGTTTGTCAACCAATGCAAGCTGATTAGCACTCGGCTTAACGGAGATATATCTTTCAACCTCTTTATCGTTAAGCGGATAGTTATTATTGACAGTAGTCCAGTTTTTATCAAAATTATTAGCCATATTTTCCCCTTTTAATAATCCTTACCCTTATTGTTATCCTTAATAAAATTGTCCTTATCACCAAGCTGCCATACGCATTTATTATATACGTACTGAAGTTTCTCCTTTAAATTGAGTTTAAAGGTAAACGGTCTTTTTTCAACCTCATCATAAGTTGGCGTTGCAAGCTTAGAAAACGGTGCATTTGTTTGGCTTGCAGCAAGAATAACAATATCATTATCATTTGGTAATGTAATTTCATTTTCGCCGTTTAAATCAAATTCAACAAGATAAAAATACATTATTTTTGCATATTGCACCTCGCCGTTTTTAAGGCAATGGGTAAATTCATATCCGATTTTGCCCTTTTTCATATAAGCGGTTTCGCCGAAATCATACAAATCCCAAGCAGCAAATCGCTCAAATGACGAAAGAACATTTTTATTTATTTTCTTATCCCCAAGGATAAATTCTGCCATCTTATCCCCTGTCATAGAAGCGCAGAGGAAAACAAGCCTGTTTTTATCCTTATCAAGTTTAATCCTTTGTGACGAGCAGATAAGAGAGTTTTTATTTGACTTATTAATATCAAATCTTACGCCGTTTGCCATAATTTCATCAGGAACAAGGGTATTTGGAATTGTATATTCAAAATCCCCCGTCTGACCTTTTTCCGTAATAATGTTTTTATCAAACGGCAAATCAAGAGGCGTACTCTCAACTTTTTGAGCGTCAAGTGAGGATTTTTTAAGTTTTAATGCAAAGCTCTTAATTTCATAAGGCTTAAAGCTTGTGATAAGCTTACCGTCTTTAACTGTTGCGTCGCCCTTATTTTCCTCGCTTGCATAAATTTCTCTTGCGCTTTCAATTCCTTCGCCCAAGGTGAGAGTAAAGTTTTCAATTTCCGAATTCGTACCCTCGTTAAGCCTTACCACTATTTCGTCGCTGTTTTCCGCCTTTTTGATTGCACGGATAATAACGTCGTTGGTTGAAACCTCGCCAAAAGAATATTGTGTTTTAAGCTTGCCCTGATGCTTAGTTGCAATATACGCAGTCATAGGGGTAACGAATTTTCTTGCTTCAAGCTGAGTAGCCGATTGAGCCTTGCCCTTATGGCTGAAAATTGCATAGGAATATCTGTTAAGCCCCAAATCCATAAACGATTGCATTGAATCAATACGGTAATTTTTCTTAGGAGTGTGAATTGCAGTAAGGCGGAGGGTGTTATCCTTATATTTATCCCAACCGTACTTACATTCACTCAAAACAGACACGCCGAATTCTCCGCTTTTATCGGTCAAATCAACCCACTTTTGCGCCGGAACTTCAAAAAGATTTTCAGTCATATTGCCACGTTCGATAGCGCCCAAGCCCAAATCAAACGTTGCCTTATCATTTTCGCACGTGAATGAAAATTTGTTTTTGGCAAGAGTTCTTAAACTCTGCCATTCAATCTCGGAATAAACCTCGACTATATCGCAGCCGTCTGTAAGGGCAACAATATTAGTAAACGTGCTCTTTTTATCCTGCTGGATAACCTTAAACGACACTCTTGCAGGACCTTGCTCCAAAACAGTTACGGTAACAACATTAGGAATACGGTCGGCATCTTTATTTGCCTCTTTATAATTCATTTCCCAAGCCGGCCAATCCTTAGAACCGGTATAATTAAACAGACCGAGAGTAATCGGCTCTTTGAGTATTTCCTTTTCATCAAGTTCCTTATCAAGAATTGAAGAAATATTACCCTTGCGGTTAAGAGTTACAATATACTTTTGGTTTTCCATCATATTATCATGATTGATTGAGATATCGCTTTTAACGCAACAAGGCTTATCGCTCAAACGAACGTCATAAATCCTTGTACCGAGGCTTTCAACATCTGCAACAAACACAAGTTCAAGCGTACCGTCAGAAAGGGTAGAGGTTTGGCTTTTAACCTCCCTTCCCTTTTCATCATAAACACGAACATAAGCGCTTTGCAAATCTTCAAGTCTTACTGTTACAGCCCCACGTCTTTGCGCTTCAACAGGGTTGAAAACCATAACGGGTATGCCGGAGCAAAAATCGGTTTTCATAAGGCTTGAAACAGGCGAAACAAAGGCTTCAAGTTCATTTGTAAATTGATTCATTGAAACGGCATAATCATTCCAAGAACGCTTATATACCCTTTGGCAGCTTGTGCCGGGAATATCATCGTGGAATTGATGAGCAATAAAACGTTTCCACGAACGGTTGATGGCTTTTTGGTTATAATCGGTCAATCCCAAATAAGAGGATATAACGCCGCCACGTTCGCTCAAATCGGCAAGTTCCTCGCATCTTCTGTTCCAGCGCTTACCGATTGAACGTGAAGTATATCCGCCGACACCGTGATTTGTCATAACAAATTCGTTTTTCCAAACAGGAAGCTTTGATTTTTGCTCAGACGTATATTTATCTTCAATATCGTGATAAATTTCATCGGCAGATGCGGCAATAACCTTAATATTGCTATTGTCGTTTTTCTTAATTTCCTGTTCGACAAAAGCAACGCTCTTTTCCTCCGGAGCACCGCCCCTGTCGCCTATTCCGTGGAAAATATACGTATCGTTAAGGTCGTATTTTTCATTTTCCTTAAACTTATTAAGGACAAAATCCCAATCACGCAGTTTTTTAAGCGTATAGTAATAATCGTGAGGATTGATAGAAGCGTAAACTTCGCTTCCGTCAACACCCTGCCACTTGCCGATATCAAACGGAATACCGTAAGCACCGCCCCAAGCAAGCTTTTGAGTAGTAAAGCCGATTAAATTGGCATGACGCTCAATAGTCGGAAGTGCCCAACCAAAGCCGAAACAGTCAGGCAAGTAGATATCAACACTTCTTTTTCCAAACTTTTCATCAAAATACGAATTGCCGAAAAGAATATTTCTGAAAAGTGCTTCAGGTGACGGAATATTTGTGTCGCCGTTTTCAAAAGCAGAACCGCAAACATTCCATCTGCCGTTTTTGATATATTCTTTCATTTTTTCAAAAAGTTCTGGATAATATTCCTCCATAAGCTCATATCTGTATGAACCTTCAAATGAGAATTTATATGTAGGATATTTTTCGAAAAGTTTGAAGTTATCAACTAAGGTATTATATATGTATTTACTTACAGTCGTTTCAAAATCCCAGCTCCACACCGTATCAAGGTGTGAGGTTGCAACGGTATATATTTTTTTATCAGCCATTATTGTTACCTCTTATTTCGGGTAAATTAAGTTTTTTCAAAATCCGTCACCTTGATGCGTAACAGATTTTCTGCAATACAAAGTCAGTTACAACTTATATTGCAACAATATTAACAAGCTTGCCGGGAACGTAGATTTCCTTTTTAATTTCTTTACCTGCAATTTCTGCGGCAATCTTTTCATCCTTCTTAGCAAGAGCAATAGCGTCCTCTTTGCTGATATCTACAGGAACAACAATTCTTGAACGAACCTTGCCCTTAACCTGAAGCGCAATTTCAACGTCGTTTTCCTGAGTCTTTGACTCATCAAAGCTCGGCCACTGAGCCTCGTGAACTGCACCGCCGAAGTTCATAATCTGCCACATTTCCTCAGTTACGTGAGGTGCAAAAGGATTAAGAATAATTGTCAAATCACGAAGTTCTGCCTTATTAACACCCTTTGCATACATTTCGTTAACCAATGTCATCATTGAAGCAATAGCTGTGTTGCACTTAAGGTTGTCGATATCTTCCGAAACCTTTTTAATTGTTTTATGCATAAGAGCCTCAAGCTGTGGTGAATATTCATTACCGTCTTTAACAATTTCCTGCAAGTTCCAGAAACGCTCAACAAACCTCTTACAGCCCTTGATTGAATCGCTGTTCCAAGGAGCAGCCTTTTCAAAGTCACCGATAAACATTTCATAAAGACGCATTGTATCTGCACCGTACTGGTCAACGATTTCGTCAGGGTTAACAACGTTGCCTCTTGACTTAGACATCTTTTCACCGTTTTGACCGAGAATCATACCGTGAGAGGTACGCTTTTGATAAGGCTCCTTAGTAGGAACAACGCCGATATCATAAAGGAATTTATGCCAAAAACGAGAATAGAGAAGGTGAAGAGTTGTATGCTCCATACCGCCGTTGTACCAATCAACAGGGCTCCAATACTCTGCAGCTTCTTTAGATACAAGTTCCTTATCGTTATGAGGGTCCATATATCTTAAGAAATACCAAGACGAGCCTGCCCACTGCGGCATTGTATCGGTTTCTCTCTTAGCAGGTTTTCCGCAACAAGGACAAGTTGTATTAACCCAATCAGTCATTTTAGCAAGCGGAGATTCACCTGTATCTGTCGGCTCATAAGAGTCAACCATAGGAAGTCTTAAAGGAAGCTCGCTTTCAGGAATAGGAACATAGCCGCAATCGTCGCACTTAACAATTGGAATAGGCTCGCCCCAATATCTTTGACGTGAAAATACCCAATCACGAAGCTTGAAGTTGACCTTTTGATGTCCTTTGCCCTCTTTTGTGAGCCATTCTGTAATAGCCTCTTTAGCCTCTTCAACGCTCATACCTGTAAGAAAAGCGGAATTTACAAGTTTGCCTGTTGCACAATCGGTAAACGCTTCGTTTTCAACTCCGACCTTTGAGCCTGCAACAACCTCGATGATAGGCAAATCAAATTTCTTTGCAAATTCCCAGTCACGGGTATCATGAGCGGGAACAGCCATAATTGCGCCTGTACCGTAAGAAGTAAGTACATAGTCTGAAATAAAGATAGGAATTTCAGTATCGTTTACAGGGTTAATGCCCATTACGCCGTCAAGCTTAACGCCTGTTTTTTCCTTATTAAGTTCTGTACGCTCAAAATCCGACTTATGTGCAGCCTCTGCCTGATAAGCACGGATTTCATCAATATTTTTAAGTTTATCCGCCCACTTTTCAATAAGAGGGTGTTCAGGTGAAATAACCATATATGTTGCGCCGAAAAGAGTGTCCGGACGTGTGGTATAAACAGTCAATGTATCGCCAAGAGTAGTACCGAAATCAACCTCTGCACCTGTTGACCTGCCAATCCAGTTTTTCTGCTGAACCTTAACCCTGTCAATAAAATCAAGGTCGTCAAGGTCGTCAACAAGTCTTTGAGCGTATTCTGTAATTTTAAGCATCCACTGGCTCTGATTTTTTCTGATAACCTCACTGCCGCAACGCTCGCAAACGCCGTTTACAACTTCTTCATTTGCAAGAACGCACTTACAAGAGGTACACCAGTTTACAGCCATTTCCTTTTTATATGCAAGTCCTTTTTTGAAAAGCTGCAAGAAAATCCATTGCGTCCATTTATAATAACTTGGGTCGGTTGTGTTAATCTCTCTTGTCCAATCAAAAGAGAAGCCGAGCGATTGAAGTTGCTGCTTAAATCTTGCAACATTCTTTTTAGTTACTTCTTCAGGGTGAATATGATTTTTAATTGCAAAGTTTTCAGTCGGGAGACCGAAAGCGTCCCAACCCATAGGATAAAGAACATTGTAGCCCTGAAGCCTTTTTTTACGTGCAACGATATCAAGTGCCGTATAAGACCTCGGATGACCTACATGAAGTCCCTGTCCTGACGGATAAGGAAATTCAACAAGGCAGTAATACTTAGGAAGTGAAAAATCCTGTTTTGCCGCAAATGTGTTTTGAGTGTACCAAACGTTTTGCCATTTGGATTCAATCTCTTTAAAATTGTACTCCATATTTTAATCCTCCAATAATTTTGCTGTATCTAAAATTTCGCCGTCTTCCCACAAGCGCTCAAGCGAATAAAAATCACGCTGTTGCTTATGAAAAATGTGTATAACGACTGAATTATAATCAAGGCAAACCCAAGAAGTGTTTCTGCCTTCAATATGATGAGGCTCTACTCCGAGCAAATCAAGCTTATATTCAATCTCGTCAGAAACAGCTTTAACCTGAGTTGAGCTTGTTGCCGTGGCGATTACGAAATAATCTGTAAGAACTGTTAAATCGGTAATACCGATAACCTCAATATCCTCACCCTTTTTGCTGTCAATCGCCTTTACGGCTGTTTTTACTATATCAAGTGCCTGCATAAATTCACCCTTTCTAATTAAAGTATTCATCAATAATCCAATTGTACGCCTCAACCGTCATGGGATGAAGCAATATCTGCCTTGACGCAACCGATTTGATTGTGTAGGCTGTGCCGTAAAGAAGACCGTATTCGATACCCCTTTGCGTTTCTTTTCTTATTATATCTATATCCTTATAATCTCTGTCGGCAGAAATGAAGTCAGCAAGATATATGATTTGCTCAAGCATAGTCATATTCGCTTTTCCTGTTGTATGATATCTTATAGCGTCTAAAATTTCCTCATCTTCTATCCCAAGAATTTTAGCCATTGCCGAGCCGGACGCTTGGTGCAAAAACTTATCGCCCCTTTTATCAAACGGATGAAGTTCAACACCTGCATATTTAATAATTTCAAGTTGAGCGGCTTTGCCCGTTTCCTTAGTTATATCATGCAAAAGTCCTGCAATCTCTGCCTTTTCTACATCCTGATTATACCTTTCGGCAAGCTTTTTTGCACTTTGGGAAACACAAAGAGAATGATAAAATCTTCTGCTCGAAAGCGTATTTTTTAAAATTTTCATATAAGCTTCGGTATCATACATTATAAATTCTCCTCTTAATTATATAATCATAAACCTTTTTGGGAACAAGAGAGGAAAAATCCTCGCCGTCTTTTATTTTTTGCCTTATTTCGCTTGAACTGACCTTTAAAACGGGAGAGGTCAAAAGCTTAAATTTATTCATATCAAGACCGTCAAGCCTTGAGGCAAAGCTTAAAATCTCCGCTTTTTCCTTTTCGTTTTCTCTTGCCGAGGTGCAAAGAGTGACAAGAGATAATATTTCTTTATACTTATACCACTTATCGAAATGAAGCATTTGGTCAGCGCCGATTATAAGGTAAAATTCTGCGTTTTTATATATTTTTTTAAGTTCTGAAAGAGTCAAATAAGTATAGCTTTTGCCTGTCAGTTTAAATTCTATATCGCTTATTTCAAATTTATCAAACGACGATATTGCAAGAGAAAGCATATTAATTCTGTCCTCTTTAGGTGCAAAATCATCATCAGATTTATGCGGCGGTGAAGCGGTCGGGATAAAGAGTATCTTATCAAGCTCCAATTCATTAAGATAATGAAGCGCTAAGTTAATATGCCCATTGTGAACGGGATTGAACGCTCCGCCGAAAACTCCTATTTTTTGCTTATCTGCCATAATATTTAGGTCTGTCGTATTTAGCGTAAGGGTTTTTAGCTTCTTTTTCTCTTTGGCGCTGTCTTTTACCCTTGATTTTTACCTTCTTTTTAGCTGTTGCCTTAGAATTACCGGAACCTCTTTTTTTCTTTTTCTCTGCGATACGTTCCTCGTCCGCCTCACGGTAAAGAACTATAATTCCGCCGATTACCTGAATAACCTCAGCGCCAAGAGGCTCAGAAAGCTTTTGCGCAAGCTCCTTAGGGGATTCGGGTGCAGATTCAAGGTGAACTCTTATTTTAATAAGTTCTCTGTTATCAAGCGTATCGTCAATTTGAGTAAGTAAATTTTCGCTTATACCCTCCTTGCCAATTTGAATAATAGGTTCAAGAGGGTTAGCCTTTGCTCTTAAAGCCGCTCTTTCCTTAGATGTCATATAATTTTCTCCAATTCTTTAGTTAATAAACGAAGTGCGTTACCTCTGTGGCTGATTCTATCCTTTTCCTCGGCTGTATATCTGCCGAAAGCCTTGCCGTCAACAAGAAAAAGCGGGTCATATCCAAATCCCTCGTGACCGTCACGCTCAAAGCCGATAACGCCATTGCATTCGCCCCTTACGACGATTTCACGTCCGTCGGGGAAAGTACAGCAAATAGCACATACATAATGAGCCGTTCTTTTTTCAAGCGGTACACAATCAAGTTTTTCAAGAAGAAGGTCATTATTTTTTTCGTCATTGCCGTGCTCACCTGCAAAACGTGCCGAAAAGATACCCGGTGCACCGTCAAGATAATCAACGCACAAACCTGAATCGTCGGCAATTGCCGGCATATTCATTTCCTTACAAGCCGCTCTTGCCTTAAGCTTTGCGTTATCCTCAAAAGTTTTTCCGTCCTCTTCAACGTCCTCAAGCTGTTTGCCAAGCATTTTTGCAGTAACAACATTAATGCCGAGAGGAGATAAAATACGTTGCATTTCCGCAAGCTTTTTCATATTATTTGTTGCTAAAATAAAATCCATAATAATCACCATAGCCTTTCAGGCAAAAAATAGTTTATTAAAAATCACCCTATATCCTGCGTTGCCTGAACAGGCGTAAATGGTGATTTCAGCCATCTCAAAATTATGCCGTCGGTAAATTTTGAGGGCAATACAATCCGTATAGTGTGATTTTTCACACTGTACCCTACTCTGACTTTTTATTATCAGCCTCATCTTCGTGCTGAATAAAATCCGTTATTTCCTTATCGTCATCGGGAATTTTGGCATCAAACAGTCCTGCTGCAAATGCGTCTGCGTCAAACGGCTGTAAATCCTCAATTTTTTCACCGACGCCGACAAATTTAACAGGAACGTCAAGTTCATTATTAATTGCAAGAACAACACCGCCCTTAGCAGTTCCGTCAAGCTTTGTAAGCACTATGCCCGTAATTCCTGCCGCTTCCTTAAAGTCCTTAGCCTGATTAACGGCATTTTGACCTGTTGTAGCATCAAGCACCAAAAGAATTTCCTTAGAAGCGTCGGGAAGCTCTCTTTCTATAACACGGCTGATTTTGTTAAGCTCATCCATAAGATTTTTCTTATTATGAAGCCTGCCGGCAGTATCAATAATGATTACATCACTGCCCCTTGCCTTACCGGCGGCAATGGTATCATAAACAACGGAAGCAGGGTCTGAGCCTTCGCCGTGCTTAATCAAATCAACGTCTGCCCTGTCAGCCCATACCTGAAGTTGCTCAATAGCAGCGGCACGGAAAGTATCGGCAGCGCCCAAAATAACGCTTCTGCCCTGTTCCTTTAACCTCATAGCAAGCTTGCCGATAGTAGTCGTTTTGCCTACACCGTTTACACCGATAACAAGAATTACGGACGGCTTGGTGCGAAGTCTTAAATAGCTGCCGCCCCAAACAATACCCGAAACAATATCCTTCATCATTTCACGTACTTGCCTTACATCATCAACCTTATCGTTTTCTATTTTGCTTTTCAAATCACGGATAATTCTTTCGGCAGTCGGCATTCCGACATCACCCATTATAAGAATTTCCTCAAGGTCATCAAAAAATTCAGGAGTTATTTTCTCATAAGAATCCACTACCTCGTCAAGTTGAGCGGTAATACCCTCGTCTCTTGTCTTTTTAAGACCTCTTTTAAATACAGAAAAAATACCCATATCAATTCTTCCTTTATATTATTGGATTATATATTATTTATCGGCAGAAGTGAATTACCGCCCTATAATTAAACATTACAGATTATTCAAGTCCCATTTTTGCCGCAAGCTCAGCTGTTTGCAATTCAATAAGTTTTGAAACACCCTTTTCCTGCATTGTGACACCGTAGAGAACGTCTGCCTCCTCCATAGTACCACGCCTGTGAGTGATTGAAATAAACTGAGTTTTATCTGTCATCTTGCGCATGTATTTTGCGAAACGCTCAACATTGACATCATCAAGTGCCGCCTCAACCTCGTCATAAATACAAAACGGAGCAGGTTGCACTTTAAGCACGCTGAACAAAAGCGCCATTGCCGCAAGCGACTTCTCACCGCCTGAGAAAAGGTTGATATTTTGAACTGACTTTCCCGGTGGTTGAATACGAATTTCAATAGGTGATTCAAGGCAATTGTCAGGCTCTTCCAAAACAAGCTCGCCCTTACCGCCGCCGAAGAAATCAGCAAAGCAAACCTTAAATTCCTCATTAATCTTATTAAACTGAGCAAGGAATTTTTCGCTCATTGAAGCGGTCAAATCCTCAATTATCTTCATAAGCTCGCTCTTCGATTTTTCGACGTCGCCTATTTGCTCCTTAAGGAAGGTGTAGCGCTCGCTGACCTCTTTATATTCCTCAATAGCACCGACGTTGATTGAGCCGAGACTCTTAATTGCAACCTTAATCTCGTGGAGTCTGCGCTTAGCCGCCGTCATATCATCAATTTGAATATCAAGCGCCTCTGCCTCGTGCTTAGTAAGCTCATATTGCTCAAAGAGCATATCGTTAAGCTCATCATACTCTTTTTTCATTGCAATTTTTCTTTCATCAAGACGAACAATAGAACCCGAAAGCTTTTCTCTGTCCTGATTTTTAATCTTTTCCTCGCCTCTAAGCTCTGTTGTGCGCTTTTCAAGTTCATTTCTTTGATTAATCTGCTCGCTTACATCCTTATCGGACTGCTCCGCCTTAACCCTGAGGTCATTGGCAGACGCTTTAATTTCATTGATTGAGATAAGAAGCGTTTGATTTTTCTCTTCAATTGACTTAATCTCGTCCTCAATCGTTTTAACCCTGTCAAACTGAGAATTTTTTCTGAAATTAAGTTCTTCAACAGAAAGCTTAGCTGCCTCGTTATCCTTGGCAAGGGTTACAAGTTCAAGATTGATTTTCTCGCTCTTTTCCCTATACTCATCACGTTTTGCATTAAGCTCGCTTGCATTGCCTGAGGTCTTTTCAAGTTCACTTTCGGTCTTTGAAATTTCATCTTCAATCGATTTGATTTCAACCTCGCAGGATTTTGCCTCATTTTCAAACTCTGCAATTCTCTGCTTAGCGCTGTCCTTTTCATTAACAAGAACAGAGAGTTGAGAGGATAAAAGGTCATACTTTTCAGCAACAAGCTTATGCTCGCCCTGCGCCCTGATAAGTTCTTCTTTAGCCTGCTGCAAATCAGCTTGCGCACCCTGCAAAGCGGCAAGTGCAAAGTTAGCCTCCTCAAGTGCTGTTTTATACTCACCCTTGATTTCCTCAGCTTGCTTTTCAAGCTTTTTGGCTTTATTATTAAGTTCTTCAATCATATTACCACGAGAGAGGATACCTGCGCCCTTTGACTGCGAACCGCCTGTCATTGAGCCGCCGGGGTTAATAACCTGACCGTCAACGGTAACAATTTTAAATCTGTTTGAATATCTTTTTGAAATACCTATAGCCGAGTCCATATCCTCAACTATAACAACTCTGCCCAAAAGGTTAGAGATAATATTTTTATACTCGTTCTTACAATCAACAAGGTCGCTTGCAATTGCAACAAAACCCAAGTTATCGTCAAGATCTCTTTCATCAAGGCTTCTCGGCTTGATTGCCGAAATGGGAAGAAACGTTGCCCTGCCGACACGGTTATTTTTAAGATAATAAATTGCACGCTTAGCATCTGCTTCATTGCCGACAACTATATTTTGCATTGCCGCACCGAGTGCAACCTCAACTGCCACGCTGTACTCATTATCAACGGTTATGAGTTGAGAAAGCGGTCCGTGAATACCTGAAAGTGCCTTATTCTGCGCCTGACGCATAACCGCCTTAACGGCACCCGAAAAACCTTCCATATTCTTTTCAAGGTCTAAAAGCATTTTAGCTCTTTGCACCTTTTGGTTATATTCGTTAGTTACTTTTTCAAGTTCTGCTTTAATCTTATCTGCATTGGCATTTTTATTTTCAAGCTTGATTTTATAGCCCTGCATTGAATTGTTATTTTCATCAATACGTGATTGCAAACTTTCTAAATTTTCATCACTTTTTAATTTAAGCTCTTTAAACTTTTCAAGTTCCTCACGGCTTTTTTCAATTGATGAATCAACAACGCTCTGCCTTGACTTAATTTCCTGAGAAGAAGTGAGCGCCTGAGAACATTTAACACGGCAGTCGGAAAGTTTCAAAGTAAGAGAAGTGATTTTTTGATTAAGTTCAACAGTAAGTTTTGAAAATTCTTCATTAGATGAAAGAAGATTATTCATCTCGTCTGTAACACTTTTAAGCTCAGCCTTCTTTTCCTCAATTTCCTTAACGCTTTTTGAGATAAACTGCTCTTTTTCCTCTATCTGAGCATCAATAGAAAGATTGGTGTTATCAACATCGCCGATATCGTTTTTAAGTCTTTCAATAGTTTCGTTATTATGATTTAAAGTAGTTTCTAAAACGGAAGCCTCACCGTCTTTGCGAAGCGCCTGCTCCTCATAAGCCTTTGAGCCTGCTCTGATTTGCTCGATTTGGGTATTGATTGAAACAGTCTTTTGCGCTATTTCTTCAATCTCCTGTCCAATCTCTTTAAGTTCCTTTTCGCAAACGTCATAGGATGCGTTGGCAGCGTCAATTTTATGCTCCTGCTCTCTTAAATCATTGGTAAAGCGGTTAATCTTATTTACCCATACACCTATTTCAAGCGTTTTTTTCTCGTCGGAAAGAGTGATAAACTTCTGCGCCTTTTCGCTCTGCTTTCTGAGCGGCTCAACTCTGCTTTCAAGTTCGCCCAAAATATCAAGAAGCCTGATTAAATTTTCCTGCGCCTGGTCAAGCCTGCGGGTAGCGTCTTTTCTTTTATGACGAAAAAGGGAAATACCTGCGGCTTCTTCAAAAAGCTCACGCCTGTCCTCATTTTTTTGCGAAATGATTGAGTCAATCTTACCTTGACCTACCATTGAATAGCCGTCTGAACCGAGTCCCGTATCCATAAACAGTTCTCTTATATCCCTTGCTCTTACGGTTTCGCCGTCAATTTTATATTCACTCTCGCCCGAGCGATAATATCTTCTTGAAACGGTTACAACCTCGTCCTTATCTTTAAGCGTTTGGTCGGTATTGTCAAGAGTAAGCTGGACCTGAGCAAATCCCAAAGCCTTACGTGCAGAAGTACCGCTGAAGATAACATCCTCCATTTTTGAGCCACGAAGAGATTTAGAACTTGTCTCGCCCAAAACCCAACGAACTGCGTCGGAAATATTACTTTTGCCCGAACCGTTAGGACCGACAACTGCGGTAATACCCTTGCCGAAATTAAGCGTTGTCCTGTCCGGAAAAGACTTAAAACCTTGTATTTCAAGTGATTTTAATACCATTATTTTATCTCCAATTCATCAACATCAAGACTGTTGTCGATAACAATTTTTATATTATATCCTCTCTCGATAAGAAGATAGATATTTGATTTTTTATTTCCTTTCAGCTTTGAAAGCGACTTTGAATTAACTGCCACCTCATAATCAGCCGGAGGAAGCGCAAGAATTTTATCAACCATAATTCTTGACTTTACAAGCTCGCCAAAGCTGTCGTGAAAACCGCCTGCAAGCATATTTTTCTTAATATCCTCGCTTGAATGAAGCCCCAAACGAATGATTTTTATATTATTCTTTTCAAAAAGCAAAACAAGTTTTGCGCAAAGACAAGCCGATTCGTCAGCATTAAGCGGCTTATATTCACCGCTTAAATAAAGGTCTGCAAGATATGTACCTTTTAATACAACAGTAGGATAAATCCTTACGGTTTGGGGCGATAGCGCAATTATTTTTTCAGCCGTTTTAATAGCTTTTTCTTCGCTGTCCTTATAAAGGCCCGTCATCATTTGAAGCCCAAGCTCAAAACCGTATGACTTAATAAGCTCTGACGCATTTTCAACGTCTTTTGCCGTATGACCCCGCCTGTTAGCCAAAAGCACCTCATCGTCCATACTCTGCGCACCAAGTTCAATACTTGTAACTCCGTACTCTTTGAGCAAATCCAAAATTTCTTCGTCAATGCAGTCGGGACGGGTAGAAATTCTTATACCCTTTACCTCATTTGATTTTATATATTTATTTGCCGCTTTCAAAAGAGAAATCATATATTCTCTGTCAATCGCAGTAAATGAGCCGCCGAAAAAGGCAATTTCATAATCAAAGCCTTTTGACTTAAGCGCCGTTTTAACTGCCTTGTCAACGTCCTGCGGTGTGGGCTGATTTGCCTGCCCCGTTATTGTTTTTTGATTGCAAAACGAACACTGACACGGACAGCCTAAATGAGGAACAAAAATACTTATATTACCTTTTTTCATATTACACCCATTAATTTAAGTGCCTCTCTTGCCGCAGCCTGTTCTGCACTTTTTTTACTTCCACCTTTGCCCTTGCCGATAACGTTTGAATTAAGGTGAACTTCAACCTCAAATGTTTTATTATGGTCAGGTCCGCTCTCGCCGACGAGAACGTAATTTACATTTTCATCGGGGTTTTGCTGAACTATTTCCTGCAAAGTTGTTTTATAATCCTTAAAATTGATATGATGGGTTTCAACAGCAGGAGCAAGAAAATGAAGTACAAATTTTTCCGCATTTTCCATTCCGCCGTCAAGATATATAGCGGCAATAAGCGCTTCAAATGCATTTTCCAAAATCGACGGTCTGTCAGCACCGCCAGTGTTCGACTCTCCCTTGCCTAAAAACAGGAAGTTACCGAGTGATATCTGCCTTGCAAAATCCGAAAGTGACTGAGTGCAGACAAGAGAAGAACGAAGTTTTGACAAATCGCCCTCAGGCATATCGGGAAAGCGATGAAAAAGATAGTTAGCCGAAATGATAGAAAGCACGGCGTCACCTAAAAATTCCATTCTTTCGTTACACTTAATTTTATTATGCCTTTCGTTTGCAAAGGAAGAATGTGTAAGTGCCTCCATAAGATAAGCCTTATTTTTGAAATTATATCCTATTTTATCTTCGATAGTTGCCATTTTTATTCCTCTTGCGTATTTATTGAAAATTCATTTTCAATTGAACTAATCAAATTGTTATCCAAAAACCAGATTGCCTGCTTGATTGCGTTTTTAAATGTACGTGCATCTGCCGAGCCGTGAGACTTAATTACAGGCTTTTTAACACCAAGCATAACGGCGCCGCCGTATTCCTTATAATCAAACTGCTTTTTCATATCGTCAATACCCGATTTAACGCCGAGATATGAGATTTTAGAAAGCGTATTTTTCATAAAAGCGTTCTTAATGCCATTCATCAAAACTTTTGCAACGCCCTCATAAGTTTTAAGAATAAGATTACCTGTAAACCCGTCGGCAACAACAACGTCTGCGTCGCCGAACGGAATTTGCCTACCCTCAATATTACCCACAAAATTGTAAGGCGCATTTTGCATAAGTTTATAAGCTTCTTTAACGGTCGAAGTGCCCTTTGTGCTTTCCTCGCCGTTATTTGCAAGCGCAACCCTTGGGTTTTCGACTTTCATAATTTTTTGCATATAAAGGCTTCCCATTTTGCCAAACTGATATAAAAATTCAGCTCTGCACTCGGCATTTGCACCACAGTCCATAAGAAGAAACGGCTTTTTTGCACTTGGCATAACAGAGGCGATTGCAGGTCTTTTAACACCTTTAATTCTTTTAGTGATAAGTGTTGAGCCTACTGTTACGCAACCTGTATTTCCCGCACTCACAAAAGCGTCACCTTCACCTTCATTCAAAAGTTTAAAGCCGATACCCATTGATGAGTCTGCCTTTTCTTTAAGTACTGCCTTTGCATCGTCATGCATTGTGATAACTGAATTTGAATTAACAATTTTCACATTTTCAAGTGCAATATTATTATCCTTAATGCATTTTTGTATTTCTTTATCATTTCCGACAAGTACGGGAGCAATTCCGTATTCTTTTTGAGCAAGAGAAGTACCCTTAAGTATCTCAAGCGGAGCATTATCCCCACCCATAGCATCAATAATTATTCTTTTTTGCATGGCAAATATTGCACCCTTTCCCAACTTAATTTTAACTATAAGGTTTTCATACTTTCTTCAAGGCTTGCAAGCGCTCTTTGCGCCATAGCGGCATAGCGCTCTTTTTTATCCTTAATTTTCGGCTCTATTGCTGGCAACACACCGAAGTTAGCACCCATAGGCTGAAAATTCTTGACGCTTTCGTCACTGATATAATCGCTCAAAGCGCCTATCATAGTAACATCAGAGAGAGTGAACGGCTCTTTACCCTGCGCTCTTCTTACGGCATTGATACCTGCCATAATTCCGCTTGCCGCACTTTCCATATATCCCTCAACTCCCGTGATTTGACCTGCAAAGAAAAGGTTGTTTTTATTTCTAAATGAAAAATCGTTATTAAGAAGCTTTGGTGAATTCAAAAACGAATTTCTATGCATAACGCCGTAGCGCACAAACTGAGCATTTTCAAGCCCAGGAATCATAGAGAAAACACGTTTTTGCTCGCCGAACTTCAAATTGGTTTGAAAACCAACAAGATTAAACATTGTACCCTTTGAATTTTCACGTCTTAACTGAACACAAGCCCAAGGTCTGTGCCCTGTGTTTGGGTCGACCAAACCGACAGGTTTCATAGGGCCGAAACGAGGAGCGTCAAGCCCTCTTTTAGCAAGTTTTTCAATCGGCATACAGCCCTCATAGACGTCAAAATCGTGAACAATTGCACCCTCGGCATTAACAAGTTCATTAATAAAAGCCTCATACTCTGCCTTATTGAACGGGCAATTGATATAATCATCGTCACCGCCACGCTCATAACGTGAAGCACCGAATGCCTTAGACATATCAACACTCTCTGCAGTAACAATTGGAGCGGCGGCATCATAAAACGAGAGATACTCACCTGTAATATTGCTGATACTTTTTGCAAGAGCACCGTCTGTCAACGGACCCGTTGCAACAATTGTTATTGTATCGTCGTCAAGTTCTAAATCCTCAACTATTTCATTAATCACCTCAATATTGGGGTGAGATTTGATTTTTTCAGTCACGCTTTTCGAGAAAATATCCCTGTCAACTGCCAAAGCGCCGCCTGCCGGAACACTCGACTGCCTTGCAATCGGTACCGTAAGCGAGCCTAAACGAGCCATTTCCTCTTTCAAAAGACCTGCTGCACTTTCAATACGTGAGGCCTTAAGTGAATTTGAACACACAAGCTCACAAAACAAGTCCGACTTATGCGCCTCGCTCTTTTTAATCGGCTTCATTTCATAAAGCGAAACATTATATCCGTTATTTGCAATCTGCCACGCAGCCTCAACTCCCGCAAGACCTGCGCCGATAACCTTAAATTTCATATAAATTACCGTTTATTCTTCTGTTTTCTTTTTTCTCGGAGCCGGCTTTGTAAAACCGCAGCCCTCTGTATCGGGGCAATAAAGCACATTGCCCTTGCGTTTAAAGAGCGACTTGCCGCAACGAGGGCAAACTTCGTCGCTCGGTGCGTCCCAAGTCATAAAATTACACTTAGGATAATTTGAACAACCGTAGAATGACGAGCCTCTCTTGGTTTTTTTCTCAATTACGTCGCCGCCACATTCAGGGCACTTAGCCTTAGTCCTGAAAATAAGCGGCTTTGTATTTTTACATTCCGGATAGCCGGGGCACGCAAGAAATTTACCGAATCTGCCGACTTTGACAACCATATTTCTGCCGCACTTTTCGCAAATTTCGTCTGTTTCTTCTTCCTTAAGCTTAATTTTAACGCCCTGCATTTCCTCTTTAGCTTTTTCAAGAGGCTTTTCAAAATCATCATAATAAAGGCGAATCATATCCTTATAATTTTTTTCGCCGGAGTCGATTTTATCAAGGTCAGCCTCCATTTTGGAAGTGTACTTAACATTGACAATATTAGGCATTTTATCTTTAAGAAGATTTGTTACAGCCTCGCCGAGTTCAGTCGGCACAAACTGCTTGCCCTCACGCTTAACATATTCACGGTTGAGAATAGTTGAGGTGATGGTAACATAAGTTGACGGTCTGCCGACACCGTTTTCCTCAAGTGCTTTAGTAAGGGAAGCTTCGGTATATCTTGCAGGCGGCTGAGTAAAGTGCTGATTGCCCAAAATACTCTTAAGCTTAAGTTCGTCGCCTTCCTTAAGAGCCGGGAGAGGAGATGCGCTGTCGTTCTTTTCATCGTCAACCTTTTCCTCGTAAAGCTTTGTAAAGCCGTCAAACTTAACTGTATAACCTGTAGCGGTGAAGATATATTCTCCTGCCTCAATCTCGATTTTCATAGTTTCCTGCATACAGGATTCCATAAGAGATGCAATAAATCTTTCCCAAACAAGTTTATAAATTTTATATTGGTCGCTTGTAAGATATGGCTTAACCTGCTCAGGTGTAACCTTTGGCATTGACGGTCTGATAGCCTCGTGACCGTCTTGAATATTACTCTTTGATTTAAAATATCTCGGCTTTTTAGGAAGATACTTTTCGCCGTATGTCTCTGTAATAAATTCATTACCGGCTGCTCTTGCTTCTTCAGATATACGAAGCGAGTCTGTTCTCATATAAGTGATAAGACCGACTGTGCCGAGTTCTCCTGCCTCAACGCCTTCGTAAAGTTCCTGCGCCGCCTTCATAGTTCTCCTTGCTTGGAATGAAAGACGTCTTGAAGCCTCCTGCTGAAGAGTTGACGTGATAAAAGGAGGAGTAGGGTTTTTCTTTCTGCTGCCCTTTTTAACGCCCTTTACAATATAACTTTCGCCGTCAAGGTCAGAAAGAACGCTGTCACTTTGCTCTTTATTTTCAATCTTGATTTTTTCACCGTTTTTAGTTGAAAGAGAAGCTGAAAACACCTTTCTTTCCGGCGGATTTGTAAACTTAGCATCAATCGACCAATATTCCTCAGCCTTAAATGCACGAATTTCATTTTCCCTGTCGACAATCAATCTGAGAGCGACCGACTGAACACGGCCTGCCGAAAGACCTCTTCTGATTTTTTGAGAAATAAACGGCGAAAGCTTATAGCCGATAAGTCGGTCAAGAATACGCCTTGCCTGCTGAGCGTCAACCAAATCAATATCAATTTGACGTGGCGCATCCATTCCGTTTTTTACTCCGTTTTTTGTAATCTCATTAAACGTAACTCTGTTTTTATCCTTAAGGTCAAGACCCAAAAGAGTGGCAAGATGCCAAGAAATGGCTTCTCCCTCACGGTCGGGGTCGGTTGCGAGATAAACATAATCCGCATTGTCAGCCTTTTTCTTAAGGTCTTTAACGAAGTTTTCCTTTCCTTTTATTACCGCATATTTCGGTTCAAAGTCATTTGCAATATCAACGCTGAGCCTTGCTGCCGGCAAATCCCTGACGTGGCCCATTGAGGCAATAACGTCATAACCTCTTCCGAGATAGCCTTTAATATTTTTTGCCTTTGCAGGTGACTCCACAATTACTAATTTAGACATATTCTGTTTCCTTTCAGGATTTTTTAAACCTCTTACCTGAGGCACTTATTATCACTTTTTTAAGTTCGAGAAATGTTAAAGCTACAAGAACCTGCGAAGCAGTTAAACCCGATTTCTCGATTATATCATCAACCTGAGTGAACTCCTCGCCTATGCAGTCATAAACGATTTTGTTGTTTCCCTCAAGCGACCATACATTTTCGTCAATTTTTCTTCTGTTTTCTCTTCCTTCTTCAAGATTTTCAAAGGAGTATTTTTTATCAATCAAATTATTTTCAGGCGTCGGCTTAACATTAAGCTCCTTAGCCGATTTTTTCTTAACAATAGAGGTATCAAGCGTTTTTTCCGAGTTATCAAGGACTATTTCATTAGCAGTCCTTATTTTAGATAAATCAAGAGTCGGATAATCATTTTCATAAACCTCAACAACGTTAACGGGATTGATTGCAAGCCTTGCGCCGTCGCTTATAAGTTTATTTGTACCTGAAAAATCGCTTGAAAATATAGAAGCGGGAACGGCATAAACATCACGGTTTTGCTCAATCGCAAGATTTGCGGTAATAAGACTGCCGCTTTTAACACCTGCCTCAACTACCAAAATTCCTAAACTTAAACCGCTTATAATTCGGTTACGCATAGGAAAAGAAGTTCTGTTAGCCGGAACATTGGGCTGATACTCAGTAACAAGTGCACCGCTTTGCTTTATCATATTTCTTAAGCCTTCGTTAGCCTTTAAATAATTATTACCAAGCCCGTTTCCCAAAACGGCAACTGTTTTTCCGCCGCAAGCAAGAGCACCTAAATGAGAATATGTATCAATTCCCAAGGCTCCGCCGCTTACAACGAGAGCACCTGCCTCGGTAATGCCCTTAGCCATAATGTGCGCCGCTTTGATTGCATATTCACTTGCCTTTCTTGTGCCTACCATACCGATGCAAACAAGATTATCAATATCGGGCAGCTCGCCGTCAACATACAAAACGGCAGGCGGATTAATTATCTCCTTAAGCCTTTTTGGATAAGCTTTATCGTCAAAATCAATTATTTTATAACCGTTTTTTGAGCAGCAATCAATTATTTCATCTGACTCTCCAACATCAGTCATTATCAATTTTTCAACCTGACGTTTAGATAAAACCGTGCTCATTTTCCATTCGCTTTCACCAAGCTCATAAAGAAGTTTTGCACTTTTATATTCATCAATTATGCTTTTTATTTTAGCGCCGTATCCAAGAGCGTTTTGAAGCCAAATCCAATACCTTGCATTTTCACTCATCTTTGCATCTCCCACATAGTTATGGCTGCCGCCACATGCGCATTAAGGCTTTCTGCACGGCCGGGCATAGGGATTGTTATTTTTTCATCACACATTGCCATAACCTCATCGCTTACCCCGTTAGCCTCATTGCCGATAATGCAAAGGCAGGAAGCTGAAAAATCAATTTCGTTTATTTTTTTTGCAGAGGTGTCAGGCGAAGTGGCATACGTTTTAATTTTGAGAGACTTTGCCTGATTTAATATCGGAACAAGGCTTAAGCATTCAATAACCTCAATCCTGAGCGCCGAACCCATTGATGCACGCAAAACCTTTGGGTTATATACATCGCACCCTGAGCCGACAATTACGCCGCCAATGCCGAGCGCCTCCGCCGTCCTTATAACTGTGCCGAGATTACCCGGGTCTTGAAGATTATCTGTAGCAATATACTTTTTGCCGTTTTGAAGAGCGTTATTATCATTTTTCATTTTGCAAACTGCAAAAATACCTTGAGAATTCTTCGTTTCGCTTAATTTTTGCGAAAGAGTATCGCTTATGAAATAAGAGGCTTTGCTTTTCCTTTGCATTAAAACGGACTTTTCAAAATACCTTTCGTTTGCGCTTTCCGTTATCAAGAATATTTCAACCTCATAAAAAGAGTTAAGGACGTCAAAAACAAGCCTTGCCCCCTCAAGAACAAACAAGCCCTGTGCCCTGCGCTCCTTGGAAGAGGTAAAGAGTTTTTTAACGCCCTTTATTATTTCGTTATTTTTACCTGTGATTTTTTCCATACACAACTCCAAGAAAGTGTGCCAATAATTTACATTCGTTTAAAGAAATCACTGACTGCATTATTATATATTATATTATTTTTATATATTACATTATAAGCAGAAAAAATTCAATACCCAAAATAAATTTTTTATAAAAAAGCGGAATAACAATTTATGTCATTCCGCCTCAGCAATTATTTAGTTTTAACAGTTTTAATTTTGGACCAAGCGGAATAAACGGTCTTACCGTTTTTAGTTTTATACGCTCTTACTTTTACATAATATTTTTTCTTGCTTTTAAGCTTTTTAACAGTCGATTTTGAAGATTTGACTTTAACTGTTTTGGTAGTCTTTTTAGTGAATTTTTTGCTTGTTGAAAGCTTAATTTGATAGCCTGAAGCAGCTTTATTGTCAGAATTATTTACAGTTATTTTCTTTTTTCCCGCTTTTAGTGAATAAATTTTAGGGGTTTTAAGAATTTTCTTATTATCGCCCCTTGTTTTGTAGGAATAACCGCAAAGATAACAGGTATATGTATGATATCCGGCTGAAAAATAAGTAGGTGAAGTTGTTACAACATCAAAATAATGATTGCAAACATAATTTGAAACGGAAAAAGTGTAATCACCTGCACTCAATATCCTGAAATAATAAGTACCTTTAAGAAAATCAAAATTCTTGTCTGTGACCTTTTTCTGCGCTTTATCTCCTAAAACAAAGACGGTATCAATAATATTTTTATCATCATTTTGATAAATCTCAACTTTTGCGGCAGAATTTGATGAAATCGATAATGTATATTTTGCCGCTTGATTTAAGTCAAGTTTAAAAACATTTCCTGTAATTTCCGTCGCAGGGCGGTTATAAATTGTGCCGATTACAAGATTTTCAGCGCTTTGAAAGGTGTTTTTACCGTTCTGACTTGACCAATCCTCACCAAATGCAGCATTTGCGCAAAATAAGCTTGAAACAAGCATCAAAAATGCCAATAAAACACTTGAAAATTTTTTCATATTCAATCACCCTTTCCTCATTATAATATCACTAATTTATACAGTTGTCAAAATATTTTTTGTTCTACTTTAGTTTAAATTTACACTTTACAATAACTAAGAAAAGAACTAAAATAAAAATATGCAAAAGGAAAAGAGATGAAAAATATGTGGGCGGTATTTGCAGTTTTATCGGCAGTATTTGCGGCTTTAACATCAATTCTTGCAAAAGTTGGTATCAAAGATGTTGACTCTAATCTTGCAACGGCTATCAGAACGGTTGTAGTTGTTGCAATGTCTTGGCTTATGGTGTTTATCACCAATGCGCAATCAGGAATCACGAATATCGGCAAAAAAAGCTGGATATTCCTTATTTTGTCAGGTCTTGCAACCGGCGCTTCGTGGCTTTGTTACTACAAAGCAATACAAATCGGAGAGGTTTCAAAAGTTGTGCCTATTGATAAATTAAGCGTCGTAATCACTCTTGTTTTGGCATTTATATTTCTTCACGAGGATTTCAATATCAAGTCACTTGTCGGCTGTATTTTGATTGCGGCAGGCACGCTGATTATGGTTCTTTAAATTCTTCACTCGCCCTTAATTCGTTTAAGGGCGTTTTTTTCTAAGCGGGAAACCTGAGCCTGTGATATACCGACCTCACGTGCAACCTCCATTTGCGTTTTGCCCTGCATAAAGCGAAGGTACATAATATTTCGTTCTCTGTCATCAAGTTTTTTGATTTCGTCTTTAATAGAAATTTCATCTACCCAATCTTTATCGGTCGAGTTATCGCCCACTTGATCCATAACAAAAATAGTATCACCTCCGTCATTATATACCGGCTCATAAAGTGATACCGGATCAACAATTGCTTCAAGAGCAAGAACAACATCGCTTTTTTTCATTTCAAGCCTTTGAGCAATTTCCTCAATAGTCGGTTCCTTGCCGTTTTCATTTATAAGCTGTTCCTTAACCTGCATTGCTTTATAAGCAGTATCTCTCATAGAACGGCTGACACGAATGGGATTATCATCACGCAGATATCGCCTTATTTCACCTATACACATCGGCACGGCGTAGGTGGAAAAACGAACATCAAGGTCAGTATTGAAATTATCTATAGCCTTTATAAGGCCGATTACGCCGACTTGAAAAAGGTCGTCCATATTTTCCCCTCTGTTTGAAAAACGTTGCACTACGGACAGCACAAGGCGCAGATTACCCTCAACAAGCTCATTTCTTGCATTTTTATCTCCGGCTTGAGCCTTTTTTAAGAGTTCCATTTTTTCTTTTTCTTTGAGCACCTTAAGTCTGCCGGTATTAATACCGCATATTTCAACTTTATTATATTGCACACAATCACCCTTTTTCAATTTATGTACAAAAATATTATTGACAAAAAAGAGTGACGTTATGTGTGAAAATAAAAAAGAGAGATGAAATAAATCATCTCTCAAAATTACAATAAAAAAATTTATTCGGTAATATTCTTAATAATCTGCTGCATTTGCTCCATTTTCCTTTCCATATCGGTAACAAGAGCAAATTGATTTTTAGCACGAACAAGATTATGCTCAGGGTATGCAGTCTTAAAATATGTATCGCCATTGAGATAGTCGGTAAGAAAACGCATACCGCACTCAAAGGTCATAAGTTTGGCAGAAAAGGCAAGATTATCAATTTCGCACTGATTAAGAGCATCGCCTGCCTCGCTCAAAAAGCCTTTTGCATACGCCTCAAAATAATCAAGCATAAGCTCAACCTTATCATAATTATCGTCGTCCTCGGCGCAGGAGTTAGCACCAAAGCGAATAGAGTCGCCGAAATCATAAAGTGCAAGACCCGGCATAACTGTGTCAAGGTCGATAACGCAAATAGCATCGTCGCTGTCGCTGTCAAAAAGAACGTTATTAAGTTTTGTATCATTATGGGTTACACGAAGCGGGAGTTCGCCTTTTTCAATAAGTTCAACAAGCTTCTTGCAATCCTCGCGCCTGTGCATAACAAACTTAATTTCTTCACCGCAATTAACAGCTCTGTCCGCCTTATCAGCCTGAACCGCCGGGATAAATTCATTTTCATATCTCCAAATTGTATTATGGAAATTCTTAATAATTTCGCTGAGACTTTCAGCCGGAAAATCGCTTAAATACTTTTGAAATCTGCCAAATGCCTTACCGCTTTTGCCAAAAACTTCAGCGCTGTCAACCGTGTCATATGCCTTTGAATTGTCAACAAAACGATACGCACGAAAGCAAGAACCGTCCTCGTCTTTAAAATATTTATTTCCGTCAAAAGTCCTGATAAAATGAAGCGTCTCCCTATGAGGGTTACCGCCGTCAGCTTTAATCTTTTCTCTCAAAAAGTCGGTAACGGAAAAAATATTGTTCATAAGAGCGTCAATATCAGGGAAGATGCTTGTATTAACCTTTTGAATTACATAATTTCTCTTCTTGCCGTCTTCATTATATGTTGCAAGAAACGTAGTATTAATATGACCTGAGCCAAATATTTCGCAAGATTCAAGCTTACCCTTAAACTTAAACTGCTCAAGAACGTGATTAATATTCATGATAATCTCCTCTAATAAAATATTGAATACATTTTAACACAAAACTTCAACATTATCAAGATAAAAGGTAAGCCGATTACATCAGCTTACCTTTAAATTAAACTATAAAAAGAATTATTCACTGCGAAGAGCATCAATAGGGCTCATTTGAGCAGCTTTTCTTGCCGGATAGATGCCGAAGAAAAGGCCTACGCCGCTTGAAAACAGAAGTGCAACAAGTATAAGCCACCAAGTAATATTAGGCTTAATATTGATTATTGAGCATGCCGCAAAAGCACCCGCAATACCAATTGTAACGCCGATAAGACCGCCTATTAAACACAGAATTACCGACTCCGTCAGAAACTGCATGGTAATAATCTTTGTCTTAGCACCCAGCGACTTTCGTATACCAATCTCACGTGTTCGTTCAGTTACCGACACAAGCATAATATTCATAACGCCAATACCGCCGACAATAAGTGAAATAGCGCCTACACAAGCGATAAAGGCGGTAAGAACCGACATAATGATATTAACAATATCTACATAAGTAGCCATATTCTGAGCGGTATACATACTGTTTGAATAATTGCCGTGAGCCGATTTAAGATAGTTTACCGTTGCATTGCCTACTGCATCATAATCATAGCCTTCCTTAGCGATAACAAACACACTGCCGAGATTAGCATCTGCACCTGTAATTTGAGTAAGAGTGGTACAAGGCAGGAACAAGGCAATAATAGTCTTATCTCCGCCTGCACTTGAAAACATATTACTCATGGAGCTTGAGCCCCCGAGAGTGCTTGCGAGTGCGTCAACATTTGCAACGCCGCAAATCTTGATTTTCATTGATTTACCGCTTGAAGAAACGGTAACATATTCATTAGTAACGTCCTCGTAGCCAAATGCCTGCTGAGCGGAGTTAGTACCCATTACAGCGATAGGTGCATTTGCATTATACTCCTCATCTGTGAAAAATCGACCGTATTCGCACGAATTAGTCAATGCAAATTGAACGTCGCTGTTTACACCGATAAGCATAGCCGTAGCCTCTGTAGCGGTTTTGTCAATAGTAGCACGGCCAAAGCCCATAAGCATAGGAGAGCAACGCTCAACACCGTTTACTTTATTTTTAATATTTTCTACATCGTCAAGAGTAATATAGTCATTATCGGTAGCGGAGGTGGTATCAACGCTTACAAGAACAGCGTTTGAGCCCATATCCTCAATAAGACCGACAATATAATCTCTTACACCCGTACCTGCGCCGATAATCATAATAACGGAGCTGATACCGATAATAATACCCAGCATCGTAAGAAGACTGCGCATCCAATTTGACTTAATACACTTGACTGCGATTTTCAGACTTTCTGTAATATTCACTGCAAAGTCTCCTTACTTATTTGTGCTGTCTACTACTTTAACCTTAAAGGTATCTTCTTTATAATCCGTCTTTGGTGACGAAACAATCTTATCACCAGGCTTAAGACCCGATGTAACCTCGTATGCCGTATCTGATATAGCACCGGTCTTAATTTCAGTCTTAGTTACAGTCTTATCCTCTTCATTATAAAGATAAACATAAGAACCTGTCTTTTCAAGAGTGATAGACTCGATAGGAACAACAGTTACGCCGAGATATGAGCCTGTTTGAATTTCAACGTCGGCATCAAAACCTGCAATAATATTTTCGTCAGGATTTTTAATTTCGATAGTACATTCAACACCTGCGCCGGAATCCGTAAGAGATGAAAGACCGCTTATGCCTGCCATTGAGCCTACGCTGTCAAGAATTGAGCCTGACGAACCGCCTGTAGCAGTAGGAGCAATAGTTGCAACCTCGCCCTCATATTCACCGTAAGCAGTAGTAACCTTTGCCTTCATACCAACCTTAACCTTATGAACGTCATATTCGCTAAGACTTACTGTAGCAACCAAAATATCGTGATTTTCAAGAGTAATACCCGACGTAAGAGCCGTTGTTTGAGAATCAGGGTTGATATCAACTGCGGTAATAACGCCGTCAAAATCAGCCGTCCAACCGTTTTTAAGAGCTGTTTGTTGCTCTTTCATAGCATCAAGAGCCTTTTTTGAAACGTCAACCGCTGACTTTTGAGCGTCAACAACAGTTGCATTGCCCTGAGTTTTATAAACTTCATACTGAGCTGCAAGAATAGCACGCTGAATTTCACAGCCGGTAAGAACTGCGTTATCTGAATCCGAAACGCCCTTGGCAAGCGCTCTGTAATCAATTGAAGAAACAGCGGCTTTAATCATATCAACCGCAACGCCGCTTTCAACAATAAACTTGGTTGAATCGATAATGCCGTCTGTAATTGCCTTTTGGACTTGCTTACCTACAAGATTTGCAATAGCTTCGCTGTTAAGTTGACCCGATGCGATTGCGCCTGAAATTGTTGTGGCAATAATTTGAGAAATAGTGGTTAAAGTTTTAATATCGTTAGTAATTGAAGCAATGTTATTATTAATTTGTATAAGAGCATTTGCAATATCGTTAATAGTAGCGTTGCCCGTTGTGCTTGAATTTGTATCCTCTGTAAATACTGCTATGTAGCTAAGGTCGCCCGTAACGTGAATAGTCCACGCCGGGGTATTTGCAAGAGGTGCGTCGCCTGCAAGATAAGCGGCACGGTTTGCATACCAACCGAGGAACTGCCATCCTGCATTAGGAGTAGCAATAGCTGTTATATAGCCGACATCCTGATTATATCTGCCCGAGCCTGTTACAGTACCGCAAACAGCTGACGGATATGCAGTAAGTGAAACCGTATATTTCGGCTTGCCGTCATCTGTAGTCGGCTTAGTTGTAGAAGCGCTTGTAGTAGCTTTAGTTGTTGAAGTAGAAAGCCACTGTGAATAAGAGCCTGTTGTAGTTGAAGCGGCCTTGGTAGTGGTTTTTTTCTTTTTGTTTTTCTTTGTAGTTGTGGTTTTGGTCATCTTCTTTTTAAGCTTTGCTATCTTCTTATCAAGATAATTAACCTCTTTTTTAAGTGAAGCAGCAGAATTTTTGGCGCTCTTTTGATTAGCTACTGCCGTATTATAATTCTTTACTGCGTCGTTATAAGAAGCTTGAAGGGAAGAAACCTGGCCGTCAAGAGAGGTGGTATCAAATGTTGCAAGAACATCACCCTTTTTAACTTGATCGCCAACCTTAACATTAACATTTTTAACCGTAGCAACTGTGCCGACTTTATATTCCTTAGAAGTGCCTGCGGTTACATCGCCCGTTAATGATACCTTTTCATAAATATCACCTGTAGCAATTGTATTAAGCTTAACCTCTTCACCGCTTTTTGACTTAACAACGCCAAAAACAGTTCCGGCTACAATTGCAATAACAAGTATTATACAAATAGGTACAATAACCTTCTTTTTGCTTTTTTTAACCGTTGCCATAACTTAAACCCTCGTTCTTTAATAATAGTTTAATTAATTACACGCATAGTATAATTCCATTTTGTATAATTGTCAACAACTTTTTGTAAAGTTTTAAAAAGTTCACAATTTATTTAATTACAACAAATTGTATAAAGCTTATTTATTCGCCTCAAGAGCACGCTTTCCGATATCACGTCTGTAATGAGCGCCTTCAAAATGAATTTTTTCAACTGCATCGTAAGATTTTTTCAGTGCATCTTCAAGAGTATCACCGAGTGCCGTAACGCCCAAAACTCTGCCGCCTGAGGTAACAAGTTTGTTATCTTGAAGTTTAGTTCCCGCATGGTAAACGGTTACACCGTCAAGCTGACCGTTTGAAAGACCTGTAATCTCAATTCCTTTAGGGTATGACTTAGGATAGCCGCCCGAAGCCATAATTACGCAAGCGCACGCATCATCACTCCACTCAACGTCAAGGTCTGAAAGCGTTTCATTGTCAATTGCCTCAAAAATGTCAACAATATCAGTCTTAAGCCTTGGCAAAACAACCTGAGTTTCAGGGTCGCCGAAACGGCAATTATATTCAATTACCTTAGGTCCCTTAGGAGTAATCATCAAGCCGAAATAAAGACAGCCTTTAAATGTTCTGCCCTCGTTATTCATAGCATTGATTGTAGGCATAAATATTTTATCCATACATTCATTTGCAACTTCTTGCGTATAATAAGGATTAGGAGAAACAGTTCCCATTCCGCCTGTATTAAGACCTTTATCGCCGTCAAGCGCACGCTTATGGTCCATAGAAGATACCATAGGCTTAACGCATTTACCGTCTGTAAATGCAAGAACAGAGACCTCCGGACCTGTCAAAAATTCCTCAACAACAATATTATTGCCGGAGGCACCGAAGATTTTATCCTCCATAATTTCCTTAACGCCTGCAATTGCATCATCAAGATTTTCAGGAATGATTACACCTTTGCCGAGTGCAAGGCCGTCTGCCTTAATAACAGTAGGAAATTCGTTTCTTTCCTTAATATATTCAATTGCTTCTTTAGCATTGTCAAACACTTTATATTCAGCAGTCGGAATATTATATTTTTGCATAAGTTCCTTTGAAAAAACCTTGGAGCCTTCGATAATCGCTGCATTTGCACGTGGACCGAATGTTTTAAATCCTGCCTCATTAAGAGCGTCTACCATACCTGCAACAAGCGGATCATCAGGAGCAACAACAACCAAATCGGCTTTAATTTCCTTAGCCAAGTTCACAACGCCGTCAATATCGGTTGCCGCAACATCAAAACACTTGGCATCATAAGAGATACCGCCGTTTCCCGGTGTGCAAAAAATCTCATCAACCTTCTTCGACTCTTTAATTTTCCTTACAAGAGCGTGCTCTCTGCCGCCCCCGCCAACAACAAGAACTTTCATATTTTCCTCCAAATTCATAATATATATGTAAATAATATATAATTTATAATAGCAAAGCAAGGGTGACGTGTGCCACCCTTTTAAAAATTATTTCTCGTTTTTATTGATAATACGTGTTTCTTCCTCTTTTGTTTCAAGATTAATGAAGCGAACAAAAAGAGAAACCTTATTATCCTCGTTAAGATTAGTCCAAATCATATTGGTAAACTCGTCGATATCACTATTGATTTCAACAGGAGTAGGCTCACCCTCAAATGACGGAATAGGATCGCCGTCGCATTTATATGTATGAATAAAATGGCCGAGCCCTCTTCTTGCAGGGTATTCATAGAAAAATCTCACACACTCCGGTTCACCGCAGTTTGACTTAAGTATGGAAAGATTATAATTACCGTTTTCCTTTAAAATACCTGAAATCCTTGGTGTATAATTAGGTGCGTCAGGCTCAAATTCTCTTGTGATAAGTGCATCGTGGTAGCAATCGCCCTTAGAAAACGAATCATAAATAGTATCAGTTTGGTCGCCGTTAGTCACAATTGTGTCACCGTTAAACTTAAGAACAGGATTATAGATAATAAGCGACGGGTCCTCCATTTTTGACTCATCAAAAGCCTTAGTACGTATTCCGCCACGTTCATTTTCCTCAAAAATTCTGTTACGGCTGTTTACGCTTCTGCCCATAATGAAATAAGCAGCCACAGCGAATTTGCCGTCATCACTTTGACCGAGAACAATGCCTCTGCCCGGATATGAATTAGTATTAAGCTCGTTTGCAAGAGATTTGATTTCCATATATTACACCTCAAAATTATTCAATTATTTTTGTTCTGTTGCCGTAAACTTCAATCTTATCTTGGCAAAAAAGAGAAACGGCACGGGGAAGAATTTTCCACTCACATTCCTCCATAACTCGTTTTTGCAAAACCTCAGGAGTATCATCAAATTTGACCTCGCTTGCCTTTTGCAAAATGATAGGACCGCCGTCGCATTCCTCGGTTACGAAATGAACGGTAGCACCGGTAAGTTTCACTCCGCTTTCAATAACTTTTTCGTGAACGTGAAGTCCCCAATAGCCTTCACCGCAAAATGACGGAATTAAAGCAGGATGAACGTTCATCATTTTATTTGGAAATGCCTTTACAATTTGTTCGTCAAGAATAGTCATAAAGCCGGCATAAACCACTAAATCCGCTTTTGCTTCAAGGAGAATATCCCTGATTGCAGCAGTATATTCAGCTCTGTCTTTATAATTTTTCTTTTCGCAAATTTTAGTTGCGATGTTATTATTTTCAGCCCTTTTAAGAGCATAAGCGTCGGGATTTGAGGACACAACAAGGGTGATTTTACCGCCGATAATTTCTCCCCTGCTTTGCGCATCAATAAGAGCCTGCAAATTAGTTCCGCCGCCCGACACCAAAACAGCAATATTTTTCATCATACGAGTTCAACACCCTTTTCGCCCGTCTGAATTTCGCCGATTACACGAGCGTCCTCGCCGTTTTCATTAAGTATTCTTACAGCCTCGTCTGCCTTATCATTATCAACTGCAATAACAAGACCAGTACCCATATTAAATGTGTTAAACATATCTCTTTCAGGGATATTTCCCTCGCTTGCAATAAGGTCGAAAATAGGTTTTTTGAAGCATTTGTCCTTTTCAATAACAGCCTTAAAACCGTCATTTAACATTCTCGGAACATTTTCATAAAATCCACCGCCGGTAATATGGCTGATAGCGTTTACGTTAACCTTATCCATAAGAGCAAGAAGAGGTTTAACATAAATTCTTGTAGGAGTTAAAAGCTCCTCACCGAGAGTTTTTCCAAGCTCGGCAACGTGAACTCCAAGTCTTTCCTCAGTGATATTAAACACCTTTCTTACAAGTGAAAAACCGTTTGAGTGAACACCTGAAGAAGCAACACCGATAAGAGCGTTGCCGCTTGCAAGTTTATCGCCTGAAACAAGCTTATCCTTTTCGCCGATACCAACGGTAAAACCGGCAAGGTCATATTCCTCATTTGGCATAAGACCGGGATGCTCGGCAGTTTCGCCGCCTACAAGCGCACATCCTGCCTGAACACAGCCCTCTGCAACACCGCTTACGATTTGAGCAATTTTTTCCGGATAGTTTTTGCCGCAAGCAATATAATCAAGGAAGAAAAGCGGCTTTGCACCTGAACAGGCAATGTCGTTAACGCACATTGCAACACAGTCGATACCGATTGTGTCGTGCTTATCAAGAAGAAAGGCAACCTTAAGCTTTGTGCCGACACCGTCGGTGCCCGAAACGAGAACAGGATTTTTGTAATTACCTGCACCCAAAAGTTCAAACATACCGCCGAAGCCGCCGATTGAACCCATAACACCCGGTATTTCGGTTCTTTTTACGTGTGATTTAATAAGTTCAACAGATTCATAACCTGCTGTTACGTCTACACCTGCAGCGGCGTAGCTTGCGCTGAAACTATCGTTCATATTTTAAACTCCTTATTAGATTGCGGATAAGCAATTTCACAATCTTTTTTATATTTTATTTTTTCTTTGAGCGAACAATGTTCGCCCAACAACGTCAAAAAGCGAAATTATAAACAGTGAAATTTGCCTTGGGCAAACATTACTTATAATTCCTTGATTTTTTCCTGAAGGACGATATCCTTTTGCTTTACCTGCTCTGCCATATCCTCACGCATTTTTACAAGCTTAGCCATAAGTTCATCATCGCCGACAGCGAGAATTTCGGCAGCGAGCAAGGCTGCATTTTTAGCAGCATTAACACCGACTGTGGCAACAGGAATTCCCGGAGGCATCATAACAGTTGCAAGCATCGCATCCATTCCGTCAAGTACCTTTGCACTGCACGGAATACCGATAACCGGAAGAGTAGTTGACGCTGCAAGCACGCCGCCCAAATGAGCTGCCATACCTGCTGCCGCAATAATTACGCCAAATCCGTTTTTAATTGCATTTTTTGAGAACTCGTGAGCTTCTTCGGGTGTTCTGTGTGCGCTCATCACACGAGCCTCAACCTCAATTTTCAATTCCTTAAGTTGTTTGATTGCAGGAGCCACAACAGGCAAATCGCTGTCAGAGCCCATAATAATTGCAACTTTTTTCATAATTTGTCCTCCCGGAGTAATTTATTTTATTCTGTCAACGCAGTATTGAAGATACACGTTGCTTTCGTCAGGGTAAAAAGTGCCGTAAGCATTTTCGTAAATATAAATTGCTTTTGCTCTCTTAGAGCCTTTTGCGATTGCAAAATAAGTGGTTGGGGTATAACTTTTTGTATATCCCTGAAGCCTTGGGTCAAAAATATAAGGCTTGCCGGCAAGATATATTACCGCCCATTTATGAATAGGCCTTGAGCCGTCGTTATTCTTAACCTTTCCTGCCTCAAGAGTGATAAAGCTGTCATATCTCTTTTGACTTTTTGCAAAAAGAGCAGCAAGGCAGTTGTTGAAATTACTGTTACAGCCTACGCAGTTCCAACCATGCTTTTTGAAGTTCTTAGCGTGCCAAACGTAAATAGCCTTAAATTTATCATAAGTAGTTTTATACTTAGAAATATTTACACCACCGTCGGTATATCTCTTAATCTGCTTGGCGCCTGAATTGTCCGTTTTAATCGCATTAAGCATTTGCTTAACGCTCAAATTAGATTTAACCGTCGTACTCTTAACTTTAGAAAATGTGCTGATATATCTTGCATTTCCTATAGTTTTATATGTAGCGATTCTAAAATAATATTTTCCTTTTGCAAGACCTGAAATCGTTTTGCTTGACTTACTCTTTCCCGAAACAAAGACTGTGCATTTACTGCCGTCATCTGTAAATTTCTTATTTCTTGAATACTCAATAACATAACCGCTGACATTCTTTGCCTTTTTCCACTTAACGCTGACCTTACCCTTAGAGGTATACTTTGCAGATGAAAGTGAAGTACCCTTAGGTGCGGTCATAACAGAAACCGGTGCACTGTAATCACCGAAAGCATAGCTTCCGTTTTGGAAAACATAGGAACGAACGCAGATTTTATATCCTGTATTTTTATTAAGCGACCTTAAAACACAGTAATAGTTATCGCCGTCAACATAAGCCTTGGGATAATACGTATTTGTTTTATCGTCAAAAAGAGAAATCTCATATCCGTCAACACAGCCGTAATAAGAGCAGTTCCAATAAATTTCAATATCTGTCTTGCCGACACAAGAAACGGAAATGTCGCTTATAACGCTTTGGTCAGGTGTACTGTAATCATCTTCATAATAAAAGTCGTTTTGCTCATATGCAAAAGAAACAGTTGTGCCAAAAGCAAATGTACTCAAAGCAAGAATAACCGCAAGAAATACACTGATAACTTTTTTCATATTTTCATTCCTAACAAATATATTTTTAAGTATTATATATTATAAGTAATACTTTTTCAACAAGAAATTTACATTATTGTAAAAAACTGCTGTAAGTATCCGTTGAAAGCTTATCAAAAGTATAAAATTCTTTTGCAAAAGCCCAATCATCATCCGTAAGTACACCGTCTTTATCGGAATCAAAATTTTTCAAATAAATATCGTCTCTTGAATTGATATCATAATTTTTTATATGCGCAAAACATGCATAATCCTTTGCGTTAATGTATCCGTCTTCCGTCAAATCGCCGTAAATAAGACCGATGTTTCCAAGATCAGGCGCATTGTTTATAATTTTAATTTTTCTCTCGACGGCGCCTGCATATTTCAAAACAATATAGTCATACGCATATTCAACACTGAAAGTTCCGTTTTTATCGGTTGAGCCGACATATTTACCCTCGTTGTTATAAATATCAACATCTTCAAGAGGTCGATTCAAGTCCACACCGCCGTTTTTTGAATTGATAAGATAAACGCTGCCGTATACGTCCTGACCGAGGTTATCAACATAGCTGTCCCTATATGTATCGCCGCAATAAACGCATTTATGTTCTGTATAACCCGAACCCGTAATCGTAGGATTCACAACCGTACTGACGTATGAATGAACAACATTTATCGTAAATTCAAGCGTTTTATTTCCTACTGTAATTGAGTCCTTATTTTCACCGCAGGTAACTTTGCCGTTTAAAAGATTATTATATTTAATTTCCATTCCACGATAGCTTGTGCCGTTATTAAATGGCAATTTATAAACATATCCGCTCGCGTATTCAAAATCGACTGTTTGCGTTTTTATATATTCAAGAGGCGAAAAATTCTTGCCTACAAGGTCACTTGCCTGATATGTTATATCCCAAGAAATTGAAACATTAACAATAACTTCGCTTGATAAAGAAACGCTGTACGTGCCGAGAGAATTAACGCTTTCAACATAAAAATAATATGTTTTGCCCGCCTCAAAATCATATTTCAATGTAAAATTAAGGTCGCTTTCATCATTATCGTCTGCCGATGCCAAGGTGTTTCCGTCATTATCTTTAAGAACGCAGTTGACATCAACTTCTCCGCTTGATTTAAAAGTATATTGGCTCGATGAATTCGGAGTGAATTTATACACCGCTTGTTCATTTAAATTATCCTCTGTATAAGTTCTTGACGCAACGTCACCCTCTTCAATTGCAATTTCATTTAACAATTCATAATTTATAAAAGAACTTTTAGCGTAATTATACGCCTTAGAGCCACTGTAAACACCAAGGGTAAAGCCATCATAAGTGCCGTCAACACTTGCCTTTTCATATCCAAAGCTGTATTTTGAAAGCTTTGCAAGCGACGGAACATCAACCCTTTTAAGCAAAGGACATTTAAAAAATGCACGTGAGCTTATTGTAAGTTCGTTTCCCATTGCCTTAAAGCTTACTTTTGAAAGAACACTGCAATTTTCAAATGCAGACGTACCGATTGACGAAATGCTTTTCGGAAAAACGATTTCCTTAAGATTATCGCAGAAATAGAATGCGTCATTATTAATATATTTAAGTTTATCGGGCAGTCTGATATGTTCTATTTGAGCACCTGAAAAAGCATAACCTCCGATAGATTCAATGCTGTCGGCAAGCTTGATATCGGTGCAGGAAACGCCGTAAAAAAAATAATTTCCCAAAGAGGTTATGCCATCCTCTACAACAATATGCTCAATTGAACCGTCACTTCTCCAATAAAACCACGGCTGAGATGTTGTATCACCGCTTGAATTTGTAAAATTAGGGGTTCTGCCTTTGCCCGATATCGTAAGTGTTTTTGTATTTGCGTCAAACGAATAATATGCAGAAGAATTTATAAGCTTTGTAGGTTCAATATCTGTTGTTTGAGCAGCAAAAGATATATTATAAACGCCCAAAACAGATATTGAAAGAACTAAAGATAAAAATATTGAAAGAAGCTTTTTCATAAAAAAATAACACTCCGAAAATTTTGCTGAAATTGAATACTTATATTTTAACATAAAATAATAATTAATACAATCTTATTTAGCCAAGAAAATTATTGTTGACTAATATAAAAATTAGTGTTATATTAATAGCGTAATAATTTAACAACTGTGATTAGGCGAGTAATTATTTATCCTTCTTCAGAGAGTCGGCGCTTTGGTGCAAGCCGATGTGGGAAAATAATGAAAAACACCTATGAGTTTTCTGAAAGAACGCAATAATTCGTTATTGTTATTAGACTCGGACGTGCAGGAGCGTTAATCCTTTGAGTGAGTTGCATATTTTGCGGCTAATTTAGGTGGTACCACGGAAGCAGTCTTTCGTCCTATTGGACTTAAGGCTGCTATTTTTTATTTTACGAAAATCAAAAAAGGAGAACAGTATGGAATTTTCAACACTTTACAGAACAAAGCCTATGAATGAGTTTTCAGAGGCTGACATTAATTCAACAGTTAAAATTGCCGGCTGGGTTGAGAACATTCGTGACCACGGCGGTGTATCATTCATTGACCTTAGAGATATGTACGGCGTAATGCAGGTTGTTATGCGTGACACAACACTTCTTGACGGAATCAGCAAGGAGGATTGCCTTTCTATCGAAGGTATCGTAGAAAAGAGAGATGAGGATACAATCAATCCGAAAATCGCAACAGGTACAATTGAGGTTGAGGCTAAAAAGGTTATAACGCTCGGCAAGGTAAGGCAACCGCTTCCTTTTGAAATTCAAACTTCTAAAGAAATCCGTGAGGATAAAAGGCTTCAATACCGTTTTCTTGACTTAAGAAATGAAAAGGTTAAGGACAATATCATTTTCAGAAGTAAGGTTATTGCTTATCTTCGCCAGGTTATGAGTGAAATGGGATTTTTGGAAATGCAGACACCTATTCTTTGTGCATCTTCACCTGAGGGCGCACGTGACTATGTAGTTCCTTCCCGTGTTCACAAGGGCAAATTTTATGCTCTTCCGCAGGCACCTCAGCAGTACAAGCAACTTTTAATGGTATCCGGAATTGATAAATATTTCCAAGTTGCCCCTTGTTTCAGAGATGAGGACGCAAGAGCTGACCGTTCACCGGGTGAATTTTATCAGCTTGACTTTGAAATGGCTTTTGCAACGCAGGAGGACGTTTTCAAAGTTGGTGAGGAAGTACTTACAAAAACATTCGAAAAATTTGCACCTAAGGGCTACAGCGTAACACAAGCACCTTACCCTGTTATCAGCTACAAAGAAACTATGCTTAAGTACGGCACAGACAAGCCGGACCTCAGAAATCCGCTTGAAATTGTTGATGTGACAGAATTTTTCCAGCGTTGCACATTCAAGCCGTTCCACGGACAGACAGTAAGAGCCATCAAGGTTCATGAGGATATTTCAAAAGGCAAGCACGAGAAGCTTCTTAAATTTGCTCAGTCAATCGGTATGGGCGGTCTTGGCTATCTTCTTGTTTTAGAGGATAAGTCATATAAAGGACCGATTGACAAGTTTATTCCTGATGATATGAAGAGTGAGCTTGCTCAAATCGCAAATCTTGAAGTTGGCGACACAATATTCTTCATTGCAGACAACGAGGCTAAAGCCGCTGAATACGCCGGTCAAATCAGAACAAAGCTTGGTGAAATGTTTGACCTTTTGGAGAAAAATGCTTATCGTTTCTGCTTTATAAACGACTTCCCAATGTTTGAATACAAAGAGGAAGAAAAGAAAATCGGTTTTACTCACAATCCGTTTTCTATGCCGCAGGGCGGTCTTGATGCACTTGAAAACGAAGACCCGCTTACTATTCTTGCATATCAGTATGATATTGTTTGCAACGGCGTTGAGCTTTCATCGGGCGCAGTTCGTAACCACGATATTGACATTATGAAAAAAGCATTTGAAATTGCAGGATATGACGAAGAAGTGCTCAAAGAGAAGTTTGGCGCACTTTACACCGCATTCCAATTCGGCGCACCGCCACACGCAGGTATGGCACCCGGCATTGACAGAATGATTATGCTTCTCAGAAATGAGGATAATATCAGGGAAATCATTGCATTCCCGATGGACGGCAAGGCTCAGGACCTTATGTGCGGCGCTCCTAACGAAATAACCGAGCAGCAGCTTCGTGAGGTTCATATTAAGCTTAGAAAGTAATATGTAATACGGGCGAACAATGTTTGCCCCTACGATTGTTTAATATTCATAAACCACAATTTAAAGAGGTATAATTATGATAAGTAAAGAAGAAGTAATCAAACTTGCCAAGCTTGCAAGGCTTGACTTTTCGGATGATGAGCTTGACAAAATCATAAAAGATATGGACGACATTATCGCATTTGCCGACACGATTAACAATTCTGTCGAGGGGGATGCAGATAAAATCAGGAATATTTCCACCTCTGCCACTCCTGCCGAGGAGTTTAGAAAAGACGAGGTTAAACCGTCGCTTCCTAACGAAAAAATTCTTTCAAACGTCAATGCTTCAAAGGGCTTTTTCTGTGTAAAGGGAGGTATATAAATGAGAGAGATTATTGCACCTTTATCACAATTGCTCAAATCAGGTGAAATATCATCTGTTGAGCTTACAAACAAATATATAAATGCGATTGAAAACGACAATCCAAAATATAATGCTTATGTTTCAACAACATTTGAAAAGGCATTGGAAAATGCAAAATTTGCAGATAAACTCATTGCCGAGGGTAAATCAAGCGCTCTTACAGGTATTCCTATGACGCTTAAGGACAACATTTGCTCCGACGGCGACCTTACCACCTGCTGCTCAAAAATTCTTGAGGGCTTTCGTCCTTATTATGATTCAACCGTATGGACTAAGCTTAAAGCGCAGGGCGCAGTTATGCTCGGCAAAACAAATATGGACGAATTTGCCATGGGTTCAACGAGTGAAACAAGTGTTTACGGCGCTCCGTTAAATCCAAGAAACACAAACCACGTTACAGGCGGCTCATCAGGCGGTGTTGCAGCTGCTGTTTGCGCTAACATTGCGGCTTACGGCTTAGGCTCTGACACAGGCGGCTCTGTTCGTCAGCCTGCTTCATTCTGCGGTATTGTAGGTCTTAAGCCAACATACGGTGCAGTTTCACGTTACGGTCTTATCGCCTATGGCTCATCGCTTGACCAAATCGGTGTTCTTGCTAATTCCGTCAAGGATACAGCTACAGTATTTGACGCTATTAGAGGTGTTGACGAGCACGACCAAACAAGCGTTGATTTCGATTTCGGCAATATTTCGGACACACTCGGTCAGACGGATATTAAAGGTCTTAAGATTGGTATTGCGAAGGAATATTTTGAAGGAATTAACGAGGAAATTAAAGACGCTATATTGGGCGCTGTTAAGGAATTAGAAAAAAACGGTGCTCAAATAGTTGACATCAGCCTTCCTGTTTTACAGCAGGCACTTCCTGTTTACTACATCATTGCATGTGCCGAGGCTTCATCAAACCTCGGAAGATATGACGGCATCAGATACGGTTACAGAGCAAAGGACTTCAACGACGTTGAGGAAATGATACTTAAAACAAGAACCGAAGGCTTCGGCGACGAGGTTAAGAGAAGAATTATGCTCGGCACTTACGTATTAAGTTCGGGTTATTATGACGCTTACTACAAAAAAGCCTGCTTGCTTCGCCAAAACCTTATTGCAGATTTTGACGATATCTTTAACACCTGCGATGTATTAATAGCTCCTACGGCACCTAACACCGCTTTTGAGCTTGGTTTCGAGGGTGCTTCCCCTGTTGATATGTATTTATCCGATATTGCCACAGTTCCTATCAATATTACAGGTGTTCCGGCAATCAGCGTGCCTGTTAAAAATGACAAAGCAAATCTTCCTATCGGTATGCAGATTATCGGCAAGAAATTCGATGAGAAGAAAATTCTTGATGTTGCTTATTTCTACGAAAAGCTTAACAAGAGTGAAGTTGAAGATTTTGAGGGAGGTGTCACATTATGAGTTATAAATTAGTTTGCGGAATTGAAACGCATATTGAACTTGCCACAAAGACTAAGATTTTCTGCTCGTGCACCACTCAATTCGGCGGTGAGCCTAACACTCATTGCTGTCCCGTTTGCACAGGTCAGCCGGGTGCGCTCCCTGTTTTAAACCGTGAGGTTATTAATTTCGCTGTAAGAGCAGGTCTTGCAGTTCATTGTAAAATCAACAATAATTCTCACATGGACAGAAAGAATTACGTTTACCCCGATCTTCCTAAGGCATACCAAATCTCGCAGTTTGACGAGCCGGTTTGCGTTGACGGTTATGTTGAGCTTGACTCCGGAAAGAAAATCAGAATTGAGCGTATCCACATTGAGGAGGATGCCGGTAAGCTTGTTCATGAGGACGGCTACACCTACGTTGACTATAACCGAGGCGGCGTTCCACTTATCGAGATTGTTTCAATGGCTGATATCGAAACTCCACAGGAAGCTAAGGAATATGCTGAAAAACTCCAGCTTATTATGAGAAATGTCGGAGTTTCCGACTGTAAGATGCAGGAAGGCTCAATGAGATGCGACGTAAACGTATCTATTCACGAGCCGGGTGAACCTTGGGGCACAAGAACGGAAATCAAGAATATCAACTCACTTTCCAACATTGTAAGAGCAATGGAGCTTGAAATGGAAAGGCAGGAGGATATTATTGAATCGGGTGAAAAGGTAATTCAGTCAACTATGCGTTATGACGCAAACAGCGACACCGTTTACGTTCTTCGCTCAAAGGAAAATGCAGACGATTACCGTTATTTTCCTGAGCCTGATATTCTTCGATTCTATATTTCGCCGGAAAGTGTTGAAGAAATCAGAAAATCACTTCCTGAGCTTCCCGACGCTAAGCTTAAGAGATATGTTGAGGATATGAAGCTTCCGGAAAATAATGCAAGGCTTATTTATAAATACAGAAATGTTACTGAGTTTTTCGACAGTGCAGTAAACGACGGCGCAAGCGCTTCCAACGTTTTGAACCTTATTATCGGCACTATTTATGCCACTCTTCAAACCGAGGAGGACAAGGAAAACTTTGAGATTAAGACTACTGCAAAGCAACTTGCAGACCTTGTTAAGCTTATTGATGAGAAGAAAATCAGAGCAAACAAGGCTAAAGAAGTTCTCGCTCAAATGCTTGAAAGCGGCAAGGACGTTAGCGAATATATCAATGCCGACGACCTTAAAGGTATGAGCGATGACGACCTTAAAGCGCTTTGTCAGGGTGCTGTTGAGGCTAACCCTAAGGCAGTTGAGGATATCAAAAACGGCAAGGACAAGGCAATTAACGTTATGTTCGGCTATGTTATGAAGAACTCAAAGGGCAAGGCAGACGTAGGCAAGGCTGCACAGATTATTAAAGAGATAATTTCCCAATTATAAATTATCATTTTAATTTTATATATGAAAAAGCGACATTTTCCTTTCGGAAA
>ERZ791885.326-NODE-326-length-50762-cov-4.889522_pt1 | contig 50762 bp, 51 predicted proteins | sample MGYA00510159_ERZ791885 | MGnify/ENA primary metagenome ERZ791885 (study PRJEB30046, sample SAMN00792054) | human gut metagenome | study: EMG produced TPA metagenomics assembly of the A metagenome-wide association study of gut microbiota in type 2... | reverse complement strand
TAAAAAAAGAATTGAAAACATATAATAAAACAATTTGGGAAAAGTTAAAGCAATTAGATATGGAAGGAATACCACATATTTATTCAATAGAAGAAAATGAAGACGGTTTAGAAATCATCGAAGAATATTTAGCTTGTCAAACATTATCTGATATTTTAGATGAACATACTTTTTCAAATTTAGAAGCTTATCAAATTATAAGACAATTATGTATTATTTTAGATGTATTGCATCAACAAGATCCACAAATTATTCATCGTGATATTAAACCCGAAAATATCTTTTATGATGGAAAACAAGTCTATCTTTTTGATTTTGATATAGCTAGAAATTATATTGAAAATCAAAAAGAGATACTACGGTGTTAGGAAGTCAAGGTTATGCAGCTCCTGAACAATTTGGTTTTTATCAAACAGATATAAGAAGTGATATTTATTCTTTAGGAGTTTTATATCATGTTTTACTTACTAATAAGTTGCCTAGAGATTATGACTTACAAGGAATAGAAAAGAGAATAATTGATAAGATGATTGCTATTGATCCTCAAGGTAGATATCAAGATGTAAAAGAAATTATTAAAGATTTAGATCAATTATTTCATATTGAAAAAAAGAAAAAAAAGAAAATCAAACATCCTAAAGCTTTACCGGGATTTAGAAGTGGTAAGCTTTGGAAGATGATTGTAGCGATTATGAGTTATCTTTTATTTATATGGATTTTAATAAGTTTTAAGATTGAAAATCAACCAATAAGTCAGTATCAGTATTTTGTTTATCGCTTGATTTTAATTTCTTGGTTTATTATAACACTTTTATTTTCTACAAACTATTTATCTGTTAGGGACTATTTACCTTATTATAAAAATCATGGGATTGCTGTAAAAGTTTTAACAACGATTATTTCTTGGCTTATTTTATTATTTATCTCTCTTATTATTGGAACTCTTTTAATGTATCTTTGATTGTGCCCCGAGGGGGCACCTTTTTTTATGTCTTATAAGATACATTATAGATGTAGTCTATTTCTAAGATAAGGAGGTTATGTATGGATATAGAAGAATACCAAAGTAAAGATATAGCTGGGAAGATTCTTTATTTAGCATCATTGTTTAAGGGAATAAAAGATCATTTGGATGTATTAAATGAAAGAGAAGAGTTTAATCAAGTTGAATCACAAATATTTACGATTTTAAATGATTTAGAATTAGGTATTCATGAATTATGTATTTTATATGAGATATTAGAAAAGGAATAGACAAAAAAGAAAGGAGAGGGAATATGAAAACTTGGAAATTAGTAGCAGGTATTTTATCAATTATTTTAAGTGTATTTGTTTTTTTTCAATCAGTATTAGTAGGGACTGCTAATACAATGTCAGCTAATGGAGAAGTAGGAGGAAGTGCTGGTGTTTTTGTCTCTATTTTTATGTTAGCAGGAGGAATTGTTTCAATTGCTGTAAGAAATAGTCAAAAAAATGGAGGAAATATTGCAGTTGTTATTTTATTTTTACTAGCAAGTTTTTTAGGTATAGGACTTGCTGGAAGTTTTAGTGATTTAAATGTTTGGGCAGGATGGTGTTTAATAAATGCTGTTCTAGCAATTATTTCAATTTTTAAACAAAATAAAGGAGTACAACAATGAAGAAAATAATCAAGATAATTTTAGTTTTGTTTGTAACACTTACATTAGGCGCATGTGGAAGTAGTGAAGAAAAAGATACAAATAAACCTACAAAAACAGAAGAAAAGAAAGAAGAAAAAATATATACGATAGGTGAAACTGTAACATATACTAAAAATAGTAAAGATTTGATTCATTTTACAGTTGATTCAGTAAGAAATACAGATGATCGTAATGAATTTGCAGATAGTCAACCAGAACAAGTCATTATCATACATTATTCTTATGAAAATATAGCAAATGAAGATGATATTTATTTTTCAAGTATTAACTTTAAAGTTATTGATGAAGGTGGAAATGTTTGTGAAACTTATCCAGCTTCTATAAATACTTATCCCCAAACAGCACCTATAGGGACAAAAAGTGAAGGGGAAGAGGCTTATGGTTTAAAGCAACAAAGTTCTAAGATTAAGTTGATTGTAGAATTGGATTATTCAGGAACAAAAGCTACTTATGAATTACCTATTCAATAAGAAAGAAATCCATATATGTAATTGTATATGGATTATCCTTTTTGATTATATACAAATTTTATTTTTTCGAATTCTTTAATCATTTTAAAGAGTGTATCTGAAGATTCTTGCTTACCACTTGCAATCCAATAGGTACAAATATTGAACAATGAACCATGATAATAACTTATAAAATAAAAAGCATGTTCACGTATGAATTTATTTTTATAGTGTTGAGTATAACTAAGCACGATTTCGGTATTATATTTTGCAATAAATTCTATAAGATTCCATTTTATAAGAACAAGGAGTAATTTACTGTTTTTATCAAAAAAGTGAATCATATCTTTAATATGTTCATCACTATAGACATAACTAAGATGAGAATATTTGTCTTTGAAGACTTGTTTATGAGCGTTTTGGTAAATATATTTAAGAACATCCTCTAATGTATGAAAGTTGTTATAAAAAGCTGTTCGACTAATATTTGCTTTTTCTGTAAGTTCTTTTATTGTAATTAAATCAAGCGGTTTATAATTTAATAGTTTAATAAGTGTTTTTGATACTTGTTTTTTTGTCTTAATTGATTTATTCATGATATCACCTATCTTTTTTATAACATAATCCTTACATAATGTCTAAATATGTTCATATTTATTTGTAGAAAATCTACAAAAAAATATAATGAAGTTAAGGAGGAATGATTAAATGAAAGATTATTTTGGTTATCAAAACAAAAATGTTGTTGTAACAGGAGCAAGTTCAGGAATGGGAAAGGCAACAGCAGAAATGTTAGTAGATTTAGGTGCGAAAGTATATGCACTTGATTGGAATGAATGTGATGTAAAAGGAATAAAACAATATGTACATGTAGATTTATCAAAGAAAGAATCTATCGATCAAGCGATGAAAGAGTTGCCTAGCCATATAGATTCATATTTTGGAATTGCAGGAGTATCAGGTATGAAAAATGATTTTATGACAACGGTCAGTATAGATTTTATTGCTAATAAATATATTTGTGAAGAATATCTTATTCATGCTATGAGTGAAAATGGTACAATTGCATTTATGACTTCAACTGGTGGAAATGGTTGGGAAAAGGAAGAAAATAAAAAATATTATATAGATGCTATTTTAGCATCAGGTTGGAATGCAACAGTAGAGGCGATTATGAAAACCGGATTCCAATATTTACCAGGTACGTTAGGCTATCCTTATTCTAAATTAGCAATGAACTATTATACAGCATATTTACAAAAATCTTTTGCTAGTAAGAAAATCAGAGTGAATGCTGTATTACCTGGATCGACAGATACAGGTATGAAAAGTGAATTTACAGAAATGGCGCATGGTGAAGAAGGATTATTATCACATTGTGGATATGCTAATCGTTTAGCATATTCAAAAGAAATGGCTGGTCCTATAGTGTTTTTGAATAGTGAAATGGCAACTTATGCTTCAGGTGTTTTGATGGAAGTTGATTATGGAAATACAGTAGAAGAAAGAGCAAATATTAAACCTGTTCAACAAGTTATTTCTTTAGAAGGTATCTACCAAATGATGCAAAAACAAAGCAAATAATAAAATAACTGTAAACGCTTACAAAAAAGTATTGTTTTTTCCTCTAGGTGAATTTATAATTATATAGTATGGAGGAAGAAAATTATGGGAAGTACTGTCAAAAAAATTGCATTATTATCTGGTGGAGGTGATTGTCCAGGGTTAAACGCTGTTATTCGTACAATTACTAAAACTGCAATCTCTAAATATGGTTATGAAGTGATTGGATTTGTTTATGGTTATAGAGGTTTATACCATAATAATTATGTAGAACTTACTGAAGAATCGGTAGAAGATATTTATAAAGAAGGAGGAACTATTTTATATAGTTCTAATAAAGATAATTTATTTGATTATTTAGTAGATGATGGTCATGGTGGAAAAGTAAAGAAAGATGTTTCTGATGTGGCTGTTGAAAATTTGAAAAAAGATGGTGTTGATGTTTTAGTTATTTTAGGTGGAGATGGAACGCTTACAAGTGCACGTGATTTTTCAAGAAAAGGTGTCAATGTTATTGGTGTACCTAAAACAATGGATAATGATTTAGCAAGTACAGATGTTACATATGGCTTTATATCAGCCATGTCAGTAGGAACTGAATTCATAGATCGTTTACAAACAACTGCTAAATCACATCATCGTGTTATTTGTTGTGAATTAATGGGCAGAGACGCTGGATGGATTACATTATATGCAGGTCTTGCAGGAAATGCTGGTGTATGTTTGATTCCTGAAATTCCATTTACAATTGAAAATGTTGCTAAAGCAATTAAAAAACGTGATGAAATGGGATTACCTTATACTGTTGTTGCTGTTGCTGAAGGAGCTAAATATGCAGACGGAACAAAAGTCATTGGTAAAATTGTAGAAGATAGTCCAGATCCAGTACGATATTCAGGACTTGCTGCTAAAGTAGCTGATGATCTAGAAAAAGTAATTCCAAATCATGAAGTACGTTCTGTCAATCCAGGACATATTATTCGTGGTGGTGATATTACAGCTTATGATCGTATTTTATCTATTCGTTATGGTGTAGCTGCAGTTGAACTTATTAATGAAGGTAAATTTGGTAATGTTGTTACAATTAATGGTGATAAGATGGGATATACTTCATTAGAAGAAGTAATAGGTGCAGCTAAGATTGGTCAACAAAAACATGTTGATCCAAATGGTGAACTTGTTAAAGCAGCTAAAGCAATTGGTATTTCATTTGGTGATGAATAATAATAGTAAAAAGAAGTTTCTTGATGAGACTTCTTTTTTATTGGACAAATAATCCAATATAAATCAGGGTTTATATCACATATAATATGTAAATAAAGAAATGAGTTGATTATATGAAGCTAATACCTACAGGAATAGAAAACTTTAAAGAAATGATTGATAAAAATGCATATTATGTAGATAAAACAAATCTAATTATAGATGTATTAAATGAACAAGTTGTCTTTTGTACAAGACCGCGAATATTTAGTAAGACACTTAATATGTCGATGCTGTATTATTTCTTTTCTATTAAAGAAAAAGAAAATGCTTATTTATTTGATTATTTAAATATTTCAAAAAATAAAAATGCTTTAAAAGATCAAAACAAGTATCCAACAATATTTATTTCTTTGAAAGATATGACAAAAAGTTCTTATGAAAAACAAATGAACCGCTTTAAAGAAGTTATTTGTTTATGTGCTAAAAAATTTCTTGAATTACTTAACAGTGATATTTTATTGGATTCTGAAAAGAAACTTTTTCAAAAGTATGTCGATAATGAAATACAAGATAATGAACTAGAAAGTGCATTATTTAATATTTCATATTTTCTTTATAAATAGTGTTTTGGGATAGTAAAGACGATATGACGATGCCTGGCATCAAGAGCGATAGAGGAAATATGAACAGCACGTAATTTAGCCTCTTTAGAGCCACAAGAAGTACAGAGCTTGGAGTGACATTTGTGAGGAACGATAGATTCGTTGCCACAATGAGGGCAGACAAAAAGATCATAGCCAAGATAGATAGAACCATAAAGAATAGTTTTCTGGATGGTATCATAGGTAACATTTCTGATCTTACCTCTATTATAAAGAGAACGGATATAGTTGATATTGTCATTAAAGATATAGGAAAAAGATTCCTTGCCTTTGATCTTATCGACATGATCAAAATTGTATAAAGCAAGGCAGTCAGCATAGTTAGTATCATCAATCATAAAATCACCAACTAACATTTTAAAGAAAAAGGTAATAATCTTCAAAGATTATTACCATGTGGACAAAATTTATTTTGTCCCTTTTTTATTCTATGATATCATTAACAGGGCTATGTAAAGGATGACGGACATCGTTTTCTTTATCATAGCTTATTTTATTTTGGATGTTTTTTTGATAATCTTTTTTGAATAAACAAGAAAAGATCACATTTAAAATATATTCAATTGATGTTTGTGAAGCAAAAGGGGCTATCTTGGTAAAAATCTTTTCCCGTGATCCAATATTTAAAATATAGGTTGCATAATGGGAAAGTCGATTATCACCAATTGAAGTTAAAACAATGATAGGTGTTTTCTTTTCTTTTAATATTTTTGCTATTTTAATAAGTTCATTGGTTTCCCCTGAATAAGAAATAATCATTGCTATTTTGTTTTCATTGGAATTATAAGACATAAAGACTTGTTCTCCAGCGAGCATTTTGAGATTAACGTTTCTTTGTATTCGCATCATTTTATGTTGGAAAGACATAGCTGCAAGTAATGAATTTCCTGTTCCATAGATATCGATATCTTTGTTTTGATCAAGTAGTTCAACTATTTGATGAAGTTGTTCAAAATCAATCAATTGGATGGTTTCCGCGATGACTTCTTGATTTAAACTAGCTAGTTTATAAGCAACCATGGAATCATTATCTTCTTCATTAAAGGGGAAATTAACATCTATACGATCTGTATGAGCTAAATCAAATTGTAATTCAGCAGAATATTTGATTTTAAAATCACCATAACCTTCCAAACCTAATTTATGACAAAGTCTTACAATAGTAGCTGGAGAAGTATATGTTTTTTTAGCGAGTTCTTTGATAGAAAGATTTAAAACTTTTTCTCCCTCGTTTAATATATAATGGGCGATTTCTTTTTCTGAATGAGAGAAATCTAACTCAAATTCTAATTGTGTCATTATACTCATTTTATATCACCATTTATAGTATAACATGGAACAAAGTTTCATGAAATGGGTTTTATTTTAATTAAATATGAAACATTATAAAAAGGAATATCGAAGATATTTACTTTCAAGATGAGATGATTAAAATGTTAGGTGGATATAAAAAAGGAGAACATTTTATGGAAAGAAAATTACCAAAAGATTTTTATTGGGGTGGATCAGTTTCATCATTCCAAACAGAAGGACATAGAAATGAAGGAGGAAAAGGTTTATGTGTTTATGATGTAAGACCTATGAATCCTGAATTTTCTGATTGGAACGATGCTATTGATGAATATACTCGTTATGATGAAGATATTGCATTAATGAAAGGAATGGGATTCAACTTTTATCGTTTCTCTATTTGTTGGTCTCGTATTATTCCTAATGGAACATTAGATGAACCAGTAAATGAAGAAGGAGTTAAATTTTATAGTGATTTAATTGATAAATTATTAGCTGCTGGTATTGAACCAATGATTACATTAGTTCATTTTGATATGCCTTATCATTTAGTAAAAGAATATAATGGATTTGCATCTCGTTATGTTGTAGATTGTTTTGAAAGATATGCTAAAGTTTGTATTGAAAGATTTGGAGATCGTGTTAAACATTGGATGTCATTCAATGAACAAAACTTACACAGTATGATGTTACGTGTTTCTAATGCTGAGGTTATTCCTGAAGGAGTTAGCTATCCAAAACACTTATATCAAGTAAACCACAATGTTATGATGGCTCACTGTAAAGCTGTTCGTGCTTTAAGACAAATGCAACCAGATGCTAAATTCTGTGGTATGGGTGCTATTACTAATATTTATGCTTATGAAAATAGTCCAGAAAATAATTTCTTTGCGACAAAAGGATATAATTTATTAAATGGTTTCTTAGTAGATACTTTTGCTCAAGGTAAATATCCTGATTATTGGAATGCTTATCTTGAAAACAGAGGATGGATGCCTACTTTTGAAGAAGGTGACGAAGAATTATTAAAATACACTGTTGATTATATTGCTTTCTCTTATTATCGTTCAAACACTGTTAAAACAGGTGAATTTGATTATGAAAGACCAGCTCATGAATGTGTAAATGAAAAACAAATTAAAAATCCTCATTGTGAAGCAAATGAATGGGATTGGGAAATCGATCCAGTTGGATTTAGATGGACATTAAATGATTTACATCATAGAACAGGTCTTCCAGTATTCGTTCTTGAAAATGGTATTGGTTGGCGTGAAGATATGAGTCAAGAAGAAGTAGATCAAATGTTAGCTGAAGGTCGTACAATTGAAGATGATTATCGTATTAATTATCATAGAGATCATATCAAAGAAATGGAAAATGCAATCTTTGAAGATGGTGTTGATTGTTTAGGATATATTACTTGGGGACCAATTGATATTCTAGCAAGTATGTGTAATATGGATAAACGTTATGGGTTTGTTTATGTAAATAGAACAAATAAAGATTTAAGAGATATGAAACGTATTCCTAAAAAATCATATCAATGGATCAAAAAAGCATTCGAATCAAACGGTGCTGATTTAGATTAATAATATGTATTTAGCCTGTTGACAAAATAATTTGTTGACAGGCTTTTATTATATAAGAAACAATTATTCATTGGACTATCCGTCCATTGAAAGAAGGAAAAAGGAAAGATAAAATAATAAAAAAAGAAATATTTGTGAATTAAATTTGAGACAAACACGAAACAAATTCGAGACGAAATAGAGAAGGACATATGAAACAATTTATTTGTAACCAATCTAGATAAGTTACCTCAAATAAAAAAGAAAGTAGGTAATAATAATTGATCCTAACAAATAACTTAACACCTGATAGTGCCTGTCGTACCTTCTTAAGTAATGATATCTATTTTGCTTCTTTTTCTAATGCTGTCTTGTTTGATGGCAAACAAGTCATTCGTCCCGAAAGACTTGTACGTTATGAAAATGATATGTCACTTATTATCGATGATACAAAGAGTGCAGAAGATAAAAAAAGAAGAAGGGACATTGTCGTAAAAACAGATGTTGATGGTGTCTGTTGTCTCTTGAGTATTGAACATCAAAGTACGATCGATAAGAATATGGTGATACGATGTGGCAACTATGAAATGTTGGAGTATTTAAAACAGTTAAAAAACAAAAAGCTTAAAAGATTAGTTCCTCAAGTTATGATTGTTTTTTATACAGGAGATAAAAAATGGAATACCCCTTTAGAATTAAATGATTACTTTGATATACCAGAAGAATTAAAAGCGTATATAAATGAATGGAAATTTATATTTGTTGATGTCAAAGAAATAGATACCAGTAAGATCAAAGATGAACAAACAAGATATTTTATAGAAGCTATCCAAGAGATGCATAAAGGAAACTATGAAGGATTACATCGAAGAATAAAGATGAATAGAGATAACTTTATTTATGCAGCCATCATTACAGGAAGTTTAGATTTAATTAGAGATTTACCAGAAGGAGATGAAATCGATATGTGTGAAGGAATGGAAAGAATGGCAGAAGGATTTAGAAATGAAGGTAGAAGTGAAGGAAAACTTGAAGAAAAGAGAAGTACACTAAAAGAACAATTAGAAATCAAACTAGGAACTATTTCAAATAATCTAGAATTACAACTAACCAATGCAACATTAGAAAAACTAAATATATTAACACGTAATATATTTAATATTACAAATGAAGAAGATGTTTTAAAAATCATTAATTAATAAGTTAATATATAAGTAAAAAAGCAAATCAAATAAAATGATTTGTTTAGACTGTTGAAAAAAATAAAAAATCAACAGTTTTTTCTTTTGTTAAGTTGAAATATATACTATTATATATATGGCGTGGATGACTTCGTTCCAATTACGTAAAATTTGAAGCTCCACGGCTTTTTATATAGAAATTAAACCAATAAAAAGTAAGAACATGATAAGAGGAGAGTTTGAAAGTAAGAAAAATTTTTAAAGTTATTTAGTAAACTTTTTTCTATAGAGAACATCAAGTATTTGATAATTTTTCTTTACCAAATGTACTCAAATATTTAATATATTTATTAGAAAATAAAAAAGGAGATATATTATGGAATTTAAAGATGTTATTCAAAACAGATATTCATGTAAAGATTTTTCTACACAACAAATAGAAAAAGAAAAATTAATGGAAATATTGGAAGCAGGAAGAGTTGCTCCAACGGCTAAAAACTTGCAAGAACAAAAAATCTATGTTGTTCAATCAAAAGAATATTTAGATAAAATAGATGCATGTACACCTTGTCGTTATCATGCACCTACTGTTTTAGTTGTAGCTTATGATAAAAACAATGTTTTTGATTACCCAGGTAATGAAAGAAATTCAGGAATTGAAGATGCTACCATTGTAGCCACTCATTTAATGTTGGCTGCTTATAATGCAGGAATTGATAGTTGTTGGATCAATTTCTTTGATCCTCAAGAAATGAAAAAAGCTTTAGATTTACCTGAAAATGAAGAAGTTGTTATGATGTTGAATTTAGGATATGGAAATCAAAAAGAACCACTTCCTAATCATCATTTAAAAAAAGAATTGGCTGAAACAGTTAAATACTTATAATTTTTATAACAAAATAATCTTTGCTTGTTTTGTTATTTTTTTGTTACAATTAGGGTAAGAGGTGAGCTAGATGAAGCTGTTATTTAAACAACAACCATCTTTTATTTTTCGCTTTTATGTAACAAATCAAAATAATGAATTGTTTTATATTATAAAAAGAAAAATGGCAATTATGTATCAACTTTATATATATGATGCTCATGAAAATATTGTTGCTAAGATTGAAGAAGATCCTAAATCAGCTATTTTTTTATTTATAAAAATGAGGAATATATTGGTGCTGTAGAAAAAGAGTTTTCTTATTTTATTCCTTATTTTTTAGTGGATTATCGAAAATGGAATGTTGGTGGAGAATATGTTGAATATAATTATGAAGTAAAAGATGAAAATGATTATCTTATTGGAAGAATTGAAAAAAGATCATGAAATATTTTAGATACATATGATATTTCAGTTGATTTAAAGGAAGATATTTTAGATTTCGTCATTTTAACAACTGTAATAGATATTGAAAAAGCAAGAAGAAATAGACATTATTAAAATAATTGGAGGGAATCTTATGAAACTATTATTTAAACAGCGTATTTTTTCATGGCTAGACAGTTATGATATATATGATGAAAAGGGGGAAACTGTCTATACAGTGAAAGGACAACTCAGTTTTGGACATAAACTTTTTATTTATAATAAGTATGGTGAACATATTGGTACGATCAAAGAAGAAATATTAACGTTTTTACCACGTTTTGCTTTATATGAAAATGATGAATATATTGGTAAAATTACCAAAGAGTTTACTTTCTTTAAACCTAAATTTATTTTAGATTATAAAGATTGGCAAATAGAAGGAAATTTTTGGGAATGGGATTATCAGATCGTGGATTATTCAGGAAATATTATTGGTTTAATTAATAAAGAAATCTTTCATATGAGTGATACATATTCTTTAACAATAGAACATGACGAAGATGCTTTTTATGTTTTAATGATTGTTCTTGCGATAGATGCTCAAAAATGTAGTCGAAATAAATGATTGTAAGTCAATCATTTTATTTTCTTAAAAAATTAGCACTCTGTGCTTGACTATGCTAAAACAAAGTAATATACTATCTTTAGCATTTAAACAATAGGAGTGCTAAAGGAGGATATATTATGGCAGAAAAAAAACAATTTAAAGCAGAATCGAAAAGATTATTAGACTTAATGATTAATTCTATATATACACATAAGGAAATCTTTTTAAGAGAATTGATTTCTAATGCAAGTGATGCAACAGATAAACTTTATTATAAAGCATTAACAGAAAATATTTCTGAAATCAATAAAAGTGATCTTACAATTGATTTAGCTTTTGATAAAGAAAATAGAACATTGACTGTTACTGATCATGGTATTGGAATGAATAAAGAAGAACTAGAAGAACATTTAGGTACGATTGCTAATAGCGGTTCTTTCAAATTTAAAAATGAAACTGAAAGTGATGATATTGATATCATTGGGCAATTTGGAGTTGGTTTCTATTCAGCATTTATGGTAGCTAAAAAAGTTGAAGTTTCATCAAGAGCTTATGGTAGTGATCAAGGATATACTTGGGTATCTGAAGCAAGTGATGGTTATGAAATCTTTGAAACAGATAACTTACCAACAGGAACAACAATTAAACTTTATTTAAAAGATAATACAGAAGAAGAAAATTATGATGAATATTTAGATCAATATCATATCGAATCTTTAGTTAAAAAATATTCTGATTATGTACATTATCCAATTAAAATGGATGTGACAACATCTAAGAAAAAAGAAGATAGTGATGAATATGAAGATGTTGTTGAAAATAAAACATTAAATTCAATGGTTCCTTTATGGAAAAGAAATAAAAAAGATATTAAAGATGAAGAATATAATGAATTCTATAAAGATAAATTCAATGATTTCTCTGATCCAATGAAAGTTATTCATACATCAGTAGAAGGAAATGTTTCTTATGATGCATTGTTATTTATTCCAAGTCAACCACCGATGAATTTCTATTCAAATGATTATGAAAAAGGTTTACAACTTTATAGTCGAGGTGTCTTTATCATGGATAAAGCAAGTGATTTAATTCCAGAACACTTTAGATTTGTTAAAGGGTTAGTTGATTCACAAGATTTATCATTAAATATTTCAAGAGAAATGTTACAACATGACCGTCAATTAAAAGTCATCGCTGATCGTATTGAAAAGAAAATCCAAAGTGAACTTACAAATATGTTGAAAAAAGATCGTGAAACATATGAAAAATTCTTTAAAAACTTTGGGTTACAATTAAAATTTGGTATTTATCAAAGCTATGGAATGTTAAAAGATAAATTACAAGATTTACTTTTATTCTACTCTGGTAAAGAAGAAAAAATGATTACTTTAAAAGAATATGTTGAAAACATGAAAGAAGGACAAACAGAAATCTACTTTGCAAGTGGTGAAACAAAAGAAAAGATTTCTCATTTACCTCAAGTAGAAGCTGTTAGAGATCGTGACTATGATGTTTTATACATGATGGATAATGTTGATGAATTTATGATTCAAATGATGAGAGATTATGATTCTAAAGCATTTAAGAATGTTGCTCAAGGTGATTTAAACTTAGATAGTGAAGAAGAAAAGAAAGAACTAGAAAAAATCAACGAAGATAATAAATCATTATTAGAATCTTTAAAAGAAGCTTTAAAAGATAAAGTAGTTGATGTTAAAGTATCTAATAGATTAAAATCTCATCCAGTATGTTTAGTATCTGATCAAGGCGTATCATTTGAAATGGAAAAAGTATTAAATGCTATGCCTGATGGACAAGATGTAAAAGCAGGAAGAATTCTTGAAATTAATCCAAATCATGATATTTTCAAAGCAATTCAAAATGTTTATCAAAATAATGCAGATAAGATCAATGATTATGCTTCATTGTTATTCGATCAAGCATTATTGATTGAAGGATTATCTATTGAAGATCCAGTGGCTTTTTCAAATAAGATTTGTGAGCTTATGATTGAATTAAATAAGTAAGGCTATCATTCGATAGTCTTTTCTTTTATAATAAAAGTAGGAGAGTGAAAATTATGGAGTTACAAAATGTTTTACAACAAAGAAGAAGTATTCGTAAATATAAACAACAACCTGTGGAAAAAGAAAAAATTGAAGAAATGATTCAAGCAGCTATCTATTCAGAAAGTTGGAAAAATAGTCAAACACCACGATATCATGTTATTCAATCAAAAGAAATGTTGGAACAATTTAAGAAAAAATGTTTACCTGAATTTAATCAAAAAAATATAGCTGATGCACCTGTTTTAATTGTGACAACATTTGTTAAAGATCGTGCAGGTTTTCAAAGAAACGGAAGTCCTGACAACGAATTACAAAATGGTTGGGGTGTTTATGATTGTGGATTAGCTAATCAAAACTTAATTCTTAAAGCAACTGAACTTGGTTTAGGAACACTTGTTATGGGAATCAGGGATGAAAGAGCGATCCGTGATCTTTTAGAAATACCTGTACAAGAAACAATTGTTTCTGTCATAGGTGTGGGTTATCCAGATATTGAACCAAGTATGCCAAAAAGAAAAACAATAGAAGAAGTGAGTATGTTTTATTAATGAAGAAATTACTGTATAAAATTTGCAAACCACATCATAAATATAAAATCAATTTGGTTGATGTTTTATTGCTTATTGAACCGGTGGTGATGAATACGTCTTATTTTATGGTTGGAAGAATCTTTTTGCTTATAGCGTTAGTTCTTAACTATTTAGCACACTATCTTTATCATGATGATTATAGCGAATTTGAAAGACGTGTCCTTATTTCAACAATGATTATTATTGCTTTACTTCTTATCTATCTTATTATTACAGGTAAATAAAAAATCCACTTTGGGGTGGATTTTTTGTTTATTTATAAAACTCAATAATATTTTGATAATCATTTTTTAAACTGAAATTTGCAGAAACAAAATAGAAATGATTTTCTTTTTTATACAGTAAAGTATCATACGATGTATCAAGTTTAAAGAGATAAGTGTTTTTATCAATTTTAATAACAGGAACATCATCATACGTTTTTAAATAACGTTTAAAGAAAGTGTTTGTTTTGTCAGTTGATTTAAAACAATAATCTTTACTATACATGAGATCACCTTGGTTGTTTTCTTCAAAATAAGAAGTAGATTCAACGATAAAACTTTTAGTATATTTGTAGTTTGGATATTTTTTTAAATTTGTTTCTTTATCAAATGTTTGCAATGTTAAAATATTTTGATTTAAAGGAATATCTTTTCTATCAGTAATATCTAAAATACATCCAAGTATAGCAACTACACAAGTAACTATAGTCATAGCGTAGAAGATATGTTTAATAATCTTTCCAAAGCTTTTTTGACAGGCTAAAACAATTTTATAAAGGCAACGAATAAGAATTGTCGCAAATAGAAGAAGAGGTAAGTAATAAATTAAAATACTTCCATTTGTAAGAAATTCTTGAATCTGATTTTTTTGTAAAACAAGCTGTGCGACAAAAAAAGAAAAGAAAATCCATAAAACAAAATAAGTGGTTGCAGAGATTTTACGAGTACTTAAGTATTCATCAATTGCTTTTTGTCTTTCTTTAGGTAAAGCACGTTTATTATCTGTTGTAAAAATAATAAATTTTCCTATTTTACCATAATAATCAAACATTTGTTTTTCATATTCATTAATAAAATCATGTAATGCTTTTCTTTTAGGAGTTGCCGGTTTTTTGATTAGTAAATCTACATGGAAGTAGTAGTGTTTCTCATTTTTTTCAAAACGGCTGATTTTACCTAAAGAAGTAGGATTGTAACCTTGTTTAGATAACTCATTTAAAGTATTTTCTAATTGTTTATATTCAGTTATATCATAATCTAATAATTTATACATATGTGACTCCTTTGACTGTTACATCATAACAAAAATAGTCATGGAAATCCATGACTATTGATTAAATGCAGAATCAACTTCATAATCTGGTTTGAAGTTTTCTTCTTCTAACATATAAGATTCAGCAATGTTTTGGCAATGATCACCAATACGCTCTAAGTTAGATAAGATATCAACGTATGTAGAATTGACAATAACTGATTTTTCAGTTTTATTAGTAACACGTTGAATATGTCTTTGTTTTGCTTTTTTATTATAATAATCTAAATTACTTTCATGATCATCAACATAAATAATATCATCTAAATCATGTTTATCAAAAGCAACCATTGCATGATTCAACATTTCAATATCCATATTGATCATGGCGATAATGTCATCTTTAGCTTCTGATGAAAAATCATCTTTTTCATCATAAACAGCTTCAAAGAATTGAGTTAAGTTAATACATAAATCACCGACACGTTCTAGATCTTTAATTGATTTCATATCAGCAAAATATTCTTTTGAATCATGATCGTTTAATTGTTCGTGTGAAATAAGTAATAAATATTCAGCAATTTTTTTATCTAATAAGTTGATTGCATTTTCTAATTCTTCAACTGTTTCTTTTGCAGTAGAACTTTTAGAAATAAAGTATTCTTTAACATTTTCACAAGCTTCAACAGTAATAGCACCCATTTCTAAAATCTTGTTTTTAGCAATAGCTAAAGCATGAGAAGGGAACAATTGAACCACATGAGGATCTAATTCTGATAAATCCATTTGTAATTCTTTTGAATGATTTGGAATGATTTTTTTAATAATAACAACAATCTTATTAATAAATGGAAAGAACAAGATGGTTGTTACTATGTTAAAGATACCATGAGCTACTGCAAGTTGTAATTCAGGAGACATGGTACTTACTGAATTAATATATTGAATCAACATGGTAAATGGTGATAAAACAATCATAAATAAAACAGAACCAATGACGTTAAATAAAACGTGGAAGAACGCTGCTCTTTTAGCGGGAATAGATCCCCCAATAGAGGCAAGAACCGCTGTAATCGTTGTTCCAATATTTGATCCAAATAAAAATGGTAAAGCAATATTTAAACCAATAGCGCCGGCACCATACATTTGTTGAACAATGGCAATCGTTGCAGCTGATGATTGAATCGCACATGTAAGAATTGTTCCACCAAGTAAACCAAGCCAAGGACTTTTCATTAAGAATTCTGTAATTTGTGTAAATTCTGGAACTTCAGAAATCATTGATAAATTGTTACCCATTAAATCTAATCCATAGAATAAACAACCAAATCCAAAAATAATTTGTGATAAGTATTTTGACTTTTTATTTTTAGAAAACATAGAAACAAACGCACCAATAATAATGAAATAAACCGCATATTTAGAAATCTTTAAACCAACTAAAACAGAAGTAATAACTGTTCCAATATTGGCCCCCATGATAATTCCTACTGCTTGATTTAAATTCATTAAACCAGAACGAATCAATCCAATTGTAAGGGCTGTTGTTCCTGAACTTGATTGAATTAAACACGTAACTAAAGCCCCAATTAAAATTCCTTTTACAGGACTTGAGGTGTATTTATCAATAATGTCCTTTAATTTATCTCCGGCATAACTTTTTAAACCATCACCCATATAATCGATACCAAATAAAAATAAGCCAAGCCCTGCCAGAATTAAAGGCCAGTTGATATCTGCTAATGTCATAAAATCACACTCCTATACGTCTCATTTTAAAGGAATGTTAAATTTGTGTAAAGATTATGTTAAGTTTCTTTACAAAACCTTAACAATTCTTTTTGAAACAACTTTCAATCAATGTAATTATAGGCTTATAAAAAGGAAAAATAAGGAGTGTAGTAACAATATTGAAGAAGCCATGAATAAAAGCGAGTTGCAGACGAGGTGAAATAGGAATATAAAAGCGAAATGTTAAAAAAAGATGATAAAAAGGAGTCAGGAAAATCATAAAAAAAGTAGTTCCAATTACATTGAAGAGAAAATGAAAGAGGGCGGCTTTTTTGGCAGATGAATTGGTTTTAAGGGCAGAAAGAAAAGCGGTAATGGTTGTACCGATATTACAACCAAAGATATAAGGAATAGAAACATAAAGGGAAATGGCTTTTAAATGATACATTTGTTGGACAATAGCAATCATGGCACTTGATGATTGAATAAGAGCAGTTGTGATGGTTCCACCAAACATGGCTAGAATTGGATGATTTGTAAAAAGTGTTACTAATTTCATAAATTCAGGAAGTTTAGTAATAGCTTCAAGATGCATTGACATAAGTTCTAATCCATAAAATAAACAACCAAGCCCAAAAAGAATTTGTGCAAGGCCTTTTATTTTAGGATGATTAGAAAATAATAAACAAAAAGCACCAATAATCAAAAAGAAAGAAGCATATTGAAAAAGATCAAAACCTACAATAATCGCTGTTATGGTTGTGCCAATATTGGCTCCCATAATAATGCCAATACTTTGCGAAAAGGTCAAGAGGTTTGCATTGATTAAACTCACTGTTAAAGCAGTTGTGGCAGAACTTGATTGAATGATACAAGTTATAAAACAACCAATTAGAATAGCCTTAAAAGTAGAAGAAGTACATTTAGCAAGAAGATTTTTTAAACGGGTTGGTGAAAGTTCTTGTAAAGAAAGAGAAAGATAGTCGATACCAAATAAAAAAAGTGCCAGACCGATTAGAATAGAAGTCCAAGAAACTTGGTTCATGAAAAAGCCTCCTTTTTCATATTTTAAAAATAATCATTTTTAACTAGAAAAAATAATCATTCTTTGTAAAAATATATGAAGGAGGTGTTTTAATATGAAAGGAAGATGGAAGAAATTTTTATCTTATTATACAAACTATAAGGTTTTGTTTTTTAAAGATATGTTTTGTGCGATGGTTTCAGCAGCTATCACACTTGTTTATCCCATGCTAACACGCTATATTACAGGAACGATTTTAAATCAACCAAAAATTGATTATTCTAAAATTTATTTATTAGGACTTTTTATGCTTTGTTTGATCGTTGTTGAATATTTTTGTAATTATTTTATAGGTTATCTAGGACATGTCATGGGTGTCTATATGGAAAGAGATTTACGTAATGAGTTATTTAGTCATTATCAAAAATTATCTTTTCGCTTTTATGATGAACAAAACACAGGACAATTGATGTCACGTCTAACGAATGATTTATTTTCTTTAACTGAACTTTATCATCATGGACCAGAAGATATTGTCATTTCAATTATTAAGTTTATAGGGGCCTTTATTTTACTTTCCTATATTAATGTTAAGCTGACTTTAATTTTATTTGCAATCTTACCATTTATGTTTTTATTTGCTTGGTATTATAATAAAAAGATGAAAACAGCTTTTAAAAGAAATAAAGAGAGAATTGGTGATATCAATGAACGCATTGAAGACAATTTATCAGGAATTCGTGTTGTTAAAAGTTTTGCGAATGAAGATCAAGAGTTAGAACGTTTTGATAAACAAAATGGACATTATGTAAGTGCTAAGAAAAATAGTTATTATTATATGGGAAGATACAATGCAGGACTTACTTCTTTTACAAGTTTAATTACAGTATCGGTTATCTTTTTTGGAACCTTATTTATTTCTTATGGAAGTATTAATGTTGCAGATTTAATTGCCTTTTTACTTTATGTCACGAACTTAATAGATCCTGTAAAAAAACTTTTAAACTTTACTGAACAATTTCAAGAAGGTGTTACTGGTTTTGAACGTTTTATGGAAATATTAGAAATTGAACCAGATATTCAAGATACAAAAAATGCAGTTGTATTACAACATGTTGAAGGGAATGTCATGTTTGATCATGTTTCATTTCGCTATAATGAACAAACACCTTATGTGTTAAATAATATTAACTTGGATGTAAAACCAGGAGAGTATATTGCTTTTGTTGGTTCATCAGGAGTTGGTAAAACAACGATTTGTTCTTTGATTCCTCGTTTTTACGAAGCAACGAAAGGAAATGTCTTGATTGATGGAATCAATGTCAAAGAAATCAAACAACAATCTTTAAGAGAAAATATTGGGATTGTTCAACAAGATGTTTACTTATTTACAGGAACCATCATGGATAATATTCGTTATGGAAATTTAGAAGCGAGTGATGAAGAAGTCATTGCAGCCGCTAAAAAAGCGAATGCTCATGATTTTATTATGGAATTAGAAGAAGGTTACGATACGGATTGTGGACAACGTGGGGTCAAACTTTCAGGTGGACAAAAACAACGTATCTCGATTGCACGTGTTTTCTTAAAGAATCCACCAATTCTTATTTTTGATGAAGCAACAAGTGCATTAGATAATGAAAGTGAAAGTATTGTACAAGAATCTTTAGAAAAATTATCTCAAGATCGTACAACTTTTGTTATTGCGCATCGTTTATCAACGATTAAAAATGCCAAACATATTTGTGTTTTAACGGAAAATGGCATCGAAGAACAAGGAAACCATGAAGAGTTGATGAAATTAAATGGAAATTATGCAAGATTATATAATATGCAATTTAAAGGAGAAAAGTAACATGGAAAGAAAATATATTTTTTTTGATATTGATGGAACACTTTTAGATGATAATCCAGGAGGAAAGATTTTAGAAAGCACATATCGTACGTTAGATAAGTTAAAAGAAAATGGGCATTTTGTTGCTATTGCGACAGGAAGAGCACAATATATGGCGATGGATGCTGCTAAAGAAGCCCATATTGATTGTTTAGTAACAGATGGGGGAAATGGTATTACTTTACATAATGAACTTCAATATATTAAACCGATAGATTTTGTTCAAGCCAATCGTGTCATTGATCAATGTATTGAACATCATTTCCCATTTGCAGTTGCTTTAGGAAATGAAGCTGTTTTGTATACGAATCAAAGTGATCAAAAAGATCAAAAACTTCCGGTAAAATTAGTTGTTGATGAAAGTATAGATTTTCATCAAGTAAAGGAAATTTATAAGGTTTTTATTGAATGTAGTGAACAAGAAGAAAAATTATTGGATTTAGGAACTTTGGAATATATGCGTTATTTTAAAGGACAAATCATCATCGAACCAGCAGATAAATATAAAGGTATTTTAGAAATGGTTCATTTATTAAAGGGAAACGAAAAGGATATTGTGGTCTTTGGGGATGGCTTAAATGATATTTCTATGATTGACCAAGCTCCTTTAGGTATTGCTATGGGTAATGCAATCGATGAAGTCAAAGCAGTCGCAAATTTTATAACCAAAAGAAATGATGATGACGGTATTGAATATGCTTGTCGTCATTTTGGCTGGATTGATTAAACAAAATAGGCTATACTAAAGATGGGTGAGATTATGGAACTAATTAAAGATTTTTTAATCATTATTGGTATTTTTGTATGTATGTCTTTAGGTATTTTCTTTTTACTTCATAGTGGTGATGCCAAAAAGAAAACCAAGCAAACAGTTCAAGATACAAGAGACAGTATTCAAGAAACCAATCAACAACTCGATGATGTTTTAGAACAATTACAAGAAATGAATGCTCCTTTAGAAAAAGCAATGAAGGCAGTACGTTCTTTTAATGAAAAAGTTTTATCAAAAAAATAATCGAGGAATGTTGACAAAGCTTAAATATTATCTATAATACAGGTATATAAATAAACTCAATGAAAAAGAGAGTAGTTTTATTGGATATGTTAGAGAGTCTATGTTGGTGGAAATTAGATATTGAAAATAAAATGAAGCGCACTTTGGAGGGGGTTATCTGAATACATAGGATAACAAGCTAACCAGCTTTAACGGTGAGGTGGATATGTTTATCATATCAACAAGAGTGGTACCGCGGAATCTTTCGTCTCTTAGCAATCGCTAGGAGACGTTTTTTATTGGGTAGAAAAGGGGAAAAGAATATGAAAAAAGTATTAAAATTAATGTTAGCACTTGTGATGACTTGTGCTGTTGCTGGATGTTCATCAAGCAGTAAAAATGATGCCGATGTGACAATTACAATTGGGACATCACCTGATTATGCACCTTATGAATCATTAAACAAAAAAGGTGAAATCGTTGGTTTTGACGTGGATATGGCCAAATTATTTGAAGGTTATTTATCTGATATGGAAGGTAAAACTTATTCTTTAGAATTCAAACAAATGGATTTTGATAACATTGTTACTCAAATTCAAGGGGATCAAATTGATTTGGGTATTTCTGGTTTTACTTATAGTGAAGATAGAGTTGTTGAATGGTCTGATCCATATTTAGGAACTCAACAAGTTGCTGTTGTACCAAATGGTTCTTCAATTACTTCAAATGATCAATTAGTTGGTAAAAAATTAGCTGCTCAAACTGGAGCTACTGGTGAACAAGCTGCTAAAGAAGTTGAAAATGCTGATGTTGTTTCAATGAAAAACGTACAAGATATTTTCAATGGTTTAGCAAGTAATCAATATGATGCAGCAATCGTTGACTTAGGTGTTGCTAAACAATATGTATCTGGTGGAAACTTTACACAATTAGATGGTTCATTAATGGATGAAAAGAACTATGTTATCGCTAAAAAAGGTAATACAAAAATGATCAAATTAATGAATAAATGTATTAAAAAATTCTTAGCTTCAAAAGATTACGATAAATTATGTAAAAAATATGATTTATCACCATTAGAAAAATAAAAAATTATAGAAAAGGGGTATAGAAATGTTTGTAGCTTTTTCAAAAGTGTTTACTCCTGAAAACTTACTTTACTTTGCTAAGGGTGCAGTAGTATCACTTTTACTCGCTGCTGTATCCCTTTTATTTGGTATTGTTTTTGGGATTTTAGGATCTTCAGCAAAAAGATCTAAATATAAAATTTTTAGAATTATTGGAAATGTGTATGTTGAAGTCATTCGTGGGACACCAATGTTACTTCAAATCTTGATTTTATTCTCAGTTATTCCATCTATTTATACAGCGTTTACAGGAAATGTTTTAAGAATTAATGTCTTTTTAATTGGTGCTGTTGCTATGTCTATTAACAGTGGGGCTTATTCGACAGAACTTATTCGTAGTGGAATCAACGGGGTTGATAAAGGACAATGGGAAGCTTGTGAAACTTTAGGACTTTCTCATAAACAAACAATGAGACTTGTTATCTTACCACAAGCCTTCAAAAGAATTATTCCACCAATGATCAGTGAATTTATTACATTGATTAAAGATTCTTCATTGATCAGTTGTATTGGTGCCGTTGAATTATTAAAATCAGCTCAAGTAGTGGGGGCACAATATTATGATGTTATGTCACCTTATTGTATTGTTGCAGTTTATTATTTAATTATGACAATTAGTATTTCTTATTTAGGTAGATATGTAGAAAAGAGGTTAGCTGAAAGTGATTAAAGTTGAACATATATCAAAACAATTTAAAAAAGTAAAAGCAGTTGATGATGTTTCTCTTGAAGTAAAAAAAGGAGAAATTGTGTGTTTAATTGGACCTTCTGGTTCAGGTAAGAGTACAGTTTTAAGATGTATTCATGGTTTAGAAGTACCAGAAACAGGACATGTATACCTTAATGGGGAAGTATTAGATCCAAAGAAATCTAATTATCAAGAATTAAGAAATAAAATGGGATTTGTTTTCCAACATTTCAATTTATTTCCACATATGACAGTCTTAGAAAACTTAACACTTTCACTTACAAAAGTACGTCACATGGAGGAAGAAAAAGCCAATGAAATAGCTTGTAACTATCTTACAAGAGTTGGCTTATTAGATAAAAAAGATGAGTATCCAAATAAACTTTCAGGTGGACAAAAACAAAGGGTAGCGATTGCGAGAAGCTTATGTACAAGCCCTGAAATCATGCTTTTTGATGAACCAACAAGTGCCTTGGATCCAGAAATGGTTATTGAAGTATTAGAAGTTATGCAACAACTTGCTAAAGAAGGAATGACAATGATTGTTGTTACTCATGAAATGGGCTTTGCTAAAACAGTTGCAGATCGTGTTATTTTCTTAGAAAATGGTAAAATCGTTGAAGAAAATGATGCAAAAGCTTTCTATGAAAATCCTAAAACTGAACGTGCTCAAGATTTCTTAAAGAAGGTTATGCACTAATGAAACTACAACGTTTTGAAGTAGAGTCTTATATGACTTTGCATGAAAATAACTGTCGCTATAACTTGGCAGATACAGTTGCTAAATCTTTAACTTTAAAGGAATTATTAGCGTATGATAAAAAAGATTCATTAGAAGATTTAATGAATCTTTCTTTAGATTATGGTGCTATTGAAGGTTCTCATGAATTAAAAAAAGGTATTTTAAGTTTATATCAAAGTGGTGATGATGAAGAAATTGCTATTTGCCATGGTGGTGTCAATGCCAATGAACTTGTTTTAATGACATTACTTTCAACAAATGATCATATTTTATCATTTTTACCAACGTATCAACAACTTTATAGTTTTCCTGAATCTTTAGGGGTAGAAGTTGATTTTATTCATTTAAAAGAAGAAAATGAATGGAAAATCGATTTTGAAGAATTAGAAAAAAATATTAGAGAAAATACAAAAATGATTTGTTTGAATTTACCAAACAATCCTACTGGAACAACTTTAGATCATGAAGAAATGCAACAACTGATTCAAATATGTAAAAAGCATGATCTCTATGTTCTTGTGGATGAAATCTATCGAGGACTTTATCAAGAAGAATCCATTAGTGATCTTTATGAAAAAGGAATAGCAACCTCAGGACTTTCTAAAGTTTTATCAACTCCTGGACTTCGTATTGGTTGGATCAAAACAAAAGATAAAGAACTTATTCGTTTAATCAATGAAAGACGTGATTATTCAATTATTAGTAGTGGACCAATCAATGATTATTTAGGAGCACTTACTTTAAAATATAGTAAAGAAATTTTATCTAGAAATCGTGAAATTTTAGAAGAAAATAAAAATTATTTAAGAAAATGGTTAAAAGCTCATTCCCATCTTTCTTGTGTTATACCAGAATATGGAACAGTTTGTTTTCTAAAATACGATTATCAAATAGACTCAAATACTTTCTGTGAAACATTACAAGAAGAAACAGGTGTCTTCTTTGTTCCGGGATGTTGTTTTGATGTGGAAAATCATTTGCGTTTTGGACTTGCAAATGACCCACAAATTGTTAAAGAAGGTTTAGAAGTATTTTCAAATTGGTTAAAAAAATTAGACACTTCAAGATAAAGAAGTGTCTTTTATTATTTTAAAACAATAAATTGCACTTAAAGTTAAGGTTGTAATCAATCCTGTAAATAAACTAATCAAAATAGCGTTAACATAAAGATAATGAGATAAAGTATAAGTTAAGATAATTTCTAAAGTACATTCAATCATAGAGATGATAAACATCACTTTATTTTTATTTTTAGCTTGTAGGATAGTTGAAAGGGGCGTTTGTAAATAAAAGAGTAAAAAAGGAAAAGACATGTATTTTAATTGTTGGTAGCCACTTGTTGTATTGTAAAGAATCATAAGGGATCGTTTTGGAAAGAAATAGAAAATTAAAGTAAAAGGAAGACCGATAAGAAAACAAATAAGTAAAGCATAAAGAAGATGTAAAAAAGTATTACTTTTATGATAATAAAGATCATCTGTAGCAATAGGCAAATAGAGGCGATAGATGATCGTACAAAAAAAAGTAGGCGTGACAAGCATCGAGACGACATAGCCAGAAAGGATGGCATATTGGTCTTGGATAAAGTTTTGAGTTAAACCAAGTCGAGTTAAAACATGAATTAAAAGAATGGGCTCTAAAAAATTCATAAAACAATGGTAAAGTCGTGAACCTGTTAAAGGCAAAGAAATGTTTAAAAGATCTTTCATAATCAAGTTTTGCTTGTTTATGTTTTTTAAAGGAGTAAAAGAATATCTTTTACGACTTAAAAGGAGTAGATAGATAATTGACATCAATTCACCAAAACTCATTGATAAATAAGCGATTGTTACTAAAAAAGGTAAGGATGAACTTAAAGGAGTTTCTAAAAATAAATAGGTAAATAATAAGCGTGAAGTTTCTTCGACAATTTGGCTTTTAGCAATGACATAGACATGCCCTTTGGCTAAATAATAGTTTTTAATAATACCACTGATAGCAATCAATGGAATAAAAATTAAAAAGGATAAAATGGGATAAAGAGTATAATCGTTTTTTAATAAAGAATGAGCAATGAAAGGACTTAAAATAAAGAGGGTTCCACAAATAACAATGACAGAAAAAAAGGATAGAATAATTGCGGTAATAATGACTTTGTAGTTTTTATATTTTGGATGTAATATAAGACGAAAAACAGCAGAAGGAATCCCAACCTGTCCAAGTGTTAAACACAAAGAAAGTGTTGGCATAATGACAAGATATAATGACATAGCTTCTAAAGGAAGAAGCCTGGAAAGCAACATTCTATTTAAAATACTAAATATTTTAGAGATAGCTGAACTAGCGGAAAGAATAATGAATGAATTGATAAGTTTTCTTTTCATAAAAGACTTCCTTTATGTCGAATTTTCATCTATAATAGACGAAGTGGGAGTTGGTTTATCATGAATGAAAAACTGGATTATAAATTTGGTAAATATGATTTAGATTTTCTAATCAAATTAAAAGCTCATGAGTTTCGTAAGCAAAAAATAGATAATATATCCGAAAAAGAAATAAGAGATTATTTATTCAATATTAAATGGAAATCTCAAAAGAGTCTACCAATGTGTGATATTATTGATAATGTAATGAATTTACAATTTTCGGAAATTTTTGATTATTTAAGTATACAAGCAGTTAAAGAAGCAAGTACACTCGATTTAGCAGCATTTCAAGAATTCATTTCAAAATAGTTGGTAACAACTATTTTTTATTTAAGGAGATTTTATGAACTGGGATATAAAAGAAATACATAACTATAATGAATATATGCAAAAGTATTCAATACATTCTTTACTTGCAAAGATTTTTGCACAAAGAAAATATAATGAACAAGATGTTCAAGGACATACTTCAAAAAGATTGATTTATCATGATTTTTCATTGTTTTTAGATGCGGATTTAGTTTTAGATCGTATACAAGAAGCTTTGGAAAATGATGAAAAAATATGTATTTATGGAGATTATGATTGTGATGGAATCTTGTCAACAGCCATTCTTGTTCAAGCTTTTTTAGAATTAGGGAAAAAAGTAGGGTATCATATTCCTAATCGTTTTGAAGATGGTTATGGACTAAATAAAGAAAGAGTTCAACAAATGTATGAAAAAGGGTATTCTTTGTTAATTACAGTAGATAATGGTATTAAAGCGTATGAAGCTATTGATTTAGCGAATGAACTTGGTATTGATGTTATTGTTATTGATCATCATGATTATGACGAATTTCCGGATGCATGTGCAATCATTCATACAAAAATGTCACCGGATTATCCATTTAAAGAAATATGTGGAGGTTTTTTAGCGTATAAACTTGCCAGTAGTTTGCTTGGAAAACATGATAAATATTTATTTTCTTTAGCAGCTATTACGACCATTTCAGATATGATGCCTTTAGTTGATGAAAATAAATCGCTTGTTTCGCGAGGCCTGCAATTTATGAATGAAGAAAAATATCTTCAATTAGAACTTTTAATTGGTGAAAATCAAAAATATAATACAACAACTTTAGGTTTTAATATTGCACCTAAAATCAATTCCTTTGGAAGACTACCAGAGCTTGTTAATCCAAATCATTTAGTACATTATTTTTTAAAGGATGTCGATCAAAAATTTGCAATCCAAATTTCTCAATACGCTAAAAAAATCAATAGTAAAAGACAGTCTCTTACAAATGAACAATACAAAAACATTTTAGAAAATAGCCAAAAAGATGAATTTTTATACAGCTATGATCAAGAAGTTCATGAAGGAATCGTAGGTTTAATTGCGGGAAAGTATACTCATGAATTTCAAAAGCCGAGTTTTGTGATGAAATATGATGAAAAAAATGAAGTCTATCGAGGAAGTGCCAGAAGTATTGAAAGTATTCCTTTAAATCAAATCTTTGATGATTTAAAAGATTATTTTGTACAATATGGTGGACATGCTTTAGCGGGTGGCTTTCAAGTAGCTAAAGATGAAGTGTTAACTTTAAAAGAAACATTGCATACCTATTTAACAACACATACTTTTTCTAATGAAAAAGTTCTTGAAGGGATTCAAATTGAATTAAATGAGCTTACTTTACCAGCTGTTAAAGAATTAGAGTTGTTAGAGCCGTATGGTCAATGTAATGAAGAAATGAAATTTGTTTTAAAAGATATTACGAATTTTACCAGTCGTGTATTATCTGATGGGAAACATTTACGTTTCGATATTCCTTTAAATAAAGGTAATTTACAAGCACTTTATTTTAATTGTTCGAATGAAATTGAGCAATTACAACAAAAAAAGACAATTTCTTTAATAGGAACTTTAAAAATTAATAAATATTTAAATACAGAATCAATAAATATGATTATAGAGGATATGAAATAGTTTCCTTGATAATAAAAGTTTGTTATAATAGAAATAGGAGGAGTACATAAAATGGACTTTAAAAAATATATTGAAGATATTAAAGATTTCCCTGAAGAAGGAATTATCTTTAGAGATGTAACACCTTTATTAAAAGATAAAGAAGCTTATAAAGAATCAATTGACACATTCGCTAAATGGATCGATGGACTTGGAGTTCAAGTAGATGTTGTTGCTGGTCCTGAAGCAAGAGGTTTTTTATTTGGATGTCCTGTTGCTTACAAAGTAAATGCAGGGTTTGTACCTGTTAGAAAACCAGGAAAATTACCAAGAGAAACAGTTTCAGCAAGTTATGATTTAGAATATGGAAAAAATGAAGTTCATATTCATGCTGATAGTATCAAACCTGGTGAAAATGTTGTTATTATTGATGATTTACTTGCTACAGGTGGAACAGTTGAAGCAACTATTCAACTTGTTGAACAACTTGGTGGTAAAGTTGTAGGAATTGCCTTTTTAATTGAACTTGAAGCTCTAAAAGGTAGAGAAAAATTAAAAGACTATAATGTCTATTCAGTATTAACTTATTAAATAAAAGAGAGGAAACTCTCTTTTATCATATGAGGGGGTTATAATATGAAAGAGTTTAAAAAAGCTGGAGATAAAGTCACTATAGAAGATGTCTATGAATCATGTAGACGCTATATTACCAATGAAGATGATATGAAGCTTATTAAAAAAGCTTATGATTATATCATGGTTAAACACGAAGGACAAAAACGTAAAAGTGGAGAACCTTATACAATTCATTTGATTTGGGTTGCTTATATTTTATCAACATTACAAACAGGACCACTTACCATTACAGCGGGTCTTTTACACGATGTCATGGAAGATTGTGATGTATCACGTGAAGAAATGGTGAAAGAATTTGGAGAAGAAGTAACGACCCTTGTAGAAGGTGTTACGAAGATTTCTAAAATGCCATTTAAAGATGAAGCAGACGTATATGCTGAAAATCATCGTAAAATCTATATTGCGATGGCTAAAGATATACGTGTTATCTTGATCAAATTTGCCGATCGTTTACACAATATGCGTACATTACAATTCATGCCCCCAGAAAAACAAAAACGTATTTCTCGAGAAACTTTAGAAGTCTATACACCGATTGCTCATCGTTTAGGGTTGAGCGATATTAAAACAGAATTGGAAGATCTTTCTTTATCTTATTTAGATCCAATTGCTTATCATGATATTGCGAGACTTCTTCAAACAAAACAAGATGAGCGAAAAGAATCTGTGGCGAAGATGATGGAAGAAGTTGAAAACTTATTAAAGGAAAATCATTATCAATATCGTATTTTAGGTCGTGCGAAATCTATCTATAGTATTTATAAGAAGATGTTTAAAAAACATAAACGTTTTGATGAACTTTATGATCTTTATGCACTCCGTATTATTTTACAAAATAAACTTGATTGTTATAGTGTTTTAGGATTGATTCATGATCATTATCGTCCAATTCCAGGACGTTTTAAAGATTATATTGCTATGCCTAAACCAAATATGTATCAATCACTTCATACTTCTGTTATTGGCGAAGATGGTAATACTTTTGAAATCCAAATTCGTACTGAAGAAATGGATGAGCTTGCTGAACTTGGGGTTGCTGCTCATTGGCGTTATAAAGAAGGCAAAGGTTATTCTGCCAAAGCGGAACAAAAAGAAATTGGAGAAAAACTTCAATGGTTACGAGAATTTATTTCTTTGTCAGATGATATCAAAGATGGCGATGCCAAAGAATATTATGACTCCATTTCTCGTGATATTTTTGAAGCCAATGTTTATGTTTTAACGCCACAAGGAAAAATTGTTGAACTTCCTAACGGTTCAACACCAGTTGATTTTGCTTATCGTATTCATACAGAAGTAGGACATCATACAGTTGGCGCTATTGTCAATAATGTCATGGTGCCTATCGATACAAAATTAAATACAGGGGATGTTTGTGAAATCAAAACCAACAAACAATCCGCTGGACCAAGTGAAGATTGGTTGAAATTTGTAAGAACCGCAGGAGCTCGTAATAAAATTCGTACTTTCCTCGCTAAAAAAGAAGCTGAAACTAAGAAAGATACGATTGAAGATGGTAAGAAAATCTTAAAAGATGAAATCAAAAAACGTGGACTTGATGAAAAGAAATTCTTGGATCCAGAAACTTATAAAACATATTTAGGTGCTTTTGGAGCAAGAAGTTTAGATGATATTTTCTATTTTATTGGAAAGAAAAATCTTTCAGTAGCGACACTTTTAGAAAAAGTAAATCCAAAGAAAACAGGTTTCTTTGATAACTTATCTAAAATCTTACAAAGAAATAATGAACAAAAAGAAAAATTAGAAAAAACGACATCTAATAATGGAGTTGTTGTTAAAGGTGTTTCAGGATTAAAAATACAATTATCTAAATGTTGTAATCCAATTCCAGGAGATCAAATTACTGGTTATGTTTCACAAGGACAAGGAATCAAAGTTCATCGTGTGGATTGTCCAAATATTAAACAAAAAGAAATTCAAAGCCGTTTAATTGATGTTTATTGGGATTTTGCATCACTTTCTAATTTGAAATTTGATGCTGATTTACAAATTGATGGCTTAGATCGTACAAATTTATTAAATGATATTATTACGGTTTTAGGACAAATGAAAATCAATATTTTAAATATTCATGCGGATGCATCAGATGATGGTAGAGCTTTAATTAAATTAAAGATTGGTGTTGATGATGCTGAACATTTAAATCGTGCAATTGCTAATCTTGAACGTATTCAAGGAATCTATGAAATTAAAAGAGTTATCCACTAAAGATAACTCTTTTTAGTATATTATGAAAAGTTGGTAAATCAGTAGAAGTTTTGAGTAAAAATCAAGATAGAATAATGCAAATTAAGTTTTTAATTAAAAAAAATAATGATTCCAAAGCGTTGGATATTTTTACGCTTTTTTATAGAAAATCAGTTTTCTTAAATAAAAGTATGGTATTATATTAGTATATAAAGTGAGGTGGTAGTAAATGGAACTGAAAAATATGAGTTTACAAAGAAAACGAAAAAAAAATTTTATTATTGATACAAAGGGACAAATAATAAATAGCTGTCATAGAAAATATGTTGTACAAGCATATAATGAGGAAGAAGCTAAAAGGATAGCAAAATCGCAATTTATGATGGATTATTCAGCTAATAGTGATTCTTTACAAATTAACGTTGAAAAAAAGAGTAATATCCTACTATGTTTTGCATTTATTATGTTATGTTTTTCTGTTTTTTTATCGTATCGTACTTAGGTTTCTGGTCATAGTTCATACATAATAGCACCAAGTTTAAAAACAATTGTATACTCACTTATTTTTTATATGGCATTTTTTGTGAGAGCAAAAGGAATTCATATATTTAAAAGTCCAAAAGATGTTTTATTTTGTATATTAATAATTTTTGCTTGGGCATCTATTTTAGAAATATTATTAGCAAAAAAAACATTACATTTATTGGGAATTATTCCTTTTTCTATAAGTACTGAAAACTTACTTATATTTTCACTCGTTTTTTCTTTATTTGGAATTAAAATAGTAAGTTGTTTATGTTACATAATAATTGCTTTTTTTGCATTAACAAATTTGAGTATAATAGGAACAGCTATGGGAAGCTTATGGGGTCCGATTTACATGATATGTACATATATTGGAATAATGATTTACATTGCAAATGATTACGAACTTCACGGTATAGTATCAATTGTAAATTATAGTTCTAATAAAATAGCGGATGGTTTAAAAAATGATTTTTTTTATGGGGAACAGCAAGCCGGTAAAATTAATAGTTATATTAGAGATAAAAGAAAATAGCTAGGAGTGAAATAATGAATAAAAGAATAAGATTGGCAATTGTCTTTTTTATATGTTTTATTTTAACAGGGTGTTCATTATTTAAAAAGGATCAAACTGTTAGCAATAGTACAGCGGTAGTTAATAAAAAAGAAAGAATTGTTACTATTATTAATGATACAAATCAGGTAATCAATGAATTTCACTTATATGTTGGAAAGGGTACAGAATTAAGTGAATATAAAAAAAATAATATAGATGAAAATAGTTTTTCTATTAAGATTGATAAAAAATATGATTCGAAAAAAGAATTTACATTCATGCTAATTGATAATTACGGTATGACATATGAGAAAAAAGTTAAAGTGCCACTAAATAAAACAACAGAAATCGTAATTCATGAGAATGATAATATTAAACAAAAGAATGATATATGGAGAAAAATCAATAAATGGTTTAATGGAAATTGACGTGGTGATAAATAGATAGCAAAAAAATTACATACACAAAAGATGAGGACTCTTAGAAATATCCTCATCTTTTTTAATAAATTTATTGATGGTTTGGTTGTAGTATCTATGATGTGCTTATAAATAGTATATTTCGTTATAGAAAATATACCTTTTACAAGTATTTTTCGAAATCTTAATCTGTTCAAAAGTAAATGTTTATAATGGCTATTTTTTTAGAAGTGTTTTTGTTAAAAAGAGAGTATATATATCAAATTTCATGGTATTCTCACATAAATATAATAAATGTTTTTTGATAGTTTCATCATATCATATTATATTTTGAATAGCTTCAAAATTTTTTGATTATTTAATACTGTAAAAGGAAATATTTTTTTACAATGGGGATTTTTATTTACATTGATTTCAAATGTTATCAAATAATCTTAAAGGAAAGGGCAATAATCCTTAAAGATTATTACCCTATAGATATAACTTGTTATATCTTTTCTTTATAATAAATGAATATTATTTTTTTCACATTCATCAATCATTTCTTGAGGCCAAATACTTGCTTGTACTTCACCAATATGAGCACGATTTAAAAGTAACATACAAAGTCTTGATTGACCAATACCACCACCGATAGTGTAAGGTAATTCTTTATTCACGATGGCTTGATGATATGGAAGATTTAAACGATCTTCACAGTTTTCTTTCTTTAATTGTTCAACTAAAGAATTTTCATCCACACGGATACCCATTGATGAGATTTCTAAGGCACATTGTAATGGTTCGTACCAAAATAACAAGTCACCATTGAGTTTCCAATCATCATAGTCTGGTGCACGTCCATCATGCTTTTGTCCACTTTGTAAAACATTACCGATTTGCATAACAAAGACACACCCGAATTCTTTGCAAATTTTATTTTCTCTTTCTTTAGCTGCTAAATCAGGATATTGATTTTCTAATTCTTGTGCAGTAATGAAATGAACACGATCTGGTAAACGATTAACAACATGAGGGTATTTATACCAAACTTCATGTTCCATATGTTTAATGACTTTAAAAATCTTTTTAACATGATTTTTTAATGTTGTAATATTGCGATCTTCTTTTTCGATGACACGTTCCCAATCCCATTGATCAACATAGTAAGAATGTAGGTTATCAACTTCTTCATCTTTTCTAATAGCGTTCATATTTGTATAAAGTCCTTCACGAACACCAAAACCATATTTTTTAAGTGCCATTCTTTTCCATTTAGCAAGAGAATGAACGACTTCAATATCATCGTTTTCAAAACAACTGATTTGGAAAGAAACAGGTTTTTCAACACCATTTAAGTTATCATTTAAACCACTGCTTTTTTGGACAAAAAGAGGTGCTGAAATTCTTTCTAACATTAAAGCTCTTCCAAATTCTTTTTGAAATGTATCCCTTATGTATTTAATTGCTTCTTGTGTTTGTCTTAAAGATAACACAGGATCATATTTTTCTGGAATAATGAGATTCATTTTAATTTTTCCCCCTTAATAATATGTTCTATTTTATCATTTATCTAGATATATGAAAGATAATAATAAAAAATTATTATAGCTATAAAAGTGTTTCAAATGTATTCACTAAAAGTGTTTCAAATGTATTCGCTTGTTGTCAATTGCCTTTCTTTTCTGTATAATAAGAAAAAATGAAAAGTAGGTGTAAACATGAGAAATTTAGAACATGTCAAACATGTTATTATAAAAATTGGTTCGACTTCTTTGTGTAATGAAGATGGACAACTAGATAAAGAAAGAATTTTAAAACTCATCCAACAAATAGCTATTTTAAAACGTAAAGGGTTAAAAGTAACACTTGTTTCATCAGGAGCGATTTCTTCAGGAATGGGTGTTTTAAATTTAAGTGAAAAACCTAAAGAAATTTCTAAAAAACAAGCACTTGCGGCTATTGGACAAGCTCATTTGATGCAAATTTATGAAGATTTATTTTCATTGTTTCATTTAAAATGTGCACAGATTTTATTAAATCATGATGATTTTGATCATCGTAAACGTTTGATGAATTTAAGCTATGCTTTATCTTCTATTTTAGATTATGATGTGATTCCTATTATTAATGAAAATGATACATTAGCGGTAGATGAAATCAAAGTAGGAGATAATGATACATTATCTGCTTTACTATTACCTATTGTGGATGCACAATTACTTGTTTTAGTTTCAGATATTGATGGACTTTATAATGATAATCCTCATACCAATTCCAATGTAAAATTATTAAGTGATATTGAACTTGTGGATGATAAAATTATGAACTATGCGAAAGATTCAAGTAGTCAATTTGGTACAGGTGGGATGGTGACAAAATTACGTGCTGCAAAAATCGTTAATGATTATGGAGGAGATATGGCCATCGTTAATGGCAATAATGAAACAGCTCTTATTGATTTATTAGAAGGAAAACAAATTGGAACATATTTTAGTGGAAAAGCGGGGCGTACTTTAAGTGCTAGAGATCATTGGATCATGTATCGTAGTTCTCCTAAGGGAAAAGTCATTGTTGATGATGGTGCATATGAGGCTTTAAAAACACATACAAGTTTACTACCTAAAGGAATCAAAGAAGTTGAAGGTTCATTTATGCAAGGTAGTGTCATTGATGTTCTTTCTTTTAAAGGACAACTCATTGCTAGAGGTATTACGAATTATTCAAGTGATGAGTTAAAATTGATTAAAGATCATCGTAGTAATGAAATAGAAAGTATTTTACATTATAAAGATTATGATGAAGTGATTCATGCAGATAATCTAGTCATTAATAAGGGGTGAAATTATGATTAAGGAACAACTTAAAGAAGCTAAAAAAGCATGTCGTTTTATGCAAAATGTTAAACCGAAAGTAAAAAATAAAGCTTTAAAAAATATTTCTGAGGCATTAATTCAAAAAAGTGAATTGATCATTCAAGAAAATCAAAAAGATATTGCAGAAGCTAAAAATAATGGTATTAAAGAATCGATGGTTGATCGTTTATTATTAAATAAAGAACGTATTGAAGCGATGGCAAAAGATATTTTAAAAGTAATTGATTTACAAGATCCTATTGGAACTCTTGTAAGAGAAATTAAAAGACCCAATGGTTTAGTGATTCAACAAATCAGAATTCCTTTAGGAGTGATTGGGGTAATTTATGAATCAAGACCTAATGTAACAGTAGATATTGCCAGTTTATGTATTAAAACAAACAATGTTTGTGTTTTAAAAGGTGGTAAAGAAGCCATTCATTCAAATCGCATCTTAGTTCAAATTATAAATGAGGCTATTCAAGATGTTTTACCAACACATACGGTTACTCTTATTGAAACAAAAAAGCGTGAAGAAACTTTAGATTTAATTCAAGCCCATGATTATGTAGATGTCATTATTCCTCGTGGAAGTGCAGGGCTTATTCAATATGTTGTTAAAAATGCAACTGTTCCAGTAATTGAAACAGGAGCAGGAATTTGTCATCTTTATGTTGATCAAGATGCTAGTCTTGATATGGCTTTAGAAATTGCAAAAAATGCAAAGATCCAAAGACCATCTGTATGTAATGCAATTGAAACGATTCTTGTTCATCAAAAAGTAGCTCAAGAATTTTTACCAAAACTTCAAGAAATATTTAAAAATGTACAAATCTATGGTGATGAAAAAACAAGAAAAATCATTGATTGTTTAAAAGCTACTGAAAAAAATTATGCTACAGAATATGATGATTATATTTGTAATATAAAAGTTGTAAATGATATTGAAGAAGCGATTGAACATATTTATAACTATTCAACAAAACATTCAGAATCGATTATTACCGAAAATAAAGAAACAGCAAAATATTTCATGGAGTCTTTAGATTCGGCTTGTGTTTATCATAATGCTTCTACACGTTTTAGTGATGGGGGACAGTTTGGTTTTGGGGCAGAAGTTGGTATTTCTACACAAAAGCTTCATGCTAGAGGCCCACTTGGTTTACAGGAAATTACTTCTACAAAATATATGATTTATGGAAATGGACAAGTAAGGAGTTAAGACTCCTTTTTTTTATAAAAAAATAATTAGCGTACTAAATATATTGACATTGATTAGTGCGCTAACTATAATGTTTAGTATACTAACTAATAGGAGGTGTCTTATGGATCTATTGGAATTTGAGGATATTAAAGAAATCTTTTTACAATTTAAATCTCTCCATAAAAATATTCAAGAACTTACTAGTAAAAAAAGCAATAGGGAAGGATTATCTGCTGATCAGTGTTATTTGTTAGGTCTGATTGATCATTTTGATCATCCGAATCAAAAAATACTTGCAGAACGTTTAAACATCACACCGGCTACTTTATCAGTAAGATTACAACGTTTAGAAAAAGCAGGTTTTATTGAAAAAGTTGTAAGTAGACATGATAAAAGAAATGTCTCATTACATATTACGGAAAAGGGAAAAAATGAAATTAAAAGTTGTAAAGATGATATGAAAATGTTTACAACACGCTTATTTGGAGGAATAAATAAAGAAGATTTAGATAGAATGAAAACGTATTGTCAAATCTTTGAAAAGAATATTCGTTTAATGAAGGAGGAGTTAGATGTTCAAGATTAAAGGATATTTAAAGAAATTCTGGTACTTGATTTTAGCTTGTATTTGTTTGTTGTTTGTACAAGCGCAAACAGAATTAACTTTACCAGATTATATGAGTGATATTATTTCAGTAGGAATTCAAGCGGGAGGATTTGCTTCACCTGTTTCAGATGTTTTAACGGAAGAAACTTATCAACATTTATTATTGTTTGTTGATCAAAAAGATCAAAAAACAGTAAAAAAAGATTATAAAAAAATTAGTAAAGTCAATCAAGATATCATTGATACATTTCCTAAGGCTAAAGGCAAAACAGTATATCAATTGAAAGATTTATCAAGTGATGAAGAAAGTAAGTTAGAAAGTATTTTAATGAAACCGATGTTAATTATTACTTCGCTTGATAGTATGGATACTTCTAGTAAAGAGTATCAAGAAAAATTTGGACAATTACCTCCAAATATGACGATTTATGACGCTATTTCTTTTATGGATGAAAGTCAAAAAGCAAAGATGTTTGAAGACATTGATAAAAAGATGGATACCATGGGAGAAAGTACTTTAAAAATTGCTGCTGGTAATGGTGTTAAAGCAGAATATAAAAAATTAGGTGCTGACATTGACAAAGTACAAACCGATTATATTTTTAAAACAGGTTTAAAGATGTTAGGAATTGCTTTACTTGGAACAGTGGCTGCAATTTCAGTTGCTTTCTTTGCAACAAAAGTTGGTGCTGGTGTAGCGCGAGCTTTAAGAAAAGATGTTTTTGAAAAAGTAGAAAGCTTTTCTAATGAAGAATTTAATCATTTTTCAACAGCGTCGCTTATTACACGTACAACAAATGATATTACTCAAGTACAAATGGTGACAATGATGCTTTTACGTATTGTATGTTTTGCACCAATTATTGGTATTGGGGCTTTAATTAAAGTTTTAAAAGAATCACCATCAATGACATGGATCATTGCAGTTGTTATTCTTGTTATTTTTGGTGTGATGGCGGTTGCGTTTGCTGTAGTTATGCCAAAATTCAAAATTATTCAAAATTTAATTGACCGTTTAAATCTCACAATGCGTGAAAATTTATCAGGAATGCTTGTTATTCGTGCTTTTGGTAATGAAAAACATAGTGAAGATCGTTTTGATAAAGCCAATAAAGATGTTACAAATTTAAACTTATTTGTTAATAGATCAATGGCTTCTATTATGCCAATTATGATGTTTATCTTTAATGTCGTTACTTTAGTGATTGTCTACTATGGTTCTAAACAAATTGATTTAGGTAATTTAGCAATTGGACAAATGATGGCCTTTATGCAATATGCAATGCAAATTATTATGGCCTTTTTAATGATTGCAATGATTGCTATTATGTTACCTCGTGCCAGTGTTGCTGCTAATCGTGTTTATGAAATTATTGAAACTAAGCCAACAATTCAAGATCCTACAAATCCAATTGCTTTAGATGAAAGTAAAAAAGGACTTGTTGAATTTAATCATGTTTCATTTGCTTATCCAGGGGCAAGTGAACCGGTTTTAAAAGATATTGATTTTGTTGCTAAACCTGGACAAACAACAGCCTTTATTGGCTCTACTGGTTCAGGAAAATCAACACTTATTAATTTAGTACCTCGTTTTTATGAAGTCAGTGAAGGAAGTATTAAGGTTGCAGGGGTTGATGTTCGTGATATGACACAACATGAATTACGTAATCATATTGGACTTGTTCCTCAAAAAGGAAATTTATTTTCAGGAACAATTCGTTCTAATTTAAAATATGGTGCACCAGAGGCAACGGATGAAGAATTAGAAGAAGTGATTCGAGTTGCTCAAGCAAAAGAATTTATTGATCAAAAAGAAGAACGTTTTGATATGGAAATTTCACAAGGTGGAACAAACGTTTCTGGTGGTCAAAAACAAAGACTTGCGATTGCTCGTGCTATTGCGAAAAATCCAGATATTTATATTTTTGATGATAGTTTTTCAGCACTTGATTTCAAAACAGATGCTAAACTTCGTCAAGAATTAAATCAACTTGTTAAAAAGACAAAAAGTACAGTTTTATTAGTAGGACAACGTATTGCTTCTATTATGGATGCAGACCAAATCATTGTCCTTGATGAAGGAAGAATTGTTGGTAAAGGAACACATGATGAATTAATGAAATCATGTCAGGTTTATCAAGAAATTGCCTATTCTCAATTATCTAAGGAGGAACTAAGTCATGAGTAATGAAAGAAGAAGACAAGGGCCTCGTGGACCAATGGGTCATGGAATGAGAGGTAATGGTGAAAAAGCCAAGAATTTTAAAGGAACATTAAAGAAATTATTTGTTTATTTAAAACCTTATTATTTTAAATTAGCGGTTGTTATTATTTTTGCAGCTTGTTCAACAGTATTTACGATTATAGGACCAAAGATCCTAGCAAAAGCAACAGATAAATTATCTGAAGGAATTATGGCGAAGGTAAGTAATACAGGAGGAATTGATTTTGATTATATTGGTATGATCTGTTTGATTCTTGTTGGTTTCTATCTTGTGAGTGCACTTTTTAGTTTTATTCAAGGATTTATTACATCTTCGATTTCACAAAAAGTTGCTTATGATTTAAGAAGTTCTTTATCTAAGAAGATGTCAAGAATGCCTTTGAGTTATTTTGATAAACATTCTAGTGGAGATACTTTAAGTAGGGTAACAAATGATATTGATACAATTGCCCAATCACTTAATCAAAGTTTATCACAAGTGATTACATCTTCTGTTACAGTTGTTGGAATCTTTATTATGATGCTTACCATTTCTGTAAAAATGACATTGATTGCGGTACTTGTTTTACCACTTTCGATGTTACTTATTATGTTTGTTATGAAACATTCTCAAAAGTATTTTAGCAGACAACAAAAAAGCTTAGGAGATGTCAATGGTCATATTGAAGAAATGTATGGTGCTCATGATGTTGTTAAAGCCTTTAATGGGGAAGAAGATTCTGTTAAAACTTTTAATGAATATAATGATGCACTTTATGATTCAGCATGGAAATCTCAATTTTTATCAGGTTTAATGCAACCTTTAAGTAACTTTGTAGGAAATTTAGGATATGTAAGTGTTTGTTTATTAGGTGGTTTTTTAGCAGGGGGTAATACGATTACAATTGGTGATATTCAAGCGTTTATTCAATATGTACGCCAATTCAATCAACCAATTGCCCAACTTGCGCAAACAATGAATATGTTACAAAGTACAGCTGCCGCAGCTGAACGTGTTTTTGAATTCTTAGAGGAAGAAGAATTAGAAGCTGAAACCGTTAAAATTGAAACAGATGAAGTTGAAAAATTACATGGTTCAGTTACTTTCAATCAAGTTAATTTTGGTTATTTACCAGAAAAAGCAATTATTCATGATTTCAATATGCATGTTCATGCTGGACAAACAGTCGCTATTGTTGGTCCAACAGGAGCAGGAAAAACAACGATTGTTAAATTATTAATGCGCTTTTATGAATTAAATAAAGGTTCAATTATGATCGATGGTCATGATATTAAAGATTTTTCAAGACATGATTTAAGAAGTTTGTTTGGAATGGTTTTACAAGATACATGGCTTTTTAATGGAACAATTAAAGAAAACTTGATGTATGGTAAATTAGATGCCAGTGATGAAGAAGTAAAAAATGCTTGTGAAATGGCGTATGTAGATCATTTTGTCAATACTTTAGAAGATGGTTATGATACGGTTCTTGATGAAGAAACATCAAATATTTCACAAGGTCAAAAACAATTATTAACGATTGCTAGAGCGTTTCTAAAAGATCCTAAAATTCTTATTTTAGATGAAGCAACTTCTTCAGTTGATACTCGTACAGAAGTGCTTATTCAAAAAGGTATGGAAAAATTAATGGAAGGACGTACAAGTTTTGTTATTGCACATCGTTTATCAACAATTCGTGATGCCAATACAATCATTGTCATGAAAGATGGTGACATTGTAGAAATTGGTAATCATGATGAATTGTTAGAAAAAGGTGGATTCTATGCCTCACTTTATCAATCACAATTTGAAGGTAGCGAAATTTAGAAGCAAAGAAATTTGCTTCTTTTTCTTTTCAAAACATGTTTATATATGGTATAGTACAAGCCGAGGGGATGATGTTATGGTGAAAAGAAAACCACAATATGTCAAAATTAAAGAATATATTATTCAAAATATTGAAGAGGAAAAATATAATGAAAATGAACAAATTGAAAGTGAACATGCTTTATGTGAACTTTTTGGTGTTACCCGAATGACAGTGCGCCAAGCTTTAACGGAATTGATTAATGAAAATGTGATTTATTCTGTACCTAAAGTAGGTTCCTTTGTTTGTAAAAAATCTAGATTTAAAAGTTTTGATGGACTAAACAGTGTTACAGAAGACTGCGCTAAGAAAAAAGAAGATTGTACAAGTCATGTCGTTTTAAATGAACTTGAAGAAGCTACAGATTTAATGAAAAAAGAAATGGCTTTAGAAGATAATAAAGTATGGCACGTTAAACGTGTAAGACTTGTAAACGGAGAACCTTTATGTTTTGAAGATGATTACTGTAATTATGATTTAACAGGAGATATTCCTTTAGAAGTATCAAGTACATCTTTATTTAATCATTTTGAAAATGATCTCAATTTACATATTGCTTTTTCCGATCAACAAATTGATGCGGTTTTAGCGGGTGAAGAACTAGGAAAATATTTACAAGTCGATCCAGTGACACCTTTGCTTAGAGTTTTATCGATTACATGCTTACATAATGGTAAATGTATTGAATATGGGTATACTTATTATCGTGTAGACAAGTATACTTTTAACCAAGTTGCATATCGTAGAAAATAAAAGGATGTTGTCAAATCCGTTTGGTTTGTTATAATGAGAATGTTAAAAAGGAGATTTTAGATGAATTATTTATATATTGCATTAATATCAATGGTACCTTTAATTGAACTTAGAGGAGCAATTCCTGTTTCTCAAGGATTAGGATTACCAATTATTCCATCTTATATTGTTTGTATTCTTGCTAATATGGTACCTGTACCTTTTATTTACTTATTTGCTAGAAAGGTTTTAGTATGGGGTTGCGATAAACCAGTTATTGGTAAATTTTTCACTTGGTGTTTAGACAAAGGTGAAAGAGGTGGAAAAAAACTTCAAGAAAAAGTAGGAAGAAGTACTTTTGTTGCTTTATTATTATTTGTAGGAATTCCACTTCCAGGGACAGGTGCATGGACAGGAACACTTGCAGCTAGTATTTTAGATATGGATTTTAAATCAACAACGATTGCTGTTATGCTAGGAGTTTTACTTGCTGGTGTAATTATGATGGTGGTTAGTTTTTTAGGATTTTCATTAATTTAGAAGTGTTTTACGCTTCTTTTTTTGTAAAGGAGGACGGTTATGAATGTAGAAATTATTAACGTTGGAACAGAGTTATTACTTGGAGAAATTGTCAATACAAATGCAACTTATTTACAAAAAATGTGTAAGGAATTAGGTTTTAATGTTTTCTTTCAAACGGTAGTAGGAGATAATTCACAAAGATTTTTAGATTGCTTAGAAATTGCTTTTAATAGAGGATGTGATTGTGTTATTACTACAGGTGGGCTAGGACCAACTGAAGATGATCTCACAAAAGAATTATCGGCAAAGTATTTAGGCTTAGAAATGATTTATAATGAAGCAGAAGCCAAAAAAGTGAATGATAAATGTTGCTTTGTATCACAACTAGATCAAGTGACGGATAATAACTTTAAACAAGCTTATTTTCCTAAAGATTGTTATGTTTTAGATAATCCTATTGGAACAGCCAATGGTTGTGTGATGTCTAAAGATAAAAAAATGATTGTTAATCTTCCTGGACCACCAAAAGAAATGACATATGTTGTTGATCATCAACTTCAACCTTATTTAGAAAAATATCGTCAAGCTAAAATCTATACGTATGATATTGTAACTCAAGGTGTTGGTGAATCGGCAGCAGCTACTTTGATTGATGATATTGTTCAAAGTCAAAAAGATATTTCTATTGCTTTGTATGCTTCTGAAGAGTATGTAAGAATTCGTTTAGGAGTTAAAGCAAAACATCAAGATGAAGCAGATGTTTTAGTGAAAAAAACAAAAGAATTGATTGAAGAAAGATTAAAGGATTATCTTGTTGAAAATCCTAATTTATTTGAAGAAGTGATGAAAAAGATTAATGGTTTTACGATTTTAAATGAATGTGATTTTTCTTTAAGTAATTATTTTGTCAATAATGGAGGACCTGTGTTTATTCATTTAACTTTAAAACAACATCCATTAGGTGAAATTGTACATGTATTATTAAAATATAAAGAAAAAGAAATATCTTTCGATATTCCTTTACTTGTTAAAGCAAGTCTTTCTTTATCTAAACTTGAATCTAAATTGATTTATCAAATTGATCAATTAATTCGATAAATTTTAAAGTAGCTTGTGATAAGCTTCTTCTTTTAAGATAGCCATAACCGATGCTTCTTGAAGGAAGAGGCTTTTTGAGTTTTAACTCATAAACTTTATTTTTATCTAAAAAATCATGAGAAAACTCTTTGACAACACAAGCATTTCCTAAATTAGCATGGGTAAATTCTAATAAAAGATGATGTGCTCCGAGTTCCATTTCGGGTTTTAATAAAATACCATGTTTCGCAAAATATTTATCAATATAATTTCTAGAATTACTTGATTTTTCTAAAAGAATAAGATTCTTTTTTGAGATTTCTTGATAGGTATACAAATGTTCATCTTTTTTTTTGGAAATAAAGATATCATGTATGGTCAAACATTCTTTTAAAACTAAACTTTCATCATCATAGGGAAGATTGATAAAGGCAAGATCAATCGTTCCATTTTTTAAATGTTCAACTGTTTCAATAGAAGTTCCATTGACAACATTGATTTTGATTGTTGGATAAAGATGATGAAATTGTTTTAATAGGTCAATTAAGTAATTTTCACAAATTGAATCACCAGCACCAATATTTAACTGTCCTGAAAGTAATTCATTATAATGAGAAAGTTCATTTTCAACACTGGTAATTAAAGCAAGGGCTTCAGTAATGTTTTTATGAAGGAGCATACCTTCTTTAGTAAGAGTAACACCTTTGTTTAAACGAATGAAGAGTTGAGTGTTGAGTTCTTTTTCTAAAGCATGAATTGTTTGAGAAACAGCGGATTGGGAAATGAATAAATTTTTGGCTGCTTTTGAAAAAGATAGGGTAGAAGCCGCTTCGTTAAATATCTTATATTGTTCTAGTTTTATCATATTAGTACTCCTTATATCAAATATATTATATATTAATTTTACTTATATTAAAATATAGCATATAATAAAAATGTATGAAAAAGCCAATGATAGAAAGGTGGAAATGAATTATGGCTGGGGTAGTTGTTGTAGGAAGGATGTGGGGGGATGAAGGGAAAGGAAAAGTTACCGATTATCTTGCACAAAAAGCAGATGTTGTATGTCGTTATGCTGGAGGTAACAATGCAGGTCATACCATTGTTTATGGTGGTAAGAAATTTGCTTTGAAATTAATACCATCAGGTATTTTCTCTGGGCATGAAGTAATTATGGGAAATGGGATGGTTGTTAATCCTAAAGCATTTTTAGAAGAAGTGAAATATTTAAATGATGGTGGTATTGATACAAGCAAAATCAGAATTTCTGATCGTTGTCATGTGATTTTACCTTATCATCTTGAAATTGATGAATTACAAGAAAAGAGAAAAGGTGATAAAAGTATTGGAACTACAAAAAGAGGTATTGGACCTGCTTATGTAGATAAATATAGTCGTATTGGTATTCGTATGGGAGAATTCGTTGATGAAGAATTATTCTTAGAAAGATTAAAAGAAACTTTCCCAATGAAAGTTGCAGAATATCCTGAATTAAAAGACATGTTTACTGTAGAAGAAATTTTTGAAGAATACAAAGAATACGCTAAAATTATTAAGCCTTTAGTTTGTGATACAGGAATGTTGTTAGATCAATATTTACAAGAAGATAAAAAGGTTTTATTTGAAGGGGCTCAAGGAGCAATGTTAGATATTGATTATGGTACTTATCCATTTGTTACATCATCACATCCAGGAGCTAATGGGGTATCTGAAGGGGCTGGTATTGGACCTTTATATATCAAAGAAGCAATTGGAATTATTAAAGCTTATACAACTCGTGTTGGATCAGGACCATTCCCAACTGAATTAAATGATGCTACAGGTGATTTAATTAGAGAAAGAGGACATGAATATGGTACTGTAACTGAACGTCCAAGAAGAACTGGATGGTTTGATGCTGTAGTTGTTAATCAATCAAGAAGAATGTCTTCTTTAACAGGTATTTCATTAATGTTATTAGATGTTATGAGTGGATTTGATACAATTAAAATCTGTAAAGCTTATAAATTAGATGGTAAAGAAATTTATGGTTTACCTGCAACTGTTAAAGATATTGAAAGATGTGAACCTGTTTATGAAGAATTACCAGGATGGAAAGAAGATATTACACATGTAAAATCTTTTGAAGAATTACCTGTAAATTGTCAAAATTATATTCGTAAAATCGAAGAACTTGTTCATTGTCCAGTAAGAATGTTTAGTGTTGGACCAGATAGAGAACAAACAGTTGTTTTAAAAGATATTAAATTTTAATAAAGGAGGTCTTTCATGAAAAGAGAATTAGTCATTGTCATGGATTTCGGAGGGCAATATAATCAATTAGTTGCTCGTCGTGTTCGTGAATGTAATGTTTATTGTGAAATCTATTCTTATAAAACACCTTTAGAAAAAATTAAAGAAATGAATCCTAAAGGAATCATTTTAACAGGTGGACCAAATAGTTGTTATTTAGAAGATTCACCAACTTATTCTAAAGAATTATTTGAATTAGGTATTCCTGTATTAGGTTTATGTTATGGTGCTCAATTAATGCAACATGTTTTAGGTGGAAAAGTTGAAAGAGCAGATGTAAGAGAATATGGTAAATCAATTTTATTAGTTGATCAACCACAATCTAAAATTTTAAAAGGTGTTCCTGAAACATCTACAGTTTGGATGTCACATTTTGATTATATTTCAAAAATTGCACCTGGTTTTGAAATTACAACACATACAAAAGATTGTCCAGTAGCATCTTGTGAAGATAAAGAAAAAGATTTATATGCGATTCAATTCCATCCAGAAGTTTTACATAGCGAATATGGTAAAACAATGCTTTCTAACTTTGTTTTAGATGTATGTAACTGTGCTGGTGATTGGCGCATGGATTCTTTCGTTGAAGAACAAATCAAAGCTATTAAAGAAAAAGTTGGTGATGGTAAAGTATTATGTGCTTTATCAGGTGGTGTTGATTCATCTGTTGCCGCTGTTTTACTTTCAAAAGCTATTGGTAATCAATTAACTTGTGTCTTTGTAGATCATGGTTTACTTCGTAAAAACGAAGGGGATGAAGTAGAAGCTGTCTTTGGACCTGATGGAAATTATGAATTAAATTTCATTAGAGTAAATGCACAAGAAAGATATTATGAAAAGTTAAAAGGTGTGACTGAACCAGAAGCTAAACGTAAAATCATTGGTGAAGAATTTATTCGTGTTTTTGAAGAAGAAGCAAAGAAAATTGGAGCAGTTGATTTCTTAGTACAAGGAACAATTTATCCAGATGTTGTTGAAAGTGGTCTTGGTGGAGAATCTGCCGTTATCAAATCACATCATAATGTTGGTGGATTACCAGATCATGTTGACTTTAAAGAAATCATCGAACCATTACGTGATTTATTCAAAGATGAAGTACGTAAAGTTGGTTTAGAATTAGGAATTCCTGAATACTTAGTATTTAGACAACCATTTCCAGGACCAGGTCTTGGTATTCGTATCATTGGTGAAGTCAATGCTGAAAAAGTAAAAATCGTACAAGATGCAGATGCAATTTATAGAGAAGAAATCGCTAATGCAGGATTAGATCGTTCGATCGGTCAATACTTTGCAGCTCTTACAAATATGCGATCTGTAGGAGTTATGGGTGATGAAAGAACTTATGATTATGCAATCGCCTTACGTGCAGTTAATACTATCGATTTCATGACAGCAGAAGCTGCAGAAATTCCTTATGAAGTATTAAATAAAGTCATGTCACGTATTATAAATGAAGTTCGTGGGGTAAACAGAGTAATGTATGATATTACAAGTAAACCTCCAGGAACAATTGAGTTTGAATAATCTACACAACCACAAGAAACCAGTATTTATGCGGGTTGCAAGCAAATTTGCTTAGTGATTGGCAACAAAATGGCAACATTTTGTGATTATTCAAGAGATAGAAATTTTATTTCATAACGTATATAAAGAAACCTTACTGATTTTCAGAAGTAAAAAACTGAATATCGGTAAGGTTTTTCTATTCTCTTTTTTTATTTTTCTTTTTTAGTCAATTCTTTTACGAGGTAATCACTCAGCTCCTGAGATGGTACCTTGGCACGTTTCTGGTAAGTATCCAGTTCCGGGTACTTATATCTCCATTCATCATATTCTTCCTTGCTGATTTCATCGTTTTCCAGTTTGTCAGATTGTTCCATCCATGCACGAAACATTTCATCGACAGATGAGCCGGGAGCAGATATGGAAGAGTCAAGGCAGAGATGAGGTTGTCCATCTACATTTTTTACCTTCAGACCATACATATCTTCCAGTGCAAATAGTGTATGCATCAGACCTATGTGAGTATCAATATCTGGAACTGTTAAGGCATGAGTATTGATATCAAAGATCTGAGACATTTGTTTTACAAGATCAATCTTAGGAACTCTGGCTTCAGATTCATACTGAGCCATGCGGACATCTGAGGTTTTTCCCATGAATCCCAGTTGTTCTCCGAGTTGCTTTTGTGTCATGCCTTTGCGGTTGCGAAAAAATTTGATACGTTGTCCGATTGCCATTCTTGTTTGCCTCCTTATAGTGGTCATCCGTGTTGCCGTAATTAATTGTGATAGAAAATAAAACAGTTCTGTTTAGGTTCAGTATAGCATGAGCAATTTTGGATAGCAAGAAGAACTTAAACAAAAAAATTTAATGTCCTCATAAAATCGCTTGACTTAAATTAAAATGTTTAGCATCATGCAAAGGTAGAAACTTAAACAAAATACGTTAAGATAGAAAGGAGAGATGAGATGTGACGAACAGAACTTTTATGACAGTAGAAGAAGTTGCAGCGGAACTGGGAGTTTCCAAGTCTTATGCTTGTAAGATTGTCAAACAGTTAAATGATGAATTACAGAAGCTGGGTTATCTTACGGTAGCTGGCAGAGTAAACACCAATTATTTCCGCAAAAAAGTATGTTACAGCGAAGTGTAAGAGAGAGGAGAATTTGTATGAGTATTTACAAAGATAATGTCACTGGGAAGTGTCGAGTGGTTTATCGGTATACCGACTGGACAGGGAAAACGAAACAGACTTCAAAACGAGAATTTCCTACGAAGCGAGAAGCGCAGATGTGGGAACACGAACAAATGTTAAAGCATGATGCAAAACTGGATATGACTTTCGCAAGTTTTTATGAAATCTATGTAGAAGATAAAAAGGAACGAATCCGGGATAATACATGAGGAACTAAGAATAATATTGCCAGAACAAAAATTCTTCCATACTTTGGGGAGAGAAAGATTGCAGAAATTGAACCAAAAGATGTGATTGCATGGCAGAATCATTTGCTTGCATTTAAGAGAGCGAATGGAAAAGGGTATTCTGCTTCATATCTGCGGAAAATCCACAGCCAGTTAAGTGCCATTTTCAATCATGCGGTTGATTTTTATCATTTGCCTTCTAATCCGGCACAGAAAGCTGGAAATATAGCAATAGAGGAATATAAGGAAATGTTGTTCTGGACGAAAGAAGAGTATTTGAAATTTGCAGATGTGATGATGGATAAACCAGTTTCTTACTACGCTTTTGAAATGCTTTACTGGTGTGGTATCCGTGAAGGAGAGTTGCTTGCCCTGACACCGGCGGATTTTGACTTTACAACGCATACACTACGAATTAACAAATCATATCAAAGATTAAACCGGGAAGGTGTGATTACCCCACCAAAGACATTTAAAAGTAACAGATTTATCAAGATGCCACAATTTATATGTGATGAGATGCAGGATTATATGGGAATGCTTTACGGTCTGAAGGAAGACGAAAGAATTTTCAAAATTTCCAAATCTTATCTGCATCATGAAATGAACAGAGGATCAAAAGTGTCTGGGGTAAAGCGAATTCGTGTGCATGATTTGCGACATTCCCACGTATCGTTATTGATCAATATGGGATTTACGGTATTAGCAATTGCAGACCGAATGGGACATGAGAGCATTGATATCACTTACCGATATGCGCATCTGTTTCCAAGTGAGCAGACACAGATGGCAGAACAGTTGGATATTGAAAGGATGGAAAAATTAAATGGAGAAAAATCTGGACAGTAAAGGAAGATGGAGAAACAAAATCGTAGCATTCCGGGTATCCCCGGAAGAGGCAGAGCAAATTGATGCATGTGTCCGATTGTCAGGACTTAGCAAGCAGGACTATATCACAAAACGATTAACTGATCGAGAAATTGTGGTACAAGGAAATCCAAGAGTGTATAAAGCATTGCGAAATCAGATGGCAGAGATTTATGAAGAATTGAAGCGTCTGGAAAAATGCAGTGAGGAAAACGAAGAGTTGCTGAGTACCCTGAGATTGGTCGCAGAGACATTGTATGGATTGAAAGGGGAAAATGAATGACAGCAAAAGAAAAAATGACTGCTCCGATTGCATCTGTTGGCGCAAATGTGGAACAGCCATCAAGTAATAAATTAACCAACCAAAGTATAGCAGATTTGCCCGGTAAGGGCAATCTGCAAGCCACAAATAATGCGGAAAATACAGCAAAATCAGCAAATAAAAAGAATCCAGATGATCTGGAAACAGTTTCTATGATGGAATTATACGACACCGCATATCCACCAAAACTGCCGATTATAGATGGACTTCTGTATAACGGAACTTACCTGTTTGTTGGTTCGCCGAAAATTGGAAAATCATTCTTTATGGCACAGATCGGGTATCACATCAGTAAAGGACTTCCATTGTGGGAATTTTCAGTCAGACAGGGAACGGTTCTGTATCTGGCATTGGAAGATGATTATGCAAGGTTGCAAAAGCGGTTATCACAGATGTTTGGAATGGAATGCAGTGAGAACTTTTATTTTGCTACAAAGTCTAAATCATTAAATGCCGGATTGGAACAGCAGCTTGTGCAGTTTGTAACAAATCATAAAGACGCAAGGCTCATTATTATTGATACGCTTCAGAAAGTCCGGGAAGTCGGTGGAGATAAATTCAGCTACGCCAGTGACTATGAGATTGTGACGAAGCTGAAAGCATTCAGTGACCATTATGGAATTTGCTTTCTGGTGGTGCATCACACAAGAAAAATGGAATCCTCAGACAGTTTTGATATGATTTCCGGCACAAACGGACTGCTGGGAGCTGCGGATGGAGCATTCGTTATGCAGAAAGAAAAAAGGACAGATAACAAGGCAGTGCTGGAGGTGGCAGGTCGTGACCAGCAGGATCAGAAGCTGTGGCTGAATTTTAATCGGGAAAGAAGTGTCTGGGAGTTAACTAAGACAGAAACAGAACTCTGGAAAGAACCGGAAGATCCCTTGCTTGAAAAAATCAAAGAACTTGTAACAGAGATTACGCCAGAGTGGGCAGGAACAGCAACAGAGCTTGTGGAAGTATTGCAGGTGGAAATGCAGCCGAACGCATTATCACGAAAATTAAATGTCAG
>ERZ791885.312-NODE-312-length-51688-cov-3.950342_pt1 | contig 51688 bp, 40 predicted proteins | sample MGYA00510159_ERZ791885 | MGnify/ENA primary metagenome ERZ791885 (study PRJEB30046, sample SAMN00792054) | human gut metagenome | study: EMG produced TPA metagenomics assembly of the A metagenome-wide association study of gut microbiota in type 2... | reverse complement strand
CCAACGACCTTCGGGTTATGAGCCCGACGAGCTACCAACTGCTCCACCCCGCGATGAAAACTAATTAAGAAAGTGGTGGAGAGGGTTGGATTCGAACCAACGAAGCGAAACGCGGCAGATTTACAGTCTGCTCCCTTTAGCCACTCGGGAACCTCTCCATTTTGGAGCTGGCAATAGGACTTGAACCCACAACCTGCTGATTACAAGTCAGCTGCTCTACCAGTTGAGCTATGCCAGCACTTAATTAGTGACAAGGAAGATTATATATTAACATAATCATTTTGTCAACTACTTTTCAATTAATTCAGTAACTTTTTTTACAAAACTCTTTAAAAGTAAAAGTATGTTAAAGCAGCTACAGCAAGTATGATACGATAATATGCAAAAGATGTCAAGCTATATTTATGAAGAAATTTTAAAAACCACAATACAGACCAGTAAGCAACCACGAATGCAACCACAAAACCTATCGCCAACATCTGCAGATCATCAACTGTCAATATACTGATATTTTTTAAAAGATCGTACAGACACGCTACAAACATCAATGGTACTGCAATCAAAAAAGTATAATTTGCCGCGGTCTCGCGTTTCAGTCCTACCAAAAGACCTCCTGCCAAAGTGCTTCCCGACCTGGAAAATCCTGGCCACAACGAAAGCAACTGAAATGCCCCGACAAGAGCAGCCTGTTTCAAAGAAATTTTATCCACATCATCCAGCAATTCCGATTGTTTATCTTTTGTCTTATATTCAGCATACATCATTAATAACGCGCCTAATACCAAACCTATTGCGACCGTGAAAGGTGAAAAAAGATATTCTTTGATATATTTATACGCAAAAAATGCCACGCCCATTACAGGGACAATACCAACAGCTACATGCCAAACGCTCAGGCCCTTATCAACCTGCCAGCCTTCCTTGGTAAAAAATCTGGCAAACCGCTCTTTATAAATAAAAATAACTGACAGGATTGCTCCCAGCTGTACGAAAATGTCAAAAATATCTGCCGCCGGACCATCAAACCCCAGCATATGCCCTACTATGATCATATGCCCTGTTGATGATACTGGCAAAAACTCAGTTACACCTTCTACAAAGCCTACTATTACCGCTATCAAATTCTGATCCATTATCGTTATCGATCCTTCCACAATTACCTTATCGCATAATTTTTACTAACTTCTACATTATACAGGTTATTATCTCTACCGCCAAGTTTAATTATATAAATTTACCTGAAATTTACCTGAATAATAACAAAGAAAAGGACAGCGGCGTCCATTTCCGCTGTCCTCTGAATGTTGCTGTAAACTAAAGTTCTTTGATTTGACTTATCAAGTCAGTCACCAAAACATAAGCCCATTTGACGTCCTGTGCGAATTATATCGCTGTCTACTGGTACTAACCGTGGCTTGGAGGCAACTTTCTCAATAGGCTCCGTAACGATCTTATCGTTTTGCAGTGATACCATAACGTTATATTCCTTGCGTATGCAAGCCTCGACCGCTGCTACACCATAACGCGTAGAAAGAACTCTGTCGAAAGGTGTAGGCGTGCCGCCTCTTTGTAGATAACCCAATACAGTACACCGCGATTCGATACCCGTTTTCTCCTCGATCTCACGAACCAGTTTTTCTCCTGCTCCGCCGAGACGGATGGGCTCGAAGCTTCCCTTGACCATGCGTGCGACAGACATCTCACCGCCCACAGGTCTTGCTCCTTCAGCTACAACAATAATACTGAATTGTTTCCCGGCTGCCTGGCGGGCCCTGATTTTTCCAATAACCGAATCGATACTGTAGGGTATCTCCGGTATCAAAATAACATCTGCTCCACCGGCTATGCCGGAATGCAATGCGATCCAACCAGCATAACGCCCCATAACCTCCAGCGCCATAACGCGGTGATGAGATTCTGCCGTTGTATGGATCCTATCCAAAGCTTCCGTAGCCATCGCCATTGCTGTGTCAAAACCAAAAGTACGTTCTGTACACGGAAGGTCGTTATCGATCGTTTTGGGTACCCCCACGACCTTTACTCCGCATTCTTTAGCCAGTCTTGCAGCTATATTCAAGCTGCCGTCTCCGCCGATAACCACTAAAGCTTCGATACCATTTTTTTCAAGATTAGCCATTACTTCCGCGCGTTTATCGAAATAAACCAATTCCCCGTTTTCTTCCACAGCAAACTTGAAGGGATTGTCGCGGTTAGTCGTTCCAAGAATCGTTCCGCCCCGAGGCAGGATTCCCGAAACATCTTTATAGTCCATCAGCCCCATCCGGCCTGTCACCAGTCCGTTGAAACCGTTTTCTATGCCAAATATCTCATATCCATTATTAAGGGCCGTTTTTACTACTGCCCTGATAACTGCGTTTAACCCGGGGCAATCACCGCCGCCAGTTAAAACTGCCAGCCTTTTCTTTGCTTGGCTCATTACTTACCTCGCTTTTTTAATCAACGTTCCAAACCGTAAACCCTTCCGAACTGATACGGATGGACTCCGTTCCATCAAATTTATCATAACAGAGTTTTCCTTCTTCAAGGTAACCCGGCCAAGCTGTTACAATAACAAACTTTTCGCTGAGCTTATGCAGCAAAGCATCAACATCAATATGAAATACCGGTACAAACAGGGTTTGCAGACGATCAAGCAAAATAACCTCGCTGTCATAGCCTTCCAATATATCCGCCATCATCTCAGGTGCTTTTGCCTGACGCTCTCCAGGAGGAACCTCCAAAAATTTTTCAGTAATCAAAAGACGGCAATCGATGTAATCCCATTTCTTCTCTTCAGCAGCTTCGCGCAGCACCTTGCTTTTACCGCTGCCCGGTTTACCAGTTACGATAACTACTTTTACATCATGGTCTTTGACGCCTTCTACAATTTTTACAAATTCTTCTACTTGGCTCATGTCCATTACCTCCCAATTACGCTCAGCGTAAAATTTGCCCTTCACTTTCCAGTTACTGCTATATTCGCTGTTTGTTTACGAAATCCTTTAAAAAAATAACATCATTCAGAAAAATCTAAATGATGTTACTATTTTGTTTCACATTTATCAATTTATCAATCACGTTTGCGGTGAGTGAACCGTTCGCTGGGATCAATGGCTAAAAGCCCGCTGTAGACTTCGCTCAGATCGGTATTATCATTACGGTTGGTAATATATTTTTCCAATTTACGTTTTACCCTCTGAAGGGCATTATCGATCGATTTGATATGCCTGTCCAGTTCAATGGCAATCTCCTGATAGGATTTACCATCCAGATAGCTCATCAGGACTTTCCATTCAAGATCACTGAGGATATTATTCATTTTATTTTCGATATCAGCAAACTCTTCTCTGCTGATGATCATATCTTCAGGATTAGCAACTTTGACGCCGGAAATGATATCCAGCAAGGTTCTGTCAGAATCTTCTTCATAAATAGGCTTATTCAAAGAAACATACGAATTAAGCGGTATATGCTTCTGTCTGGTTGCTGTTTTGATAGCCGTAATAATCTGACGTGTCACACACAGTTCAGCAAAAGCTCTGAACGACGACAGCTTATCGCCGCGAAAATCACGAATAGCTTTATAAAGCCCGATCATCCCTTCTTGGATGATATCCTCCCGTTCGGCACCTATTAAAAAATAGCTTCTGGCTTTAGCCCGCACAAAATTACGGTATTTATGCAAAAGATATTCCTGAGCAAGCGCGTTATCTTCTTGTTTAGCCTTTAAGACGACATCTTCATCCGCCATGTTTTCAAAAGCAGCATAAGGATTATATGGCGTTTCCGTACTCATTGGCACAACCTCCGTTTCCTAGGAATTTCCTGCATCTGTCAGCTTTTTCATTATACTCCATACTTATGTAAGCGTCAATTTTTAGGTATCACGACGCAGTTTTTCAAAATGATCCAGAATATGCTCCTGCAGCCTGCCTCCCAGCTCATTACGGCTCAAACCGCCTGTGAGCTGTTCGCTGCGCTGTGCGATCTGTTTTTTTGTAAGCAGATACTCTTCACGGAATTCACGGGCCGAGACCCTGTAGGCACCGCTTCCTAAGACATTCAGCTGCTCTGCGTAATCGCTGGTCACAACAAAAACATTGTTGCCGCCTTTTACAAGCTCATACACGCGGCGCTCGATCCATGAATCAGCAGTTTCCCCTTCATTTGTAAAGACAACCTCCAAGGCTCCTTTCTTTTCAAACGAAGCAACTCCCTGCACTTCCTGAGCATCAAAAACAACGATTCCCGCATACCCCTTAAAAGCTATATATTCGGCTAATTTTTCTTTTAAAATCTCGCGGGCATGCTCAAGATTCTCCTCCCGCAATTTGCGAAAATCCTGCCAGTTATTAATAACATTATAACCGTCTACCACAAGCCATTCTTTCATAATTTAAACGCCCGCCTGCACCCGACGCTGACGCACGACCTCATACAACAAAACAGCTCCTGCCGCCGAAGCATTCAGCGAAGAAACGCCGCCCTGCATCGGCAGACTGACAATAATATCGCATTTTTCTTTCACAAGCCGTCCCAAACCTTTACCCTCAGCGCCCACTACAATGACCATCGGGCCGGTCAGATTACTTTTATAATAATCTTCACCCTGCATATCCGCTCCGGCGATCCAAAAACCAAGTTTCTTCAGCTCTTCAATCGTCTGCGGAATATTGCCGATCTGGACTACAGGCACATATTCTACCGCGCCGGCAGAAATTTTTGCCACCACAGCATTCAGCGGACAGCTGCGCCGCTTGGGAAGCAACACTCCATGTACGCCGGCAGCGTCAGCCGTTCTGATCAAAGCTCCTACATTCTGAGGGTCCTGCAGCTCATCCAATAGCAGTAAAAAAGGAGCTTCACCCTTTTCCTCTGCCAACGCCAAAACCTCTTCCAGACTGTGAAAACGAATAGGGGCAGCTAAAGCGACAAACCCCTGATGGCGCAGTCCTCCAGCCAGTTTGTCCAGTCTTTCAGCTTTGCAAAACTCCAGAACTACGCCCGCAGTTTTTGCCAGACCAAGAATCTCGCTGACACTGCCGCCTTTGATGCCATCCTGCACAAACAGTTTATTGATAGATCTGCCGCTGCGCAAGGCCTCTGTTACAGAATTGCGTCCGGCAAGAATTTCTTCAGACATAGTTCCTCCTAATTATCACTGCTGTTTTTGTTTGGCCGCCAGAATAGCTGCCAACCGGCCGCAGCTCATTGCTCCTTCACGGCAGATACCTTCGCTGACACAGGTCGGCCCTGCATTTTCAAATAATACCGGTGCGACTTTTTTACATTCAGCCAGCATTCTTTCCGCAAGCTGCCTGATCTCCCACTGCGCACGATTACAGCATCGCAGGCTGAAGAAATTCATCAAAGACCTGACGTTAAACGTTGCAACTATTTTAGTTTCCGCCGCATTGGGAAGCACATAACGGGCATCTTCTGCCGGGATCCCAAACTCTTCGGTAAATTCGTTATACATAGTCTGAATATCCGTCATCAGCTGTTCAAACCTGGCCTTAGCCTCAGGTCTGGCGGCGATGGTAGGAGGCATAATCGTTTCAAAATCATGCTCTTTAACATAGCGCTGCGATTGCTGCGAATAAGAAGCGATACGGTGACGTACCAGCTGATGTGTCAGTACTCTGGAAACTCCTTCTATAGCAAAGGTGAACGTAACATGTTCCAAGGTTGAAAAATGTCCCATTTCCACCAGTTTGCGTACCAATTTTGCCGCCTGTTCATCAGACATTTTTTCTTCAAGCTGCGCGGCCCCAATGGGCGAATAGCATAGACGCGCGCTCATGGCAACTGTCTTTTCAGGTTCCGGTGTATGTCTGAGTAATTTTACTTCCATGTTGATTCACCCTTTCTTCTGCATGGTCTCTGAAATAATCATAAAAGAACGTTCCAGTATTTCCTCCAGCCGTTCTTCCTTATTGCTCAAAAACAACCAACCCAGCAATGCTTCAAAGGCTGTTCCCATGCGATATTCATGCACGGAAGCGCTTTTAGGCACCATTGATTTAGTATTGCGTCCACGTTTGGCGATATAAGCCTCTTCTTCCGTCAAATCCGGCAGCAAAGCCTCCATGGCCTTTGCCTGCATTACCGCCGACACCATTTTGGAACCCAGATCGTGTATTACGCGGACTTGCCCTGATGTAGGCAACAGCCGCAGGCGTACATAAAGAGAAAAAACAACGTCCCCGATATACGCCAACAGTATCGGATTCAGTTGTTTCGGTTCTCCATAAGTCAGCCCGGCAGCCGTACAGGCTGCCAGAGCATGAGCTTTTATTTGCTGATATTGTTCAAACTTCACTGTTTTTTCCAACGTACGCCCTGAGGAGTATCTTCCAGAACAATGCCCAGTTCACTCAGCTTATTGCGTAAAGCATCGGCCTGAGCATAGTCCTTATTGCTTCTTGCTTCCTGGCGCATGGCAATAAGCATCTCCATCAGCTGTTCTTCCAAACCGTTACCCTCAGCTTCAGCAGCACAGGAAACTGTTTCCAGCACACCGATGATCGAGCACATCTCCGCAAATACATTCTGCAGAATGGCTACCAGCTTTCCATCAGGCTTACTGCCGCTGCTGATGATGCTTTGCTGATAAATATTGATCTCCTTAGCCAAAGCAAACATATGGCTGATGGCCAGAGCCGTATTAAAATCATCACGCATAGCTTCCATAAACTCGCCGCGCAGCTCCAAAGCCTTCTTCCGCAGCGCCAGACTTTCTTCCGTAGGTCCGGCATTCATTAAAGCAGTAAGGGCCTGCAGGTTTTCCCGGGCCGTTTTCAGCCTTGACAGACTGCGCTGCGCTTCAGCCAGACGTTCATCACTGAAATCCAGCGGACTGCGGTAATGCGTGGAAAGGATGAAAAAGCGCAGTGTTTCCGGCTCGTAATGTTCGAGAATATCAATAACCATAAAGAAATTGCCCAGTGATTTCGACATTTTTTCTTCATTAACAGTAATAAAACCATTATGCAGCCAGTATTTAACAAAGGGATGACAGCCAGTGCAGCCTTCAGACTGCGCGATCTCGTTCTCATGATGCGGGAAGATCAGATCACTGCCGCCGCCATGAAAATCGAAGGTCTCCCCTAAATATTTCATGCTCATAGTCGAACATTCGATGTGCCAGCCAGGGCGTCCTTCACCCCAGGGGCTGCTCCAGGAAGGTTCCCCGGGTTTGGCAGCCTTCCACAAGGCAAAGTCCATGGGATTATGCTTTTTATCGTTGACATCAACGCGGGCACCGGCCATCATATCTTCCAGATTACGACCGGAAAGCTCGCCATAATGCTCAAATTTTTCAACGCTGTAATAAACATCGCCATCCATTTCGTACGCATAACCGCGGTCGATCAGCGTTTGTACCGTTGCAATGATTTCTTCCATATGCTCGGAAACACGCGGATAAACATGCGCACGGCGTACATTAAGCTTATCCATTACTTCAAAATAAGCGTCGATATAACGTCCGCAGATGTCACTCCACAAAACGCCCTCTTTATTGGCGGTATTGATTATTTTATCATCGACATCTGTAAAATTCTGCACATGCAGTACGTCGTAGCCTTCATGCTCCAGAAAACGGCGGATAACGTCCCAGGTCACAAACGGACGGGCATTGCCGATATGCGGATGATTATAGGGAGTGACGCCGCAGACATAAATATTGGCTTTGCCAGGATGTACCGGCACGAACTCTTCTTTTTGTTTGGTCAGAGTATTATAAACTTTAATCGTCATTCTAAGCTCTCCTTTACAGAGTGATGCCTGCCTTGGCAAGACTTGCTCTAATTCTGGCTTCTGTACGTTCCAACCCCAGCAGCGGCACCATTTCTGCCAGCTCCGGTCCATGCTGATTTCCTGTCAAAGCGACGCGGATCGGCATAAATACAGCTTTGCCGCCCAGTTTAGTAGCTTTTTGGATAGCTTTGAAGGTCGCTTTTACGGCAGGACCATCTAAAACTTCCAATTTAGGCAATTCTTCAAACAGCATTTTCATCACTGTCGGTACAGACTCTTCCTGCAATACGGCAGCAGTTTCTGCATTTTCAAATTCAAATTTATCGCTGAAATACATCGCGACGCATTCAGGGATCTGCGCTGCAAAAGCAACATGCTCTTTGGCAGTAGCAACCACACGTTTGAGCCATTCCAGCTTGGCACCGCTCTCGTCGCCAGTCATATAACCTGCAGCGAGCATGTGCGGTTTGGCAGCCTCAAAGAAAGCCTCAGCATCCAGCTGGCGCATATAATGTTGGTTGATCCAGTTCAGCTTGTCGATTTCAAAAACAGCAGGATTTTTAGCAACATGATCCATAGAGAAAGCCTGAATCAATTCTTCCATACTGAAAATCTCCTGTTCGCTGTTCGGCGCCCAGCCCAACAAAGCCAGAAAATTATCAATGCCTTCCGGCAGATAACCCAATTGACGATACTGATCGACAGATGTAGCGCCATGACGTTTGGACATCTTGGTACGATCCTTACCCAGAATCAGGGAAATATGGCCAAAAGTAGGCTTTTCAAAGCCCAGCGCATCATAAATAAGACATTGACGCGGAGTATTGGACAAATGCTCTTCAGCACGTATAACGTGCGAAATTTTCATCAAAGCATCGTCAATAACAACGGCATAATTATAAGTAGGAATACCATCGGATTTGACGATGACAAAATCACCGATCCCATTGGAATCAAAAACAACATCACCGCGCACCATGTCGCGAACAAGTATCTGCTGATCGGCAGGCACTCTGAAACGTACGGTAGGTTTGCGTCCTTCAGCTTCATACTGTGCTTTTTGTTCAGAAGTAAGATTGCGGCATTTGCCCATATAACGAGGCATTTGCCCTTTCGCCGACAAAGCCTGTCGTTCGGCCTCCAGTTCTTCGTCGGTGCAATAACAATAGTAGGCCTTACCTTCAGCCAACAGCTGATCAGTATACTTTTTATAAAGCTCCAGGCGCTCTGTTTGACGGTACGGGCCATATTCACCGCCTACGTCAATACCTTCATCCCAGTTTAGCCCCAGCCATTTTAACGCAGCCTTGATATTCTCTTCAGATTCGCGGCTGGAACGCTCAAGGTCAGTATCCTCGATACGTAAAACAAGCTTGCCGCCCATTTTCCTGGCAAACAGCCAGTTGAACAAAGCGCTGCGAGCGCCGCCGATATGGAACGGTCCGGTCGGACTCGGTGCAAATCTTACTCTGATTTCATTAGACATTAGAATGATCCCTCCAAAAATACTTATCTTGTATATTATACACCATAAAAGCAATATGAGTACTCAGCGCCATAACGGCATGCTACGTACATCAACCTCTGATGATACTTACCACAGCTTCAGAAGCCATGCCTTCCCCACGTCCAACAAAGCCCAGCTTTTCTGTCGTTGTCGCTTTCACATTGACAGCAGACCGCTCGATACGCATTTCCCGGGCAATATTCACCGCCATCTGTTCAATGTAGGGTGCAAGCTTTGGCTGCTGCGCCATAATCGTCACATCGGCATTATTTACCAGCCAGCCCTGCTCATGCAGCAGCTTGACCACCTGCCTCAACAGCAGCATACTGTCAGCATCTTTAAACTGCATATCCGTATCTGGAAAATGCCTGCCAATATCACCCAGCCCAGCCGCGCCAAGCAAAGCATCCATCAGCGCGTGCAGAGCCACATCGGCATCAGAATGGCCTAACAGCCCCAATTCATAAGGGAGCTCGACTCCGCATAAAATCAATTTACGGCCGGCAGCCAGTTTATGTACATCATAACCACAACCTACTCGAAACTGCGGCCAGTTATTACTTCTTTCTGTCATCCCAAAAGCCCTCTGCTTTTACATAAATTTTCTGCCAGAAGCAAATCTTCCGGCGTTGTGATTTTAATATTCTCATAGCTGCCTTCAGCAACCGCAACAGCTATCCCTAAACGCTCCACCAGGGAAGCATCATCAGTTACATTCCCAGGCTGTTTTCGCAAAAGCTCGTACGCCTGCTTTAAAACGCTGATTTTAAAGATCTGCGGTGTCTGTACCGCACGCAGCGCATCACGTACAGGCGTCGCCTGTACGATACCATCTGCATCTACAACCTTGATCGTGTCCTTTACAGGCACTGCAGCAATAGCAGCCCCGCTACAGGCGGCAGCTTTTAACACCCTTGCAAAAACCTCCCGACCTGCAAATGGACGGGCACCGTCATGCACAGCTATATAGCCCTCCGTTTCCGTAACGGTCGCCAGAGCATTGGCAACAGAATCCTGTCGCTCCTTCCCCCCTGCAACGACGCAAAAAGGTAGCTGCGGATAATACTTCTCATGGTATTCCCTCAGCAGCAGCTCTGCTTCCTCTACTTCCTGCGGCCGAACCACCGCGATAACCCTGCTCACGCAGTCTGTGTCTGCCAGCATCCTCAGACACTGCACCAAAAGCGGCAAACCACCTACCCTGGCAAAAGCCTTATTCTTCCCTAATCCTAAACGACTTCCCAGCCCGGCAGCCGGAACTATCGTCACGATTTTCTCCATAAACGCCCCCGTGAGTTATTTCAGTTTTGCAAAAATCATTCTACCTGCCGAAGTCTGCAGTACAGAAGTTACTACTACCGACGTATTTTCACCAACCAGCTTTTTGCCGCCTTCAATAACGATCATCGTACCGTCTTCAAGATAAGCAACACCCTGGTTATTTTCCTTGCCGTCTTTTACGATAAAAACATTCATTTCTTCGCCCGGCAGCACCACCGGCTTGATAGCGTTAGCCAGATCATTGATATTGAGTACGTTTACGCCCTGTATCTCAGCAACTTTATTCAGATTAAAATCATTAGTGATAATCACGGCATCCGTCTGTTTGGCCAGCTTGACCAGTTTGGCATCGACTTCGTTCAAATCTTCGAAATCAGTATCTTCTACCAGTAACTGCTCTTTATTGCCCTGCTGAATCTCCTGAATCAGATCCAAACCACGACGCCCTTTAGCCCGTTTCAGATTATCAGAGGAGTCAGCCAGCTTCTGCAATTCTTCCAAAACAAAATTAGGAACGATCAAACGCCCTTCCAGAAAGCCTGTTTTGAGAATGTCAATAATACGTCCGTCAATAATGACGCTGGTGTCCAGCAATTTATTTTTGCTGTACAGTCTGTCGCTCATAGCCAGCGATTTAACAGCGGCCGGTTTTACAGCCCCTTTCAGACTGGGTATACTGCGGTTAAAAAAGCCCACGATATCCTTATGCTTCCGCAGTGCCACTTTCGCACCGATAATAGAAAGTACCAGACTGAAAATCAAAGGTATATAAGGGCCGATGATCGGCAAATGCGAAAAAGGCCCCCCTAAAAGATTAGCCAAAATCAAACCGATGCCGATGCCAAGAGTCATAACAAGAATATCACTGGTCGGCACCTTGGACAAAACGATTGCCATCCGCTCCGTATAGCCCATAATATGATAAATAAGCACCGGCGCTACCGCCACACCAATTCCGCCAAAAACAAAAATGCCTACGGCACCTGAAACAATAGTAGCCAAAGCTATTCCAAAAAAGCCATTGTCGTAAAGATCGTAACCAAAAAAATCCGAAATATAAGGCAGTAAATATTCAGTAAGTATGAGTCCGGTAAGCGCAAATACAACGACAATGGTCAGCTTTAAAATTCTGTTTAACATCTTCGCACCTCCTTTCCTGAAATAATGTGGATAATATAATATTTTACTACAATTTCCGTATTAAAAACAGCAAAAAAATAAAATACGTCGGATTTTCCGACGTATTTCACTAAAAAAACTTATTCAGCCAGTTTTCAATATCCTGCTGCTCAGCATTTTTGACAAGCATCACTTCGCTGATCAATATCTGTCTGGCCGTACCTAATAATCTACGCTCACCGGTAGATAATTTTTTTTCATTTTCCTGTACCTGCAATGTCCTTATCACATCGGCAACTTCAAAAACATTACCGCTCTTCATTTTTTCCAGATACATGTTAAAGCGTCTGTTCCAGGTAATACTTTTGTTATAATCATCAGGCCGTTCTTCCAAAACCTTTTCAACGGCATCGATGTCCTCAGTTTCAATAACATGACGCAGCCCAACACGCTCTACGCTGTCAACCGGTACCATGACCTTCATCTCGCCCAGAAGCATTGCCAGAATCAGATAATCGACGCTTTGACCGTCACGTTCACGCTTTTCTATTGTTTTTACTACTCCGGCGCCGTGCATCGGATATACGACTTTATCTCCTGCTGCAAACATCTTCTGCCCTCCTAAGGAACACACTATTTTTTACGTATATTAATTTTAACACCTCTTATTATTTTTGTCAAATTTTATAATTTTATCATAGCTCCATATTTGTGTCAATCATTTTTATCTAAAAATTCTACTTTTATTTAAAAATAAATAAAGGAGCGGAGAAATCTCCGCTCCTTTAAGCAAAAACAGCATCCAGTGCTTCTTCTAAAGTTTTAACCTGCACGATACCACGGCAGGGTTCTTCTAAAGACAGTTTTCCTACCGGTACGATAAATTTTTTAAAGCCAAGATTCATCGCATCCTTAATACGTCTTTCCGGCGAACCGATCCGGCGCACTTCTCCTGTAAGGCCGACTTCACCCATGACCAGTACGCCATGCGGAATTGGCCGGTTCCTATAACTTGATACCAACGCAGACGCCACGGCCAGATCCGCAGCAGGTTCCGTGACCTTCATCCCGCCGACTACATTAACATAGGCGTCATAAGCGCCAAAATCCATGCCTAAGCGGCGTTCCAGAATCGCCAGCAGCATCGTGACCCTGTTATAATCAAAACCAACTGCTGTACGTCTTGGCATGCCATAAGGCGTTTTGGCAACCAGTGCCTGCATTTCTACCAAAATGGGCCTGTTGCCTTCCAGACAGGCACAGACGACCGAACCGGAAGCATCGCTGCTGCGCTCTTCCAGAAACAGGCCTGCCGGGTTACTGATTTCCTGTAAGCCGCTGGCTTCCATGGAGAAAATGCCACTCTCGTTAGTTGAGCCAAAGCGGTTTTTCAAAGCGCGCAGCACCCTGAAGGAATAAGAGCGGTCGCCCTCAAACTGCAGCACCACATCAACCATATGTTCCAGCAGCCGTGGCCCAGCAATATTGCCGTCTTTAGTCACATGGCCGATAATCAACACCGCAATGCCGCTGGTTTTAGCAAAGCGCAGTAACTTGGCCGTACATTCACGTACCTGACCAACACTGCCGGCAGCAGTTGGCAGCTCGCTGTTGTACATGGTCTGGATCGAATCGATCACCAATAATGCCGGCTGCACTTCCTGCGCCTGCAGTAAAATCGTATTCAAATCAGTGGCAGTCATCACCAGCAGGTTATCACCGCTGCTGCCCAGGCGCCTTGCCCGCATCGCGGTCTGCGCCTCTGATTCTTCACCCGAAACATACAGTACCTTGATATTGTTCCGGCTGAACTTCATACCGGCATCCAAAAGCATCGTCGATTTGCCGATACCAGGATCGCCGCCTAACAAAACAAGACTACCGGGAACGATACCGCCACCAAGCACACGGTCAAATTCGCGGATCCCTGTCTGCAAACGGCTGACAGACTGTTCTGCTACCTGCTGCAGAGGTTTTGGCTTCGCCGTTTCGCCCACAGGCAGATAACTCTGCCCGGGGCGCTCAGGCGTCTCCAGCTCTTCGACAAAACTGTCCCACTGCCCACATTCCGGGCATTTACCCAGCCATTTAGCAGTCGCATAGCCACAGGCTTGACAAACGAAACGTATTTTCGGTTTGGCCATTATGGACGTTCCTCTCCAGCTGCAACCAGAACTTCTTCCTTGTGCGCTTCTTCTTTATCAAAATAAATCTTGCCCGCAGCATCCGTACGCGTCAAAATCGTATCGCCGCGCTTTAATTCTGCCGCCAGATACAAATCGGAAACAGGGTCCTCCACCAGCTTTCTTAAAGCCCGGCGCAAAGGACGGGCGCCATAGCGTGTATCTTTCCCTGCTTTTAAAAGCTCAGCTTTTGCTTCGTCACTAACCTTGATCCCAAGGCCGTTTTCCTGCAGACGGCCGGAAAGCTCTTTAAGCATCTGCTCAACGATCTGCCGCAGCTCTGCTTCACCAAGCGGATCAAAGACCAGAATCTCATCAATACGGTTTAAAAATTCAGGCCGGAAGATCCTTTTTACTTCTTCCAGTACCGCATTTTTACGTCCGTCGCTTACCTGCTGCTCACCAGCCGCAAACCCCAGCGGTTTACTGTCCAGTAAAGCTCTGGCGCCGGCGTTGCTGGTCATAATAATCACAGCATTTTTAAAATCGACGGTGCGTCCCTGACCGTCCGTCAGGCGTCCGTCTTCCATGATCTGCAGCAGCAGATTGAAAACATCGGGATGCGCTTTTTCGATTTCGTCCAGCAAAATTACCGAATACGGACGCCGACGCACAACATCTGTCAGCTGCCCGCCTTCTTCATAGCCTACATAGCCCGGAGGCGCGCCTACCAGACGTGAAGTAGTATGTTTCTCCATATATTCAGACATATCGAATCTTATCAAAGCCCGTTCGTCACCAAAAAGGTTCTCAGCCAGTGCTTTCGCCAGCTCTGTTTTACCTACGCCGGTCGGCCCCAGGAACAAAAACGACCCCACGGGACGGTTTTTATCCTTAAAGCCGGCTCTGGCCCTGCGAATAGCTTTTGCTACGGCGTCAACGGCCGCATTCTGCCCAACTACCCGTTCATGCAGCGCCTCTTCCAAATGGATCAGCCTTTGCGACTCACCTTCAGTCAGCTTTCGCAGAGGAATATTAGTCCAGGAAGCAACTACTTCGGCAACATCCTCTTCAGTTACAGTCAACTTGCTGCTGGAACCACCGCGCTGCGCCTGACGTTCGTCATCAAGCTGTTCCTGCAGCTTACGTTCCGCATCGCGCAGCTCGGCAGCACGTTCATACATTTGCTGAGTGATCGCCGATTCTTTTTCAATGCGCACCTTTTCCAGCTTCTGTTCCAGCTCACGCTGCGGCACAGAAATCTTGTAGCTTTGCAGACGTACTCTTGAGCAGGCTTCATCCATCAGATCAATGGCTTTATCCGGCAGATTACGGTCAGTGATATAACGGTCGGATAAACGTACCGACGCCAGAATCGCCTCATCCGTGATCTGGATGCGGTGGAAAGCTTCGTATTTATCGCGCAGCCCCTTTAATATCTCGATCGAATCATTAACGTCAGGCGCGCCTACGACAATAGGTTGGAAACGTCGTTCCAGCGCCGCGTCTTTTTCAATGTTTTTACGGTACTCGTTTAAGGTAGTAGCACCAACAGCCTGCATTTCTCCTCTGGCTAAAGCCGGTTTGATGATATTGGCCGCGTCGATAGCACCCTCGGCTGCACCAGCGCCGATGATAGTATGCAATTCATCGATAAAGAGAATGATATTTTTATTTTCCTTTACTGCTTCCAGCAGCTCTTTCAGGCGTTCTTCAAATTCGCCCCGATACTTGGTTCCTGCGACCAGATAACCGATCTCCAGTGAAAAGACGATTTTTTCCCGCAGGAGTTCCGGAACATTACCATCGACGATCCGCTGCGCCAACCCTTCGGCAATGGCAGTTTTACCTACGCCGGACTCGCCGATCAGCACCGGATTATTTTTTGTACGGCGGCACAGAATCTGGATGATGCGTTCGACCTCTTTTTCGCGTCCGACTACAGGATCTATTTTCCCGTCCGCCGCCAGCTGATTGAGATTGCGCCCAAATTCCGACAGCATTTCCAAAACATTGCTTTTGGTCTCAACACCGCTGTCGCCGGCATTGTAATTACCGTCTGTCAAAGGCTGATTGTCATAAACAGCCTTCACGACCTTCATTACCTGCTCTGCTGTGACGTTAAACCGGCGCAGAACCTGCGCGGCTACGCCTTCACCTTCACGTAACAGTCCCAGCAGTAAATGCTCGGACCCGACATAGTGCAGCTTAAACGCCGCCGCAGCTTCGCCAGCCAGTTCCAAAGCCCTTTTGGCACGCGGAGTATAATTGATCATCAGCTCCGTACTGCCGGCAGGCTCCATCCAGCTTTCCAGCTCTTTGATCACAGCCTGATTGTCGACACCCAGTTTTTCCAGAATCTTTTTGGCGAAACAGTTCTCGACATTCAGCAGCGCCAGCAGAATATGCTCCGTTCCTACATGATCATGCCCTTTATCCAGGGCAAAACGCATCGCGTCTTCTAATATCCCTTTAGCACGTTCTGTAAAACGGTTCATGATCTGTTCCTCTCTGGACTTTGGTTTCAACAATCCGTCTAAAAATTCTTTGGCGTTAAAAACAGTACCCGACAAAAAGTTGGACGGCGCCAATTCCTCGACACAGTCCGAACACAGCCATTTATCGATCTGTTTATCATTGACCACGCAAACAACGTGGACCACAGCTTCTTTTAATCCGCATTTCTGACATAACATCTCATTCACCTCGCTCTTGTTCTGTCATTTTAGTAATGGCCGTTTCCAAAACAGCCCGTTTTTTCAGTTCATCTGCATCTAAAATTTCCATCATATACTGCAGCAATGTTTTTTCCCGCCTGCTGATCAGACGATTGGCGGCCCAGTGCTCGATCAAATCCTGCACAGTCGGCTCGTAATCATCTTCCTGCAGTTCCTGAGGCATTACCCGCACAATGCGCACAAACCCGCCGCTGCCGCGTCTTGATTCTACCATAAATCCCCGTTCCGGGGTAAAACGCGTACTCAGCACATAGCTGATCTGCGACGGCGCGCAGGACAGTTTATCAGCCAGTTCATTACGCTGCACTAAAACAGCGTCTTCCCTGTCCTCTAACAACTGTCTGATGATGAAATTTTCTATTGCATCCGCAAGATTTCTCATCGTAATTACCTTCCTTGTATTTTAGTATAGCAGAAAAAATCCGCCTGTACCTGTAATCGATTTATTATTATTATATTTGACTTTTCGACTTTTGACAAGTGAATTATCAGTGAACAGATAAATTAAACTTACCTGCTGGCTGTATAACCGCCGTCGCCGCTGCGGTCTGTTAAAATAAAAGGGTCCAACAGCTTTCACTGTCAGACCCTTTACAATAACGAATTTATTTATTTTGCAGCTTTTTAGCAAATTCATAACCAAGCTGCCTTGCTGCCGCCAAATCTTCAGGCTGCGCCTTCCATTTACAGGTAAAGCCAGGTTCCAGTTCAAAACCAGCCTCAGTCAGCAAAGCCTCCATATCCTTCTGCGCACCTCCGGCCCAGCCGTAAGTACCAAAGACCGCCGCTTTTTTACCTGTCGGCTTCAACCCTTTCAGATAAACCAGCAAACTGCCCAGCGTCGGCAGCATACCGTTATTCAGAGTCGAAGAACCAACGATCAGCCCGCCGGCTTCAAACAGATCGGCAACAGCTGTACTGTTGGGCGTTTCGTTCATCCGCAGCAGCACGGCATCACTGCCGGCACTGATAACGCCTTCCAGGACCGCGCGCGCCATCTGCTCTGTTGCGCCCCACATCGTATCATAAGCTACTACGACACTGCTGTCGCTCACGCCTTTGCCCCAGGCGGCATATCGGGCAATGATCTCCTGGATATGACTGCGCCAGATGATACCGTGAGCCGTAGCGATCATTTTCAGATCCAAAGCCGCCACTTTCGTCAGCGCTTTATCTATCAATCTGGCATAAGGCCAGAGGATATTGGCAAAATATTTCTTAGCTTCATAGAAAAGTATGCCCTGATCAACTTCATCATCAAAGCGTTTGGCAACTGCATAATGCTGACCAAAAGCATCGTTTGAAAACAAAATCCCGTCATCAGCACAATAGGTCGCCATGCTGTCAGGCCAGTGCAGCATCGGCAAAGCCACAAAAGTCAGCTCACGCTTGCCCAGAGATAATTTATCTCCGTCCTTGACGACCTGAAAATCATATAAATCGCCATAATGACGGATCGCTTCGGGCTTACCCTGTGCAGTGATAAAAAATTTAGCATTCGGGGCCGCTTTGACCAGCGCCGGTAAGGCTCCGGCATGATCTGGCTCTACATGATTCACTATTACGTAATCGATCTTGGCAGGATCGACCACACGGCTGATTTTATCCAGCAGCTCATCAGCATACATGGCTTTGACCGTATCGATCAAGCAGATTTTTTCATCCATGATCAAATATGAATTATATGAAGCACCGCGTTCTGTCTTATAACCGTGAAAATCGCGCACAGCCCAGTCCACAACACCTACATCATAAATCTTGGGGGCTATTTCCAATGGCATCATTTTTTACACTTCCTTTCTGGAAAAACTGCTTCTATGCTTATTATATAAGGAAATCATAGCAAAGTAAAAATTTCTTTTAGCAAAAAATACTAAACTCTACTTACAAAATTCCAGGCTTCCACTTACAATTCCTGTTCGCTGACACTATGCCGCGCCTTATCAATAAACAGCCCGATTTGATGAAAGCTGCTTAAACTGCTGCGGTGGCCGATGCTGACCACGGTGGTATCCGGCAGCAATGTTTCCACCAGCTTATACATCACTGCTTCCGTCTCCTCGTCCAAAGCAGACGTAGCTTCATCTAAAAACAGCCAGGCAGGCTGATAGATCAGTGCCCGTACAAAAGCCAGCCGCTGCTGCTCACCACCGCTCAGCACGTGGGACCAGTCCGCCTCAACATACAGATCTTTGGCCAGATAGCCTATTCTGCACTGCTCCAGCAGCATTACCAGCTCTTCATCTGTTTTCTGGCGTCTGCCTGGATAAAGCAGCGCCTCTTTTAAAGTACCCAGAGGCAGGTAAGGTTTTTGCGGAATAAACATCAGCTGTCCGGCAGGCGGCAGTTCCAGCTTCCCATGCACATAAGGCCAGATCCCTGCTATCGCCCGCAGCAGCGTACTTTTACCACTGCCGCTGGCGCCTTTGATCAGGATATTTTTATTCCTGCCAGGCTCCAAGGTAAAATTGACATTTTGCAGCAGGATCCTGTCATTCGGCAACGCCACCTGTAAAGCTGCTGCCACGATCGTATCGTTGCTGCTTTCTATTCGTTCCAGCTCAAGCTGCGGACTTTCCTGTTTTACCTCATGCATATGCAGGCCAAAACCGGTAAGACGTTCAACGACTGCCCGCCATTCTGCCAATGAAGCGTACATATCGACAAAATACGATAACGAGTCCTGCACCCTGCCAAAAGCGCTGGCGATCTGCATCAGCCCGCCCAATGTGATTTCACGGCTCAGATAGCGGGGCATGGCCACTACGAACGGAAAAATGATCGCGATCTGAGAATAGCCTGAATTGAGCCAGACCAGCTGTTTTTGTTTATCGACGATTTTCCAGAAATTATCCAGCAGCAGTTTAAACCGTTTTTTAAAGACGCCGCCCTCCTGCTGTTCGCCGCTGTAAAAGGCCACACTTTCAGCATTTTCGCGCATCCGCATCATACTGAAACGAAAATCAGCTTCATAACGTTGCTGGATAAAGTTCAGCCCTACCAGCTTCTTGCCGACCAGATGCGTCAGCCAGGTGCCGACAATAGAATAGATCAATGCGACCCAGACCAGATAGCCGTCGATATGCCAGGCTATGCCGGCAAAAGTGAAATCCAGTGCGCCTGACAGTTCGTATAAAATAAAAACAAAGGAAACAAAAGTACAAAAAGCCTTTAACAGCCCAATGCTGAATTTCAGCGTCATTTCTACAAACAGGCGCACATCCTCACTGATACGTTGGTCAGGGTTATCAGTATCAGCGCCAAACATCTGCATCCGGTAATAGGTCTTGTTTTTCAGCCATTCGTCAATATAACGGTTTGTCAGCCAACGGCGCCAGTTCAGTACCAGCACCTGCTGCAAATAAAAGGCATAGACAGCCAGAATAATATAGATCACGGCCAGCCAGCCAAAATGTATCAATTCGTCAAAAATAAGCTCCGTCTGATAATTTTGCAGCGCGTTATAAAAAGCATTGTTCCATTTATTCAGCAGCACCAGCATATAAACTACGCCCAGCGTCAGTGCCACGATCGCCGTCAGCAGCAAATAGGCCTTGCCCTTTTCCTCCGACTGCCAATAGCTTTTAGTAAGCAGCCAGACATCTCTGAGAAACTTACCTTTATTTTTTAATCCATTCATATCTCTTACCCCTAAATTATTTTATCAAAATCTTAAGCCACCCTTTTCTAATACCACATAAATAAAAAAAATCCTGCAAAAAAATAATGCCCCATCAAAATGACGGGACATTATCTATTTACAAAATACTTATTTTATTCTTCACTGTGTTTTTTTCTGTTGAAAATGCGTTCAACAACAACGAACAGTACCGGAATCATAAAGATACCGATCATCGTGGCAAAAGTCATACCGCCAACAACGGCATTACCCATGGAAACACGGGCACCGGCACCTGGGCCTGTAGCAATAGCCAAAGGCACGCAGCCAAGAATAAATGCAAAGGATGTCATCAGGATTGGACGCAGACGTAGTCTGGCCGCATCAAGAGCAGCTTTAACTACCGGCTCGCCATTTTCCATGTTCATCTTCGCATATTCTACGATCAGGATCGCATTTTTAGCATTCAGGCCAATCAGCATGATCAGACCGATCTGCATATAAACGTCATTCTGCAAACCACGCAGATACTGAGCGCCGAAGCAGCCAAGCGCTGCCACAGGCACTGACAGCATAACTGCCAGAGGAATAGTCCAGCTTTCATACAAAGCTGCCAGACACAGGAAAACGAAAATCAGCGAGATAATGAAGATCTGCGTCGATCTGTTGCCTGCTTCAAGTTCGTCGCGGCTCTGGTCGACCCATTCATAGGTATAGGTCGTCGGTAAAATTTCTGCTGCTGTTTCCTCCAGTGCCGTCATAGCCTGACCGGTACTGTAACCGGCAGCCGGGCTGCCTGCGATCTTAATAGCGCGTACACCGTTGAAACGGGTCACCGTAGCAGAGCTGGTCTGACTCTCGTCGGTAACCAGAGTATTCAGCGGCACCATATCGCCGGCATTACTGCGTACAAAAAAGTAACGCATATCATTGACATTAGTACGGTATTGCGAATCTGCCTGCATAACTACCTTCCAGGTACGGCCGAAAGCATTGAAGTCATTGATCTCGCTGCCGCCGAGGAAAGTCTGCAACGCAGTATAAACACTGGCTACCGGTACATTCAAGGACTCCGCTTTAGCACGGTCGACATTGAACTGATAAACCGGGGTATTGGTATTAAAAGTAGTATAAGCCATACCGATTTCCGGACGGGAATTGGCTTTGGCAAGAAATTCGTTAGCCACTTCCTGCATCCGTTCCATATTGTCGCCGCCCAGATTCATCAGATACAAGCTCAGGCTGCCGGTACTTGAAGCACCCGGCAAAGCCGGCGGATCAAACGCCATAACGCTGATCTGCGGCATCTGCGCGCCAATGCCATAAATGCTTGGTACCAGTTCCTGTGCAGTGTTAGTACGTTTATCATAGTCTTCCATTGCGGCAACGATCAGACCCGCACTTGATTTCGGAGCTCCGGTCAGAATATCGAAGCCGGAAACCTCCATGACATATTTTACACCAGGAAGTGCTTTTAACTTGTTACCAAGTTCCATCATTGCCTGAATGCCACGGTTACTGGACGCGCCTTCCGGCAAATTGAAAGCTGTGATAGCATAACCCTGGTCTTCACTAGGAACAAAACCTGTTGGCGTTATTTTTGCAATCCAGCCCAGCATAATGACCATGATCAGCAAAACTGCCATCGAGATTTTCGCATGACGGATACATTTCTCAACGTTTTTAACATATTTGCTCAAAGTATTGGCAAACCAGACATTGAATTTATGAATAAATTTACCGATCGGGCCTTTGACCTCGTCCTGATCATGCGGTTTCAGCAACAGTGCGCACAAGGCCGGAGTCAGCGACAAAGCCACGACAGCCGATAAACCCATGGAAACAGAGATCGTCAAAGCAAACTGTTTATACAGCTGCCCGACAGTACCGCCGGTGAAAGCAACCGGAATAAATACTGCCGCCAAGACGAAAGCGATTGCCACAACAGGGCCCGAAACTTCCTTCATCGCCCGGTAAGTAGCTTCTTTCGGCGTCATGCCGTTATCCTGGATATGATGCTCAACTGCTTCAACAACGACGATCGCGTCATCGACAACGAGGCCGATAGCCAGAATCATCGCAAACATCGTTAACGTATTGATCGAGAAGCCCATCAGCACGAAAGCGCCGAAGGTACCGACCAGAGAGACCGGAATCGCCAGCAGCGGGATCAGCGTTGCGCGCCAGCTGCCCAGGAAAATAAAGACAACCAGAATAACCAGTGCCAGCGCTTCAAAGAAGGTGTGCGCTACTTTTTCCAGCGCTTCACGTACGAACTGGGTATTATCCTGAACTATCGTCAGCTCCATGCCTTCCGGGAAACGTGTTTCCGCATCGGCCAGTACGGCTTTGATATTATTGACCGTTTCCAGAGCATTCGCATCACTTGTCAAATAAACAGGGAAAACAACGGAAGAACCACCGTTCAGATAACCTGCCGTATTGTCGCTGCGGGCACCCTCTTCGATACGTGCTATTTCTTTCAGTTTCAGATTGCTGCCGTTTTTAGAACGGATTATAACATTGCCAAATTCCTCAGGTGTTGACAGACGGCCCTGAGCACTGGCAGAATATTGGAATTCCTGCTCGGCATCAGTCGGGCGGGTACCAATGGACCCTACAGGAGCCTGGATGTTCTGCGTTTTGATGGCATTAGCCACATCATCAGCCGTTACACCCAGCTGCGCCATTTTATCAGGCTGCAGCCACAAACGCATAGCATATTCCTGACCAAAAATACTGATATCAGAAACGCCTTTGACGCGTTTACAGGCATCCAGAAAGTTTGTCATTGCATACGAAGTCAGGAACATCGTATCATAGGTTCCATCAGGTGAATGCAAAGCAAAATACATAATAGTTTCCGCAGATTTTTTAGCGGTCGTAACACCGTAAGCGGTTACCTCGGACGGCATCGAGGACGAAGCCTGAGATACACGGTTCTGTACTTCAACGGAACCGATGTCAGCATTTTTATCGAGGTTAAAATAAACATCAAGATTATATTCGCCTACGCTGGTACTGGTAGAATTCATGTAGAGCATATTCTCTACACCATTAACTTTTTGTTCGATCGCCTGGGCAACAGATTCCTCAACAACCTCGGCACTCGCACCCACATAATTCGTTTTAACGGCAATATGCGGCTTGGTGATATCCGGGTATTGAGCAATCGGCAGGCTGAATCCGGCAATAGTACCAAGTAAGGTAATAAGTATTGCCAGCACTATAGCAAAGACCGGTCGGTCTATAAAAAAGCGTGCCACAACTATTTACCTCCTTAGTTGCTCTTAGAATCGTTAGTCGGTAAAGCAGTATCTAATTCTGCTTCTGTCATAGGTTCCGGTTTGACCTCAGAACCCTGTTTGATTTTGTTGATACCTTCGACAACTACTGTTTCATTGCCTTCCAGACCGCTTTCAACCAGCCACAGCCGGCCGATACGGGGCCCTAAGGTAACCTCGCGCATGGTTACTTTATTATCATCGCCAAGCACATAAACAAATTTCTTATACATCAGTTCGGTAACAGCACGCTGCGGGATCAGCTTGGCATCTTTAACTGTACCGCTGTTGGCCTGCAGATGTGCAAACATGCCCGGCAGCAGGATTTTTGCCGGATTGGGGAACTCGGCTTTTAAAGTTAAAGTACCGGTGCCCTGGGTAATGCTGCGGTTGACCTGGTCAACACGGCCTTTTTCTCCATAGGTAGTACCATCACTCAGCACGATCGTCAGATTCTCCAGCGGCGCACCGCCGTTATCAGTATGGGAACTCAAAAGCTTCAAATATTCGTTTTCAGCCAGACTGAACTCCACAAATACCGGATCGGTATTGGAAATAGTGGCCAGAATAGTCTGACCGGCAGTAACATAATTACCTACGGAAAGATCGTTGGTATCGATACGTCCGTCAAAAGGCGCAACGACATTGGTCTCGCCCAGATCAATATTGGCATTTTCCAGCAAAGCCTGCTGTGCGTCGACAGCGGCCTGTGCCTGTTCAGCTTCAGCAACCCTGTTATCCAGCTCCTGCTTGGAAACAGCATTTTGCTCATACAGCTTTTTATAACGCTCCAGATCGCGGCTGGTACGGATCAGGGTTGCCTGAGCGCTGGCCAGCCCGGCCTGTGCGTTTAATACTTTGGCCTGATAAGTTCTCTGGTCGATAGTGAACAGGGTCTGTCCGGCAGTTATTTTTTCGCCGCCCAGGAAATATTTTCCTGTGATCTGCCCGCTGACCTGCGCCATCAGATTGACTTCCTTCTGCGCCTGTACAAAACCTGTATAGTCATAAACGATCGGCGTATCGCGTTTGATAACCTCCATCGTTTTAACCAGCGTTGCCTGGGGTGCCTGCTGCTGTTTGCCGCAGCCAGCCAGAGCCATTACGGTAAATGCCGCTACCGCCATAGCCAAGGCCTTTTTCCTTCGGCCTTTATCAAAAAAACTCAGCATAAATATATCCTCCTCGCATATTCAAAAAAACGGCTGCGCCCTCTAAGAGGGGGCACGGCTCCGCTATTTTCAAGAATACTCTTATTATAATTTATCGCAAATATAAACGCAACCGCTATTTTCCTTGATTAGAGCCTGTTTTCTTAAAATTTCATGCAGTTTCTCAGTTTTTCATTACTTGCTGACTGACCAGTCAGTTTTTTTCCTTTAAAATAATTCCGGCCTCAGTAAAAATTTTTTCAGATCCGTTGCTGCCGCCGTGGCTTCCAGCCATTCGCCGCTTTCGCTGCGCTGGCAGAACACAAAATTAGTACCGTTATAATACCAGCTTACAGGCACACCTTTAGTAAAATCAACCTTATCCTTTTTGGTAAGCAGCCGCAGCACAGGCAGCAGATCCGGATCCTGCAGATTCAAAACCTCACCAATATCAAGCCTTTTACCTGTCTTCGCATCCATATTGAAAGCAATCTTGGCAAACAGCTCCTGTCCCTCTTCGTCCATAACGCCAAAAAACACCATGCTGATAAACCTTTCACCGACAAAAGTCAGCGTATAATCAAGCTCACAGCCACCATTAGCCAGCTTCTGCAGATAAGGCGCCGCCACGACCACAAAATCACCGTTCACCTTATTCTGTACTTCCGGCGCCTCAGCTACCGTAAAAACAGGAAAAGTTACGCTGCTGCTGTCGTGTACTGCCTGCCTCGGCCTGATCTGCCAGCTTTTGGCCCTGTAACTGCGGTGGAATTTATCGTCCTTATTTTTCCCGCCGCTGTAAAAAGTTTTACTTTTTAACGTCCAGCCGCTGCCCTCACTATAAGACCAGACCCCGGCCAGTTTACCCAGCAGGTCATCTTTATTCAGACCGCTGACGTTCTGCAGCGTCAGCACTTCCAAGCTGCCATCCTGCTCCATATCCACAGGCACCAGAGAATTTATTTTGCTGACGGCAGGACGCCGATAACCCTTCAGTAAGGTACCGTCAGCAGCATAAAGTCCGCGCTGTTCATAAAACGCTTTCTTTTCAGGCAGCAGCTCGTAACTGGCATTGCCATCTGCAAAAGTGATCTTGCTGCGGAAATCCGGTAAAAACTCGGCCGTTACCGCTACGCCTGCATTATCACTGCCAGTAAAGATCTCCTTTACCGCTTTGGGATCAGCAAAGTCAATGATACGGTATTCCGCACTGCCATCGGCGCCGCCCTGCCCCACAGACAGCAGCAGCTGTTCGCCCCGTCCTGTAAAGCCGGCCTTTTCCATGTTACAGTCATAACCGCCCTTAATACTGGGCACATATGCCGTCAGCAATTCAGAATCACTGCTTTTTAACAGCAATAAAAAATCGTGCCGGTAACTGCTGCCACGGGCCAGCTGCCCGCCATAAAGCTCCACAGTCTCCTGTGTGCCGTCACCGTCAACGTCAAGCTGCAGCTGTGCCAGCGGTTCCTGTTCACTCTGCGGTGCCGCAGCAGCGTTCACACTCACCAAGACTCCGGCCGCCAGCATAACTGCCGGTATTAGTTTTTGCCAATTTATGATATTTCCCATAAGGGCCTCCATTCTGAAAAATACTTTCATCCTTATACATTATACCAAGTCATTTACCTTACTGAAAGTTTTTTCTATTTTATCTGCAGATATTTAAATATTTATTTAAAAGTTCTCTTTTTTTCTATGAAAAAATACTGCAAAAAACTTGAAGATATTGTAAAATTATGAAAGACATTATTTTTGTCAGCACTACATTTTTTGTACTTAACGTACTACAAGGAAGGGAAAGAAATGAAAAAAATCTTGATTCTGTTTACAGCAGTTTGTCTTTTGCTTGTGATGGCAGGCTGCGGCGGCGGAGATAAAAAAGCCGCTGATCCCAAGTCCAAAACGGCCGTATCGCTGGGTATGCTGCGTCTTACCAGTTCGGCGCCGCTTTTCATCGCTTTGGACAAGGGCTACTTTGCCGAAGAAAACCTTGAGATAGATCAGCAGTGGTTTGACGCTGCTCATCCTATTGCCGTAGCTACCGCATCCTCCAAAGTAGACGTCGGCGCTACCGGTATCACTGCCAGCCTCTTCAACATGGCCGCCAGCGGCCAGAAGCTGGCGATTGTAGCAGATAAAGGACGCGAGCAGAAAGGCTTCTCCTCCTCCGCGCTGCTGGTGACCTCTGATAACTACAACAACGGCATTACCAAACTGGAAAACATCAAAGGCAAACGTATCGGCATTACCCAAAAGGGTTCTACCTTCCATTATATGCTGGGCCGGATGCTGGAAACCAAAGGCATGAGCCTGGAAGACGTAGAGATCGTGCCCCTGGGCAAACTGAGCGCTGTTATGGCCGCTCTGGAAAGCAAACAGATCGACGGCGCCATCCTCAACGAACCAAATATCACCAAAGTGCAGACCGCAGGCTACGGCAAACTGGTCACCCAGGTCGGCGACGTGATTCCCTACCAGACCTCCGCACTGTTCTTTTCGCCCAATTTCCTGCAGAACGAAGATGCAGCCGTGCATTTCCTGAGAGCCTACAAAAAGGCCTGCAATTACTATTATGACGCAGCTATCGAAAATAAAGACCCGCAGAAGCTGAATGAAGTCGTCGGCATCATCGCCAAATATGTCAAAGCGCCCGAAGCTGACATCAAGTTGGGACTGCCTTATATCGACCGCGACGGCAAACTGCTGGACAGCGACATCAAGACCCAGATCGACTGGTATACTTCGCATGGCATGATCGAAGGCAAGCTGGACCCGCAGGCCGTTACCAACACCAGCCTGCTCGGCAAAACCATGCAAAAATAATTACCTGACAAAAATACTCTGATTTTTATATTTTAGTAAACAATACCGGAGGCAGTAGTTGAAATGAAATTAGTTATCGACAATGTCAGCAAAAATTTCATCGATCCTCAGGGCAAGCAGCTGTCCGTACTCGAAAACGTCAGTCTGACTGTGCACAGTGAGGAATTTGTAGCTTTAGTAGGGCCTTCCGGCTGCGGTAAATCAACTCTGCTCAATCTTACGGCAGGGCTGCTGTCACCCACCGAGGGAAGCATTTATTTCACAGAGCTGGCTGAAGGACATACTCCTGCTATGGGCATCGTCTTTCAGGAAACCGGCCTGTTTCCCTGGCGCAGCGTCTATGAAAACATCGCCTTTGGCCTGGAAGCAACAGGAGTACCCAAGGCAGAACAAAAAGAGCGTATCCGGCATTACATCAATCTGGTCGGCCTCAGCGGTTTTGAAAAAGCGTTTCCGCACCAGCTTTCGGGAGGCATGCGGCAAAGAGTCGGCATTGCCAGAGCCCTGGTCATCAATCCTGACCTGCTGTTGATGGACGAGCCGTTTTCTGCCCTCGACGCGCAGACCCGTACCATCATGCAGGAAGAACTGGTCACCCTCTGGGAAACGACCAGGCTCAGCACCCTATATGTCACCCATAATATCCAGGAGGCGGTAATGCTGGCAGACCGTGTCGTGCTGTTATCCAGACGTCCCGGCAAAGTCAGCAGGATCCTGACTATCGACATTCCGCGGGCTGACAGGGAAAAACCTGAAAACACAGCTCAGATCGCGGAATTTATCCGCATCATTTGGGAACATATCAGCAGCGACGCCCGTGCGGCACTGATGGAGGTGGAAAACAATGGCTGAATATAAGATCCACAACCGCATGACCCACTGGCAGAAAAGTTATCCGACCTGGATCTCCTTTGCCGCCATCGCCCTTTTGCTGGCAGTCTGGGAAATCGTCTGCAGCAGCGGCCTCATCTCTTCACTGTTCCTGCCCGCACCCAGCGCGATCCTTGCAGCTCTGGGCAAGCTTATTGCAGGCGGCGAGATAAGCCGCAGCCTGGCGGCCAGTCTGTACCGGATTCTGTTGGGCTTTGCTTTAGGCAGTATCATCGGCCTGCTGGTAGGCCTTGTCACCGGCACCTCTGCATTGATGGACCGAATCGGTACGCCTATCGTCAACGCGTTGTACCCGATCCCTAAAATCGCCCTGCTGCCGCTTTTCATCCTCTGGCTGGGTATCGGCGAGCTTTCTAAAGTTACGATCATCGCTCTGGGAGTGTTCTTTCCCGTTGCCATGAATACCTATTCCGGCGTCAAAAATGTCGACACACTGCTGATCAAAGTAGCAGTCAGCTTTAATGCCAGCTGGTGGCTGACGATGAAAAGCGTCGTCCTGCCCAGCGCCCTGCCGGTGATCTTTGCCGGGCTGCGTCTGGCGGCAGGCACCTCGCTGCTGCTGCTGGTAGCCGCAGAAATGATTGCGGCCCAGGAAGGCATCGGCGCTTTGATCCTGCATTACGGCGACCTGATGATCACCGACCGTTTAATGGCCGGCGTGATCGTCCTTTCACTGCTGGGATTGATCTTTAATCTGGGCCTGCAATGGCTGGAGCATAAAATCGTCCCCTGGAAAACACAAAGTAAATAAAATCTAAAAACCGCTGCGATAAATCGCAGCGGTTTTTTATTACATACATTCTTTAATTGCTTTTGCCATCCGTTTTACGCCTTCAACGATTTTCTCCGCCGGCATATTGGAGAAATTGATACGCATATTGCGGTCTGTTTTACCATTAGGATAGAAAGCGTCACCGGTAACGCCAGCTACCTTCATCTCGATGCATTTATGGAAAACCCTAGCAGCGCTGCAGCCTTCCGGGAAAGTCAGCCACAAGAACAACCCGCCTTCCGGATGGGTCCATTCCGTACCTGCCGGAAATTCTTCTTCCATGGTTTTCAAGATCAGATCACGGCGTTCTTTATAAAGCGCTTTGATCTCTTCGACATGCTTATCCAGATCGTAATTTTCCATATAAGCATCAGCCACGCCCTGATCAAAGTTAGAAGTATGCAAATCAGCACTTTGTTTGATCTTGACATATTCGCTGATGACGTCTTTAGCCGCGGCAACCCAGCCCAAACGCAGGCCCGGGCAGAAGATCTTGGAAAAAGTACCGAGGAACATAACCAGACCCTTAGTATCCATCGATTTCAGGGACGGCAGGATCTCGCCCTCATAACGCAGCTCGCCATAAGGATTGTCCTCCAGCACCGGCAGATTATGTTTGTTCACGACCTCCATAAACTTTTGCCGGCGCTCCATGCTCCAGGTCCGGCCAGTCGGGTTCTGGAAATCGGGGATAACATAAATGAATTTGCAGCGGTCAGTAGTGCTTAAAATCTTATCCAGCTCTTCCGGGATCAGGCCAATATCATCAGTCGGCACTTCCACAAAAGTCGGCTCATAAGCATTAAAAGCATTCAGCGCGCCTAAATAAGAAGGACTTTCACACAAAACAACATCACCGGGATCGAGGAACAATTTACCGGCAAAATCCAGACACTGCTGTGAACCGGTAGTGATCAGGATCTCATCAGGATCGACCTCGGTATGATATTTTTCTTTCATTCTTTTAGCAATCTTAGCCCGCAGAGTCGGACGGCCTTCAGTAGTCGCATACTGCAGAAGCTGCTGGCCTTCTTTTTCCACCAGGTCATGAGATACTTTGGCAATCTCTTCCACCGGGAACAGCTCCGGAGCCGGCAGGCCGCCGGCAAACGAAATAATATCGGGCTGCGCCGTCAATTTCAGCAGTTCGCGGATCTCAGACGACTGCATACGTTCCATACGTTTTGCAAATTTCATAAGTTCTTCCCCTCCAGCATTATTTGTTTTGTACAATCATAGTATTCTATTTGTACGTTTATAATTAAAAATTTTATCACTCAGCGCTAAACAAGTCAACGGAGAAAATCAAAACGCAACAAATTTCTTGATTATTTATTTACATTTGTCTTTTCAACAGGCACCTTTTGCAGCAGGCAATAAAAAAGGGCGGCTTAAAGCCGCCCTTACATTATTTCTTAATACATACCACGATATTTCATAGCTTCTGCCAAATGGCCCAAAGCTACGATATAAGCTGCTGTACGCATATTTACTTTATGCTCTTTGGCAGTATCGTAAACTTTCTTGAAAGCGTCGATCATCAGGCTTTCCTGTTTCGCGATAACTTCTTCTTCCGTCCAGAAGTAACGGTACAGATTTTGTACCCACTCGAAATAGCTTACGGTTACGCCGCCGCCGTTAGCGAGAATATCAGGCACAACGAGAATGCCTTTTTTATCCAAAATCTTATCTGCGTCAGGAGTAGTCGGGCCGTTAGCGCCTTCAACAATGACTTTAGCCTGCACTTTAGCAGCGTTTTCTTTCGTCAGCTGCAGTTCCATAGCGCACGGAGCCAGAATAGTAACATCCATTGCCAGCAGTTCCTCGTTACTGATCGGGGTAGAACCTTTATAACCAACAACGCTGCCGGTCTTTTGCAGATGTTTTTCAACATCATACGGATTCATACCTTTAGGATTATGGATAGCGCCGTTGATGTCGCTCAAAGCAACGATCTTCACGCCCATATCATGGATCAGCTTGGCAGTCCAGCTGCCAACATTGCCGAAGCCCTGTACCGCGCAGGTAGCCTGTTTCGGCTTGATACCCAAAGTCTTGATAGCTTCGCCTGCCGCTACCATAACGCCGCGGCCGGTAGCTGCGTTTCTGCCCAAAGAGCCGCCCAGGCAGATAGGCTTGCCGGTAACGAACCCAGGCTCGAACTGGCCTTTGATCTTGCTGAATTCATCCATCATCCAGCCCATGATCTTGGCATTAGTATTCATATCAGGTGCAGGAATATCCTGTTTTTCGCCGATGATCGGTGCGATCTTGTCAATAAAACCACGGGTCAGGGTTTCCAGCTCTCTTTCAGAAAGTTTGGAAGGATCGACGATGATGCCGCCTTTGCCGCCGCCATAAGGCAAGCCGGCAACAGCGCATTTGCAGGTCATCCAGAAAGCCAGGGTCTTGACCTCATCCATATTGACGCTGGTATGATAACGAACGCCGCCTTTAGCAGGGCCCATGATAGTGCTGTGCTGGCTGCGGTAGCCGGTAAAGACCTTGGTAGTGCCATCGTCCATGCGCACAGGAATAGACACCTCCATCGTGCGTTCAGGAGTTGCAATGATCTCGGCCGCGCTCGGGTCAAGTTTCATGACCTCGATTGCTTTGTTAAGAGGAATTTTTGCCATTTCAAACAGATTCATAATGATGCCTCCTTTAAATATTTTTTAATTTAAGCACAAATTTATTACGTTTCTAGTTATCCCTACATTTCAAAATACATAGCTGAATTTTGTATAATGTATCCCCTCAACTTTATTATAACTCTAAGCACAAGCGGCAGTCTAGCTATTTTTAGACACAGAAAGAAAATTTTTTGAAAATTTTATCAATTTATACACTTTCTGTAAAATTATGCATCCTCAATAAAATTCAGCCCTTTCATAGCCGCGGAAACTCGTCGTATAGCCGGCCGAAATCCAAACCGCATAAGATCTTATCCTTGTACTGCTCCCGCAAATCTTCCATACCGTTACGCAGATGCTTGGAACTTATACCGTATTCAATCGACAGATAGGCCTCTACAAAAGCCGCCAGATGATCGCAGCACTTGAGCATCGTACCATCCACCGCCCGGTAGCCCTTGCCGTTCTCGTTATACTTCAGGCCGATTTCTTCCGGCGTACAGGTGACTTTGACACCGTCGACGATGACGCGGTTACTGAATTCGTCCTCAGTAAAATATAAAATATCCTCGTGCCAGCCGTGAGGCAGCAGCGGCAGCAGTTTTTCTGCCACCTGACGCTTTTCGATCTCCTTGATCAGATCGTCCAGCCCCTTGATCGAGCGCTTGATCGGTGAAATGATATCGCGGGTCAGCACCTCCGGCAGGTCGTGGAACAGGCCGCACAGGAAATCGTTGACGATACGCTCGTCCGATGCCTGCATTTTTACAGCGCAGAAATAGGCCAGAGTCGCCACGATCAGCACATGCCCCATCACAGAGGTTTCCGGTACCCGCGGTGATTGAGCCCAGCGCTTCTGGAAACGCAGCTGGCCTACAAGATCGATGAATTTGCTGGTCTTCCCCTTCAGCGACAGTTTCTGCACGCCCGCCAGATCATAATGATCCTCGATCTCGCTTTCGATCGCCGCCTTAGTCTCTTCGACACCATAGATCCCCTGATTAAAATGATAGATGATACCAAACTCCCACTGCGTCGCCAGATAATGGGCCGCCCGCAAAAGCTTCTTCTCCAGCGGATTTTCCTGCGGCTCGTCAAAATGCCGCTTCATTTTCGCCATAAACACCGGGTCCAGAGCAGGTATCCGCTGCTGCAGCTCCTCATAAACCCAGCTGTTGAGCTTTTTACCATGCACACGCATCAGCTCGTGAAAAACCGGCGGCTTGATATCCGTCAGCACGATGCGGTGCAGAAATTCAAAAATACCGCCCTCGATCAGCGCCCGCCAGTTCAGCCTGGCCTGATGGTCCTGTTCCTCAAACCGGGCCAGCACATACAAAATCATCATTTTATGCGCCTGCTTGTCCAGCTCCGTAAAACCGTTAGGGCGGATATGATCGTTCCAGCGCTGGATGTGCGCCGCCTCATATAAAAATTCTACAAAGACTTTATTCAGCATTTAGTTCCAGTCCTTTCCTTATTTATACAGCAGATACGGCTGCACCTGCTCCGCAAACTCCTGTGCTTCCCTGTCCCAGCGCGGCAGCAGACGCTCCAAAGGCACGCCCGCGCGCAAAGCAGTTTCGCCCAGGGCAATATCTATTTTATAGCCCTCGCCGCCGTAACGGGCCGGATATACCACCTTATCGGGATACAGCTCTTCGATGCAGCGCAGGATATTGGCCCCGGTAGCAGCAGCCCGGTATGCCTCCGCATCAGTTATATAAAGCTCCACGCCCTGACACAGCTCCCCGGCAAAAGCGCCGTAAGCCGGGATGAACGCCGCCGGCCTGAAATGCACTCCCGGCAGCTGCAAACCGTTCAGCTTAGCCGCAAGCTCCTCCTTATCGGCAAAAGGCGCCCCCACATAATAAAAAGGCTTCGTCGTGCCGATACCTACCGAAAGATCAGTATCGCCTAAAATACCCGTCGTCACATAATACAGCGCCGTCGCAGCTGTCGGTATCTGCGGCGAAGTCCCTACCCAGGGCAGCCCCGTGTCCTGCCAGTACATCCGGCGCTGCCAGCCCTGCATGGGTATCACCGTCAGGTCAAGGCCCAGCTTCTGCGTGTCATTGATATACCTGGCATATTCACCGATCGTCATACCGTGCCGCAGCGGCACCGGGTAAAGCCCGATAAAGCTCTCCTGACCCTTTTTCAGCGTCGGCCCTTCTATCATTCCGCCCAGCGGATTGGGACGGTCAAAAACGACGAATTTCTTCCCGGCCTTCGCACATTCCTCCATGGCATAAGCCATTGTGGAAATATAAGTATAATGCCGCGCTCCCACATCCTGAATATCCACCGTCATTACGTCGATAGTATCCAGCATTGCCGGCGTCGGCCGCTTAGTTGCTCCGTACAGGCTATACACCTTCACGCCTTTATATTCCGCGCCCACCACATCGTCGCCGGCAGCGATGGCTCCAAACAAGCCGTGCTCCGGTACAAAAATACCTGTCAGATCAGTCTGTCCTAACAAAATATCCTCACTGCTGCGCAGCTTACTGTCCACACCCGTCTGATTGGTGATCAGCCCCACGCGCTTACCGGCAAACAACTGCGCATACTCGTCAAGTCGTTCGATCCCCAAAGTGACCGCCGGCCCCTGCGCCGCCGCTTTTTTATGATCTTTGTCCCGCCTGCCGGCATCCGCACAGCCGGACATCAAAACAACTGTCAGCAAAATCAATACCACTACCAATCGCTTCATTAACAAAAAGCCTCCGAATTTTGGAATTTTTCCGCAAAAAGTCAGCAAAAACCGTCATTATTGCGTATAAGTATCAATATTCTCTGTTTTTTCTGCAAATCCCTTTAAATTTTACAAAAAATTATTGAATTTTAGGGTAAAATCTGTATATAATAAGTTGTTATCTATATAAGGATAAAATCTGCATGATGAAAGGTTGTGACAAGCAAAAAATGAAAGAAATGGTCCGTTTACAGGGAATATCTAAAAAGTTTGGTAATAACGTTATTATCCCCTCGCTCGATCTGACTATTTACGATGGAGAATTTATTACGTTGCTCGGTCCTTCCGGCTGCGGCAAAACTACCCTGCTGCGCATGATCGCCGGTCTGGAAACCCCTACCGAGGGCAGTATCTATCTGGACGACGAAAACGTCACTGCCTTGCCACCCTATAAACGTGATGTGAATATGGTATTTCAACATTACGCACTCTTCCCTCACATGACTGTTGAGGAAAATATAAAATTCGGCCTGATGATGAAAAAGGTCCCTGCCGACGAACAAAAGGAACGTGTCTCGCAGGTCTTGTATCTTACCCAGCTGGAAGAATTCCGCAACCGCCGCCCGCAGCAGATGTCCGGCGGCCAGCAGCAGCGCGTCGCCATCGCCCGCGCCCTGGTCAACAATCCCAAGGTCCTGCTGCTGGACGAACCTTTAGGCGCTCTGGATTACCAGCTGCGCAAAAATCTGCAGCTGGAGCTGAAAAACCTGCAGCGCGGTCTGGGACTCACCTTCATCTACGTCACCCATGACCAGGAAGAAGCCCTGACCATGTCCGACCGCATCGTCGTCATGAATAAAGGCGTCATCGAACAGGACGATCATCCTGATAATATCTATCACTATCCAGCCACCAAATTCGTCGCCCGCTTCATCGGCGAAAGCAATTTCTTTGAAACTGCCGCAGAAACGCTGGCCCTGCGCCCCGAAAAGCTGAACCTCTGCGAAGAAGATGAAAGCGCAGACAAAGCCGCCGCGCATCCCGAACCTGCTTTTTACGGCACTGTCGTCGATGTCGTTTTTTACGGTACCATCGACAAGGTCTTTGTCCGTCTGGATAACTCCAACCAGACTGTAGTCGCCTATCAGTACTTTGACGACGTCAAACGCTGGACACCCGACGAACGCGTCGGTATCTGGTGGTACGAAAGAGACGAGGTGAAAGTACAGCGATGATGAAAAACGGTAAACTGCTGGTAGCGCCGGCCCTGCTCTGGCTCAGCATCTTTTTCGTCATACCGCTGCTGATCGTCGTTGCAGTGTCCTTCGCCGGACGCACGCCTTACGGGCAGGTCATTTTCTCTTTTACCTTCGATAATTACCTGCGTTTTTTAGAACCTTTATATCTGAAAATTTTTGCCGACACTCTGGTCGTAGCCATCATCACCACCCTGGCAACGATCCTCATGGGCTATCCACTGGCTTATACCATTGCCCAGCTGCCCAAAAAATGGCAGCAACCGGGGCTGATCCTGGTCATGATCCCCTTCTGGATCAACTTCCTGATCCGTTCCTACGCCTGGGTCATCATCCTGCGCTCACAGGGCGTAGTCAATACACTGCTGTTAAAGCTGGGCCTGATCGACCAGCCGCTGCAGATGCTCTATAACGATATGGCCGTCATGCTGGGTATGGTCTATGCCCTGCTGCCTTTTATGGTGCTGCCCATCTATGTCTCAATCGAACAGCTGGATACACGGCTTTTAGAAGCAGCCTCCGACCTGGGCGCTAAACCGCTGACAGCTTTCCGCAGAGTAACCCTGCCGCTGACCATGCCCGGCATCGCTGCCGGCACGATCCTGGTCTTTATTTCCTCACTGGGGATGTTCGTTGTCCCCGACGTCATGGGCGGAGCCAAATCGGCCCTCATCGGCAACCTGATCCAGAACCAGTTCCTGTCAGCCCGCGACTGGCCCTTTGGCTCAGCGCTCTCCATAGTGCTGGCCGTGCTCAGTCTGGTACTGATCATCCTGTACTACAAAGCTCTGCAGGCACAGGAAGGAGGTGACGGCGATGCAAAAGACGTGGCGTAGCCATCTGCTGGTAGCCTATTCTCTGGCTATTCTGGCTTTTCTTTACCTGCCGCTGCTGATCCTGGCCATGTATTCCTTCAACGAATCAAGGATCAACGCCGTCTGGACCGGCTTCACCTTCAACTGGTACGCAGCCCTGTTCCAAAACCGGCGCGTTCTGGAAGCCCTCACTAACAGCCTTTTTATCGCTGTTATCTCTACCATAGCCTCCACCACGCTGGGCACGATCGCAGCGATCGCCCTCAGCCGTTACCAGTACAAATATAAACCGGTCATCAACGGCCTCTTATACCTGCCGATCCTGATCCCGGAAATCGTCATGGGCCTTTCCCTGCTGGTCCTGTTCGCCCAGGCACAGGTGCCGCTGGGCAAAACAACGCTCATTCTGGCGCACATCACTTTTTGTGTCTCTTTCGTTGTCATCACTGTCAACGCCAGGCTGGAAGGTATGCGGCACGAGCTGGAACAGGCGGCGATGGATTTATACGCCACTCCGTGGCAGACCTTCCGCTACGTCACCCTGCCGCTGGCACTGCCGGGCATCGTGGCCGGCGCTCTCATCGCCTTCACGCTCTCCATCGACGATTTTATTATCAGCTTCTTTGTAGCAGGCCCCAACTCCACTACGCTGCCGCTTTACATCTATGCCATGGTCAAGCGCGGTATCTCACCCGAGATCAACGCCCTGTCCACCCTGCTGATGTTCGCCACGATCACGCTGGTAGTCATCGCGCAGATCCTGCAGCCGCAGCACACCTCCGACAAAAACTCCGATTGATATCACACCCGCTGTGATACAATATAAACAACAAATTAAATGATGAAAGGGTGATCCGACAATGAAAAAACTTTTGGTTTTCCTCATCGCTGTGCTCACACTGGCCCTGGCTGGCTGCGGCGGTGACGCTCCAAAAAAAGACGCAGCTGCTCCCGCAAGCGGCGAAAAACAAGTGCTGAACCTGTTCAGCTGGGCAGACAACTTCGATCCGGAGGTCATTGCCGAATTTGAAAAGCAAAACAACTGTAAAGTAAATTACGACGTTTTTGCCAATAACGAAGAACTGCTGGCCAAGATCCAGGCCGGCGGCGCACAGTACGACCTTATCCAGCCCTCCGACTACATGGTAGCCACCATGCTGAAGCTGAACCTGCTGGAAGAACTGGACCTGAACAATATCCCCAACGCCAAAAACATCGTCAGCAGCCTCAAGGCTCCTGTCTACGATCCCACCGGCAAACATTCCCTGGTCTATACCTGGGGCATCACCGGTATCGTCTACAACAAAAACTTCATCAAAGAAGCGCCCACCTCCTGGGCAGATCTGTGGAACCCGGATTATAAAGGCCGCGTCATCCTGCTCAACGACAACCGCGAAGTCATTGGCATGGCGCTGAAGAAAAACGGCTACTCCAACAACTCCACCGACCCGGCGCAGGTCGAAAAAGCTTTCAGCGACCTGAAAACACTGGCACCGAACGTGCTGGCCTTCGACACCGATACCATCAAGCAGAAATTTATCGCTGAAGAAGCCTGGATCGGTACCATGTGGTCAGGCGACGCCTCCTACACCTACAAAGACAATAAAAACATCGGCTTTGTGATCCCCAAGGAAGGCGCTACCATCTGGGCCGATACCTTTGCTATTCCCAAAGGCGCTAAAAACAAAGCTTTAGCCGAAAAATTCATCAACTTCATCTATGAACCCAAAGTAAGCGCCAAAAACTATGAATATATCGGCTACAATGACCCCAACGAAAAAGCTCTGGAATTCCACAGCGAAGAATTCCGCAACGACCCCATGCTCAAAGTCGGCATGGATAACATCGACAAAGGCGAATGGCTCATCGATATCGGTGAGGCCCTGCCCATGTACGACCGTTACTGGACCGAACTCAAAACAGCAAAATAACCCGTTTAACTCAAAGAAGTCTGCCGCTATGCGGCAGACTTCTTTTTGGTTCCGCTTCAGCTAAGCAGCTGCAGCAGCTCGTCCAGATTCTTTTTACCAAAACTTACCTTTTCATCATAGATCAGACACGGTACACTCATGATCTTATAACGCTCGCGCAGCTCAGGGAACAGGTTGATATCAAACACATCCACCTCGACCCCGCCGTTTTCCACAGCCAGCCGTCCAGCCGCCATCACCAGCTCCGGGCACATCGTGCACGACAGCGAAATGACTACCTGCAGGCGTTTACCGCCCGGCAGCGTTCTTACAGACGCCAACTGCTCCTCGCTGATAGCCTGACCAGGCCCGGCCGCATTATACAAAGTCACAATGAATGAATTGAACTCGTGACCACCGGGTACGCCGTGGAAGCGGAAGCCTAACGACGAGCCGTCCCCGCGGCACAGCTCGATATATGGCAGTCCGCCGGCATTTTGCTCCGCTTCTTCCCAGCGCAAATGACTGCTCAAAGGTGTCAGCTCGTTCAAAAAGCCGCGTATTTCTGCTGCCGCCTGACTATTATCCAGCGCGGCCCGCAGCAATAGATACTCGGTAAATTTAGCAAAGACCGGCGCCAGCTGCGTTTTGATAGCCTCGGAAATAAAAGTGCCATCGTCAGCAGCAGGCGTAGCCGAAGCCGTACTGCCGGCAGCAGGCTGGACGACCTGTTTTTTCGTCACTGTAAAACGCGGCAGCTGCAGCTTATCATGCAGCATAGCAGCGTGTTTCTCCAGTGAGGTCGCCGCTTTCGCGCCGTCCGACACCGCCGTCACCACCTGCCGCAGATTTTTGATACACAAATCCCCGGCGCCATAAACACCATCCAGATTGGTCTTCTGGTTCATATCCGTCACCAGATAGCCCTCGCAGTCGGTTTCCAGCCCCTCCAGCAGTGGACCGCCCACAGGCACATAGCCCGCAAAAACAAACACGCCAAAAGTAGCGTCCGGTGTCTCGTAACGGGTCCGCTCGCCAGTCTTACAGTTTTCATACACAGCATACCGCAGCACGTCACCGCCGCCTACCTCCAGCAGGGCCGTGTTATACAGCACAGTGATCTGCTCATGCCGTTTCACCTCATCGGCGATCGATCCGGCACAGGTAAAATCATCGCCCCGCACCAGCACCGTCACATGCCGCGCATAACGTGTCAGAAAAATCGCTTCTTCGGCAGCGGCAAAACCGCCGCCCACAACAAACACATCCAGTCCTGTAAAAAATTCGCCGTCGCAGGTCGCACAATAAGCCACGCCGCGCCCACGGTATTCAGCTTCGCCGGTGAAGCCCACCTGCCGCGGCACAGCGCCCATCGCCATAATCACGCCCAGAGCTTTAAAAGTCCCCTTATCGGTAACGATCTCCTTAATCTCACCGTCCAGTCTGCTCTCCAGTGCTTCGGCCAGCAAAAACTCCGCGCCGAAGCTTTCCGCCTGCAAACGCATCTGCTCAGTCAGCTCTTTGCCCGACGTTTTGATAATGCCCGGATAATTCACCACCTCAGACGTGATCGTGATCAGCCCGCCGATCTTCTCTTTTTCGATGACCAGCGTCTTATACTGGGCCCGCGCCATATAAACGGCAGTGGCAAGGCCCGCAGGCCCGCCGCCGATGATGATGACATCATACATCCGTTCCATGATCAAATGATGCCAACCAGATCAAGGCTGGGTTTCAAAGTGCTGGCGCCCGGCTGCCATTTGGCAGGGCACACCTGATCGCCATGCTCGGCCACAAACTGCGACGCCTGTACACGGCGCAGCAGCTCGTCCGCATTACGCCCCACATTACCGGCGATAACCTCATAAGCCACGATCTTACCTTCCGGATTAACGATAAAGCTGCCTCTTTCAGCCAACCCGTCAGCTTCGATCATCACATCGAAATCTCTTGCCAAAGCACCGGTCGGATCAGCCAGCATCGGATACTGGATCTTTTTGATAGTTTCCGAAGCATCATGCCAGGCCTTATGCACGAAATGCGTATCGCAGGATACGGAATAGATCTCACAGCCGATCTTCCTGAATTCTTCATATTTATTAGCCAGGTCCTCCAACTCGGTCGGACAGACAAAAGTAAAATCTGCCGGATAGAAAAAGAACACCGACCATTTACCTAAAATATCTTTTTTGCTAACCTCTTTAAAATCATTATTGACATAAGCCTGTACCTTAAAATCACTCACTTCTTTGTTGATCAATGACATAATAAATGCCTCCTTATATAAATATAAATTTAGTTGTTTAAGTTAGCTATCGCTAACGCACCTTTAATATAACATATGTCATTTAAAAACACAAGGGAAATTTATTTGAAATTAATAATTATTATTGCAGACTTGCTGGAACGTTTTTGATAGCCAATCAATAATAACAGACCCGCACTGAACCAAAGGTTTTAAACCACTTCTTCTATAAAAAATTAAGTACCTGATATGAACCTTGTTCATATCAGGTACTTAATTTTTTACTTATAGCCTTGATAAATCAATATGGGCTCAATAATACTTCGTATTTGCCGACTTCGTCGGTATAGGAAATCCACGACGCTTCCTATTCGGTCGCGTCTTTCGGATAAGTTCGCCGTCACGCTTATTCACTGCGCTGACGCTTGTGACTAAGCGGCGCTCACTTAGAATGTAAATCTTAAACCAGCATTGACGCTCCACTTTTTGTTGATGTCGCCGCCGAAGCCACGTTCCACTTCACCGTAGAAGCTGCTGTCTTTACTAAGTTTGATATTAGCGCCCAAGCCCATCTCGAACCAGGTATCGCCGTAGTCATTATGCTTGCTCAAAATATCGTTAGTACCACCGGCGTCCGAGGTCAGCTGCAAATCGCGCTTACCTGCAAATTCGTGCAGAAGGTCAGCTTTCAGATAGATATCACTGCCGTTTTTGATCTTCTGTCCCATCACAAAGCCGATACGCCCGATCGCGCTGTTCATCCCTTCGATATACCCGTTAGCGCCCCGGTCAGAAGTATAGCTGATGCAGCTCAACCGTCCCAGCGTAAACTGTGCCTGAGGCTCGAAGAACAGGCCCTGCTGGTAATCAAAGCGCTGGCCGTATTCCACGCTGATGCTGTAGGCGTGTTCCTTATAGCTGGCTTTGTCCGGGTAATCACCATAAGATTTGAGATCGGTGTCAAAGATACCTGCCCGCGCCGTGACATTAGTATAGGCGCCGCGTTTGCCTTGCCAGACGCCGTAGAAACTGAACGCTGTCAGTTTATCTTTACCACTGCCCTTAGTATAATCACCAGTACCGTCACCGTAGTCCACGGCAAAACCATAGGTACTTCTGGCATCGGCCTTTTGGTCATAACCAAACTGGTACAGGTTGTAACGTCCTTCGTAGCCGAAACCGCTGAACCTGCCCGCCTGCGTGCGGGCCCAGATGCCGTCAGCACGTTCGCTGCCATTTCCCAGCGCTCCCAACCGGCTGCGCAGGCTGTCGTTGGTATTACGCCATAGGGCATAACTGTTATCTACACCAGCCAATAGTACCTGGGTATCGTTATTAGCTGTTTTTATGATTTTCGTTAAATACCACTGGTTGGTTTCTTCATTTAAAATCGGTGTCGCATCCCACAGCCCACCGTTATTAACGGTCATACCTTTAAATTTCAATTTCTTACTCTGGTCATCCACTAGCAGCAACCTGCCTGTCAGTTCCGTATCGCTGACGATACTCTGGTCGTTGACATAAACAGCGTACGTTCCTGTGCCGGTATTACTGTTATTGACAGTGATCTCATCACCGGTATTATTGGCCAGATCAGTATCCAGATAAATACTGCCGCCAGTCCCCTGCAGGTCGCTCATAGTCAGCTTCTGATAGACAGGTACCGCGCGCAGATTACGCTTCAGACCGGCGCCGTCTGTCAAATCAAGTATGCCGTTATTGATCGTTAAGGTATTGTTTAGTATATAATCACTGTCAGCCTGCGCCAGACGTAAAATACCGCCGTCTAAAACAGTGCCGCTGATGACAGCACCGGCTTCGATATACTGCAAACCGCCGCTGCCGACAATTGTATCAGTGGCCGTACCGCCGCTGTCAACAAGCTGGACACCACCTAACAAGGAACTGACCGTACCTGTACCGCCATCGTAGATAATCTGGCTGGCGCTAACACCGGACATCGTCGTGATAGTACCAGTGCCGCCATCATTGACCTGTTGCTGACCATTGTTCATCGTCGTTATCGAACCGACACAGCTACTGCCGCCGCTGTAACCCACGATCTGCAGACCGCTGTTCATTACATTGATCGTGCCTGTGCCAAACCCCTTATATGCTTCCGCGGCATGATAACCAATTTGCTGCACACCTGACTCCATAGTTTCAATGCTGCCATTAGCCGAACCATACAGCCCTACAATCTGTATGGCACCGGCACCTGCCATTGTTCCTATACTGCCGACGTTGCCAGTCCAAACCTGTTGCTGCCCTCCAGACATTTCTGTTATTGTGCCGCTGGCACTTGTCTGTCTCGGATTACCAATAATTTGTTGGCCGCCATTCATGTTACTTACAGTTCCTGTGGTATTCGTCAGCATATATTGGGTACCACCAATCATGGTTCCTATATCAGCACTGGCACCATTGTATAAATTTTGTTCACCGCCGCTCATTGTACCGATACTTCCCTTACCTGCACTGTATAATGTCTGTGAACCGTTATACATCAAATCAATATGGCCGCTGGCGTTGGATGACATAATATACTGATAGCCGTTATTCATCGTCCCAACAATGCCATTGCCAGCATTGATCGTTTGTTTCTGTTCAATAAAACCGCTAACATTATCCATAATTTCCACGCTGCCGACGCCACCATAAATAGTCTGCTGTTTAAGACTATTTGTACCATCACTCATTCCCTTGATAATACTAGTACCGCCGTAGACTAAATTGTCGCTGCTATTGACATCAATGATACAAGTACCGCCGGAAACAGTAGTCTGGGTCTGATTGCTACCTATATTGACATTGCCATCCAACACATCAATACCACCAAAACGATTTTCAGTAATACTGACATTACCACCAGAAATGGTTAAAGGTTGGAATCCTCCTACATGTATACCTATATTCAGTGACCCGCCATCAGCTACATCTACTGTAGCCTTATTTGTACCTATACTACATATACCACCACTTTTTACATGTACTACATCATAATCACCTGTGCTGTTTATATTGCTGGTTTGCCCGCTCTCAACATTGTAAACAGCAGCCTCGGCCTTGCTGAAAATCATTTCGTCCACATAGCCTGCCAGTATCGGTAGTGCTTCATAGGCATAGGCCTGCAGATCTTCCTGCTGCGCTTCGCTGACTGCCTGTTTAGGCAGTGGTTCCGGTTGTTCAGCTGCTGCCAGCGCCGCTGCCGGTGCAGCCGCATTGACCAGATTCATCCCCATCACTACTGTTGCCAGAATACTTTGTGCCTGTAATTTCTTCTCTCTCTTTTTCATCACTGCTCACCCTTCATCTTCTTTTTATTCACAGCCTGTTTCTGCGGCTTTAGTTTATAGTCTGCCATCAGCTTGTCGATGACTTTGTTCACCGCTTCCGGCGTGATGTAGCGGCTGCATTCAAACTGCCTGTCAGTGCCTTTATGCCGCGGACACCATTCAAAATCTTTATGGTCGAATACTACCCGCGTATCGTTCCAGCAGCCGTTGCAGACATGGTAGCTGATGACACGGTACGGCGTCGCAAATTCATTTACCGGCAGTGTAAAACCGCTGATCAGCACTACCGGTATCCCTACGCCGTTGGCTACCCAGCTGAGCCCGCTGGACAGACCCACGAAAAAGTCGGCATGGTATAAAAGGTCGATCCGCTCCTGCAAGGGTCTGCGGCCGGTAAAATCTTCCGCTCCGTAAGGAATGATGTTAAATCTGCTGCCCATACCGTAATTATTTTCCCGGTCGATACACAGTACCCGGTAGCCCAGCTCTTTGAGGTGTTTGACCACATTCAGCCAGCCGCGGCCGTTGTTCCAGTACTTGGCCTGACTGCTGGCCTGCGCCGCGATACAGACGTAGGGTTCTTTGATCCTGCGTGTTTTATTCTTTGGCAACAGTTTGATGCGCTGTTCGTCCGCTTTCAGCCCCAGGATGCAGGGTGCGTTTTTATGCAGCCCCACTACTCTGAAATCTACCGGCTGGTGTTCCCTGTCGTCACAAGGAAAGAAAATGCCCATGTAGTAGCTGGCGTACAGTCCTTCCGGCCGTTCTTCTGCCTGGACAAAGTTGATTTCCGGGTAGCCAGGCTTGATGATCTCGATCATATCCTCTGCCATGGCGCAGTACAGTTCGCATCTATGCTTTTTTCTAAAAATTTCAGCATAAGGGAACCAGGCTAAAATATCTCCTAAAATGCCGACCGGAAATTTGATCAGCACTTTTTTACCCTCTAAATTTAAATCATGGGCGAAGATCAGCTTGCCTTTTTCGTAGACCTCGATGCGGAAATCGACAAAATACTTTTTACTGCTGGTCACCAGCACGCCGCTGGCAGCGGCATCATACAGCGTCAGGCAGGCCTCCCGGTCGAGGAAGCGCACCCGGTAATCACCTGCCGGCACTTCGACGCGGGCGCCGTAGTTAAAGTCGAACCGAATGCCTGGCTGGCCGCTGTCCTGCGTGACCGGACCGGCATAAAAACGCATATAGGGTTTGACAGCGGTGCTGTCAGAATTACCCTTGCTGCTGGCTGCATCGGCAGTTTTACTACTGCCGGCGCTGTTTACCGCTTCTTTTTCCAGATGGTCAGACTGCCAGCCTTTCTCTGCTGTTTTCACTTCAGCCATCTTATTTACTCCTTTGCTTTCAGCTTCTTTTTCTGCTTATGATGTTCCATTTTTATATAAGTGCAGCAGCTGCAAAATCTGCTGTACTTCTTCCCGTGTATAAACCTCCTGTGCGCCTGTGGTATGTTCCTTTGCCTTAGCAGCTCTGGCTTCCACCCACTCAGGAACTGTTTTGGCATCAAAAATATTTTCCAGCGTGCAGTCGAAGACATTAGCGATACGCAGCAGCAGCTTCAGAGTTACTTTTACATGACTATGCTCAATATTGCTCAGGTGAGTCTGACTGACCCCGATACGCTTGGCCAGCTCCTGCTGGCTGAGCTGACAGGCAGTGCGCAGGAATCTGATATTGTTGCCGAGCTGCTGTAAACACTTTTCGTCATACATTTTTGCGTCGCCACCCTTGCTACAGTTTTTAAGCACAATCTTTAGTTACATATCTTTTATTAAAATCATTGATTATTTGTTATTGATTTAAAAACATTTGTTAAAATAATATTTCAATTTATTATAGCACGTTTGTACCCCCCCGCAAGACACTCGCTTTTGCTGTGAGCAAAAGCGAGTGTCTTGCGGCGCATTACGCCAGCGGCTTTAAGACTATCGGCGTCTGCGCTAAGACTGTGCTTACCATCGTCCCCAACATATTCACACCGTTTTTTCTAAGCGCTACTAACAAAAAAGACAGGCAGAGGAATAAAATCCTCTGCCTGTCTTGAACATTTATTCAATTATCATTCACTTAGAACGTGAAGCGTAACCCGGCATTGATCTGCCAATCGGTACGGATATTACCGTTAAAGGTCTTTAATGCGTCGAAATACAAGTTACTGTTTTTGGCAAGGCCCAGATTGGCGCCCAGACCAATTTCGTACCAGGTCCCAGTCAAGTCACCTGTCTGCAGGGCCAGACTATCAGTGCCATAATACCCAGCCGCACCGCCGTTGCCGCCAAAGTCGTGCAGCAACGAAGCTTTTAGATAGGCGTTGCTTGGACGCCCGCCGACAGTAAACTCTTTGCCACCCAAAATACCGACGCGGGTCACGGCACTGTTGACACTGTCCTGTCTGACATTGACACCATTGCTGACCATATAATCAACGCTGTTGATATGTCCCAGGCTCAGTTCTGCCTGCGGTTCTACGAACCAGCCCGCATTCAGGTTCTGTCTATAGCCATATTCGGCACTGATGCCGTAAGCCCAGGTGTCGTAGTCGGCCTTAGCGGCATTGCCGCTCAGGTCTACCAGCTTGAAGTCGTTAGCAAGCTTGCTGCCGCGGGCGATAACGTCCAGATAATGGCCTTTGCTGCCCAGCCAGCTGGCATATACGCCTACGCCGGTGCTGCTCAGGTCGCCGCTGCCGGCAAAGTAAGCAGCATTACTGTCGATGCGGTTGATGGCGATACCTGTGTACAGCTTGCCGCCCTTATAGTCCTGCACCTTGTCGAAGCCGCCCTGGAAAGCTGTATAATCCTGGCTGAAGTTGCGGTCATAAGCGCTGTCAGCGCTCAGCTCGCCCCGGTAGTAACGGGCCCAGACGCCGCCCTCAGCTGCTTCCGGATCACTGCGCAGGTCACCCATGCGTTTCATCAGGTTATTGCCTTCGACGCGCCAGATATTTCGCAGAGCCAGATGTGTATCGGCGCTGGTCATCGAGGTTTCCGAAGCATCGTTGCCATCTGGGCTGCCGCCAAAATCCAGCTGCGTTATTTTTACATCATTGCCGTCTGCTGTTACTGTCGGCGTCACTGTAAAACGCTTCAGCGGCGAGTCCATCGTGCTTGCTTTACCTTCAAAACTACTCAGATCGTACCCGTTAAGCTCGCCAAATGATAAAACCACGGCTGTGCCGGTGATGGCGCTCAGGTCACTGCCGGAGAAGGATTTGTCGTAACCGACAGTGATATACTGTTTCTCTGTACTGCTGCCGGCTGCCAATTCACCAAAAGTAAATTTATCGGCAGTATTATTTTTCAGGTCGGTACTGAACCGGAAGGTATTGCTGCCGTTCAGCTTCAAAGCGCCGTCCGAGGTTACAGTGCGGCCTGCGCTACTGCCGCTGAAGCCCAATGCCGCGTTTTCCAGCCAGGTCTCACTGGCCACACCTGTGATAGTGGCATTGCTCAAGAAATTTACCGTACTGTCAGCGGCGTGGATCGCATGGCTGACGACGTTACTGTCTGCGCCTCCTGAAGCCGTAATATTCAGGCTGATGGTGTCTGTGTCCTTGCCCGAAAGGTTCACTGTGGCGCCGCCTTCAGCATAAACGCCGTAGGCTTCGGCAAGCTTACCAGCCGAACCGTCATTACCCGCAGTACCGCCTTTGCTGGTATCGCCGCCAGTTCCGCCAGTACCAGCTGTAGCCGCAACGTTAAAAGTATCAGCATTGATATTTGTGATGCCGCCTACAGCTTTAGCGCCATAAGCAGAAGCATCTGCTCCATCACCGCCGTCTCCGCTGGTTTGATTCGCTGCTTTACCGGTACCGCCACTGCCACCTACAGCACTGATATTTACTGTTCCAGCTGTAATAGTAGCTACAGCACCACTGTTTGTAACGCCAAAAACTATCGCCGTACTGCCATCACTTGCTTTGACTGCATCAACATTTTGCGTATTTGAAGAGGCTACCCAGTTTTCGCCACTGTCGCCGCCACTTCCTCCCTTAGCCGCCACAGTAAAAGTGTCAGCACTCAAAACTGCAACACCACCGGCAGCTTTGATACCATAAGCTTCGGCCGCACCACCGATACCACCAATACCAGCTACTTTATAACTGGAACTACCTGTGCCTCCGGTACCTCCCTCTGCAATAATATCAACAGATTGTGCTTCTATAGCACCAGTGCCAGCGGTAACATTGACACCTATTGCCGTTGCTGAACCACTATCAACACCTTTTAAGCCATCCTTGGGATCAGAAGTGTTAAAACTATTACCAATCCCACCATCATTCTTACCACTACTTGCAGTTATAGAAACCTGAGCAGCTGTGATCATACCAACTCCACCGGCAGTATCAACACCCATAGCCAGTGCTGCACCACTGGCCATCCCACCAATAGTATTATAAGTGCTCATATCGCCACCTTTGGCATTGACGGTGATATCCTTCGCTTCCAATCGTAGTGTACCATCTGTAATATCAGCAATTTTTGCTTCACCAAGGCCTCCCAAAACTGGCTGTTCTGCAAAAATATTGTAGATTTTATAACTGCTTTCACCACCGATACCGTCCACAACGATATCCTGGACTTTAATAACATTATTACCGCCCAGTACTTTTACAGCAGCTGCCGCAGCATCCCCACCTTTACCACTTTTTGCATTATAGCCATAGCCCCCGTCACCACCCTCAGCCTTAACAGTAATATTGCCGTTAATAACAGCAGTACCGCCCTGTCCTCTGATAGCAGCTGCATCTGCAATACCACCATCATTCGAACCCAGAGGCTGCCTGTCGCCTGAATCGGGTCCATTCAAATAGCTGCCTTCTCCGCCAATACTTTTGACAGTAATGGAACTGGCTGTTATTTTCAATTCATCTTTCACTTTGATACCATATGCTTCGGCAGCACCAGCCGCTGCACCTAAAGTGTAGCTTGAACCAGCCTTGCCGCCCGTAGCCTGGACTGTGATATCCGCTACAATGACTTCATGCAGGCCTTCCCTGACATCCACACCTACAAATGCGTCACCACCGGCACCACCTTCGGCGTCAGAACCACCTCCATTAATAGTAACACCATGATGATCCGATTTCCCGCCTACGCCACCTTGAGCAGCAACCTTGATCGCACTGCTGATATCTTCATGTATAACTGCTTCCAGAAGTATACTGTCACCTGCGGCAGCTGGATCACTACTGCCGTTGCCTGCGTAATCCGCTCCATTAGAACCTGTTACAGAAGCCGTACCTTTACCGTCAGTTAATTTAGCAGTCAGCTCAGCAGCGCTGACTTGTGACAACAAAATGCTGCCGCCGCTGGAATAGACGATGGACATCGCCATTAATGTGTGTAAAACCTGTTTTGCCAATCTTCTTTTACTGTGCATTTTACAGCCTTCTTTCTCATCTTCATCATTATTTTAGTGATACTTATCTTTTAAAAAATGTTTTAACAACGCTTCATAATATGAAATAGACTCGCTATATTTACCTTTTTTATACAAAATCCTGGCTGTCATCATGATGGTTTCTACCGTATGTCCATCTAACGGTTTTAATTTGTTCCACAGTGATTTTTTGACATATTCCCAATATAATTCTTTTTCGGGCGTGTCAAAATAATAGATATGCCAGGGTTTTACGTAGTCTATATAATGCACGATCACTGTATCTTTTTCTGCTTTCAGTGTCGTATTATTGATAACGATACCGTTAAAAATCTGCGGCAGTTCAGCAAACTCGCCGTCGACAACGCCATTGAGCGCGTCCTGGTCACCCCAGAGGATTTTGGTATCGCCAACGGCTTCCAGCCACTGAAACAACTGCTGTGTCAGCTTCTGCTGCCGCCATTTTTCCAGATCCATCAGCAATACGCCGGAATTGAAATAGCGGCCGCTTTTCAGTCCGATACGTTCACAACTGCGGTCCTCGCCATAATCGCGTACAGCACCCAAAACCCGGCCCTGCAAATCTGTCTGCCACAACGGCAGAATATCCCCTTTGCAGATAATATCGGCATCCAGATAGATGATTTTGGTTATCTCCCGCGGCAGCATATCGGCAAACAGATACCGGTAGTACATAGCCTGCGTGATATGCCCCGGCGGCACGACGAAGGTCATGCCTTTCGTACTTTTGATTTGATAAAAGCGCAGCGTCAGATTACGGTACAGCGCTTCTGTCTGCAGTAATTTTTCCAGATCCTCCGGCAGCAGTTCGTCATAGATAATATGCACAACCAGCTCATGGCCGATATTATTGTGTGCCAGCGACGTAATGGTGATACCGGCAAATTTTCCAAAATTTTTATCGATACCAAAACCAATGTTGATCTTTTCAGGCACTTTTCTTCTCGCCTCCTCTCTGATCTAACAGCAATTTTTGATTTATTTTTGCTTTTCAGCCAGCATCGACCGCCTCCTTCGCTTTAAAAATGAAAAATATATCCTCACAGCAATTGCTGCGGTTATAGCCTTTTATTGTTTCGACAAGCGCAGCAGCTGCAAAAGCTGCCGCACTTCCTCCAGCGTATAGGCTTCCTGCTTTGGCACGCCATTTTCAGCCTGTTCCTGCCTCCAGTCCAAAGCTGACCTGGTATCTACAAGTGTTTCCAGCGTGCAGCCAACAGTATTGGCGATACTCAGCAGCAGTTTCAGGTTGATGTTCACATGACTACGCTCAATATTGCTCAAGTGGGTCTGGCTGATACCGATACGCTTGGCCAGCTCCTGCTGACTGAGCTGACAGGCAGCACGCAGGAAGCGGATATTACTGCCTATACGTGCCAGACATTTTTCGTCGTACACCTTTACCCCTCCACTTCTGCCTTGCCAAAAATATTGTTCTGCCTTTGCCTTACTTTGTTAAAAGCCTGATTTTATTTATTGAAGCTTTAAAAACATTTGTCAAAATAATATTCGCACCTATTATAGCACACTTGTACCCCCCCACAAGACATACTAACGGATATTTTCGACGCAGCTTGGTTATCTATTGCCCTTATGTTTTGCCAGCCGCCAGGAGAGAAGTGAGCCGTACGGTGTCACGGCTTGCCGGACACTGGTTATTTTGCTTTTAAATTTTCTTTTTCCTTAAAATTTCAATTTTTGATTTTTAATTTAGATTTTTATTTTTTCTTATGTTAGATTGCTTTATTTAGTGTTTTCTTTTTTGTCATGCAGCTTTCTTCCAGAAGCAAGCTGCGCAAAGAAGCTTGCGCACTGTGGCAAGTCCTGTTTTGCTTTGCTCGCTGTCCGGCTTCCGAGCAACTCGGCATTGCCGAACAGAGAAAATCTTTAGCAGGCAAGAAGCAATGCCTCAAACAGTCCCTCCAGCGCTTACAGCTCGCTGCGCACACAACGGACTTGATCACAATGTGCGCTCAAAACCCTGCATCGTACAAATTATTGCTGAATTTCATAATAACGGTATCGAACTATTAATGAAATCAGTGATTATTGGCTAAAGCAGTAAAACGTACGATACAGAGGGTTTTACAGCGCATTGGGAAGATTTGGCAGATGAGCGACACGCAACTGCAAGCAGGCGCAGGGTATGTCTGAGGCATTGAGGCACTGTTATATGCAGCGCATAGAACAGGACTGCCGAAAGCCCGCAGAAATACTGACCGAATAGGAAAGTATTTCTGTGTTATCCTCTAATTATTTAGGCAGGCTATGCGCAGCATAGCCTTTCAATCTTTCCCTGTGATGCCGAGTTGCCCGGAGCGCGTACAGCGAGTGAAGCGCAA
>ERZ791885.301-NODE-301-length-52468-cov-3.223399_pt1 | contig 52468 bp, 24 predicted proteins | sample MGYA00510159_ERZ791885 | MGnify/ENA primary metagenome ERZ791885 (study PRJEB30046, sample SAMN00792054) | human gut metagenome | study: EMG produced TPA metagenomics assembly of the A metagenome-wide association study of gut microbiota in type 2... | reverse complement strand
AGTCTGCCGGCATTGTCGGTCGCTTGTAATATCAATAACGCTTTACCATTGAAGGTTTTTCTATGAAGCACTTTATGAGGTGCAATATCCAAGACATCTCCATTTTCAACTCCAATAAGTTTATAATCGCCTTTCACCTCAAAATCCACGTCCACATTGGCATAGGGTACAAAATTCCCTTTCTTATCGGTTACATCGACGGTCACAAAAACTACATCCTTACGATTGGATTTCATTGTTTTTCTATCTGCCGTCAATTTCAAGGAGTAGGCTTTTCCGGCAGTCTTGTGAGAGCATGAGGCGATTACCCGCCCGTCTTTATAAGCTACTGCCTTGATGGTTCCCGGACGATACGGCACATTCCAAACAATCTGCAAAGAATCTCTATGCATATCTTTCCTCCCCAAAGATTTGCCATTATAGAACAGTTCCGCTGCATCACCGTTAGTATAGACAACCACCGGTATTTCTACTCCTTCTTTACCCGGATGTGTCCAATGAGGCAATACATGAACCATAGGCTCATCGCTCCACAAACTCTGATACAGATAATAATGATCTTTCTCAAAACCGGCAAGGTCTATGATACCATAGTTATTGGTTCTTCCGGGCCAACCCCACGATTCTCCCAGATAATCGAATCCTGTCCAGACAAATTGTCCTATAAAAAAGTCATTGTCACGAGTCTGTTTCCATTGCTCCCTTACCGATATACGGCGGGTCTGATTGTCATAACTCGAAGCATAACGAGTATCTATACCATCGAATACCTCTTCGGTCGTAAAACTCGTAAGAGGGAATACTCTGGCAGCATCATGCTCGTTCAACACCTCATCTTTATCCCACGGTTTACGAGTTCCAATCGTGCGGTACACCCCACGAGTCTGCCGAGTATGAGGGATCTCGGTTCCCACAGCCAATTTAAGCGGTTGCTTTTTATGGAAATCAGATATATCGCCATTGCATTCACCATTGGCATTAAATCCCGCAATATCGATATAAAGGTCTGTACAATAGGCCTGCGTTGTAGGACGAGTAGGATCCATATCATGGAAAATCTTATTCATCTTATACTGCAAATACATATGCCTATCATATCCCCAAACCTCATTTCCCAAACTCCACATCACCACGCTCGGGCAATTTCGGTCGCGTTTTATAAAATCGGGAAGATCTTTTTCCCACCAATCAAGAAAGTCATTGCTGTAATCATAAGGCACTTTGTGACAACCATACCAATGGAACCAGCCGTCCCACGGTTCGTCTATCACCATAAAACCAAGTGTGTCGCACATGGCATAAAACTCGGGAGCATAGGGATAATGCGATGTACGTATGGCGTTACACCCCATTTTTTTCAACTGTATTAAGCGTTTATGCCATATATCTTCTGTCAAGGCCGTTCCCACAGCTCCCATATTTTGATGCAGGCACACACCTTTCATTTTTGTCGGTATACCATTGAGTCTAAATCCCTTTTCGGGTATATATTCCAGTCTTCTGATACCAAAACGCGTCGTATAATTGTCTACGATCTTACCCTCTTTCTCTACAAAGCTCTCCATATAGTAGCATTCGGGAGTATCAGGACTCCACAATCGAGGATTTTCGACACAAATCGTATCAAACAACGTCGATTGATAACAACTGATTTGCCCATTGCGTTGACTTCTACCGACTTCACGGCCTCGGCTGTCCCGAATGACAGAAATTAACTTGATAGGAACCTCACAAGCCTCTGGACTATTCACCTCGGTCTCTATACATATCCGAGCCGACTCGGTCGAAATCTCCTCGGCTCGGATGCACGTTCCGAATCGAGCTATATGAACCGGATCGGTCGTCACCAAATTTACATGACGATAAATCCCTATGCCCGAATACCACCGCGCACTCGGCAATCTACTGTTATCCAATCGTACCGACAGAACATTAGTTCCTTTCACTAAATAAGGAGTGAGATCATAGGAAAATCCAAGATAACCATTAGGATAGAAACCTAGCTTATAACCGTTCAGCCAAACCGTACTGTTCATATAGGCTCCATCAAACTCGATAAAAACCTTCTTACCTTCCCACAAAGGATTCCATTCGAGCTCTTTTTTATACCAAACGACACCGCCACCCGGCAAAAATCCGTTTTCACGGCCATTTTTCTGATCATAAGTTCCTTCGATACTGTAATCATGCGGGACATCGACTTTTCGCCAAGATAAAAAACGACTATTATCCATCTCACAACCTTGTATATCGGCTGGGTAGAAATACCAATCGAAATCTATATTCTGTATAACCCTCTCCTCTGTTGCCCTCAGGCAAAGAGGAGAAAGGGTTAAAATCAATAATCCTAAAAGCGATAATCTTCTAATCACCTTTTTTGTGTGTTTATCGGTAACTACTTTACGGTTTATTCTTTAATGAACGAAGCAACAAATCTATCCCTCGTGACGGTATCGGTAGATACCAGTATATAGCTGCCCGGGGCGAGAGGATTCACATCAATCACGTCTCCACCGAAATCGTCCAAAGAAATCAGTTTCTCCCCGGCAATAGAATACACGTCATAATCGCAGTTATTTTCGTTATTCAATTTATTTATATACAGTTCATCATGACAAGGATTGGGATAGATTTTAGTATCTTTATCTGCCACAGCCTCTTCTACCGAAGATATGGTTCCGGGATAAATCTTAAATACTCTGGCATCGGAACGAGGCACTTTCAACGTCAATATATTTGCTGTTTTATCTGTCATTTCTTTTTTATCTGTCCAAAGTTCATGTACAGTGTAAACCACGCCTTCGGCAAGCCCCAAATCACTATATTTCAAATTAAAAACTTTTTGAGTCGGAGACGTAGTAAAGTGATATGCGGCCACATAAAGGGTATCGGCAACTCTATGCATAAAAGCATCGGCTTGACCCGTTCCCCAATAATCGTTCACGATAGGACGAAACGACTTCCCTATTTTACCGATACGATTTATCTCTTCATTCTTGACAATCGACTGTGCACGAACACGCGCTTCCTCTGTACAGTTCAAGAAATCGTCCCCCAACAAACATAGTCCCGTAGTTACCACCGAAGTGAACCGAGCTCGGTTTTCTCCCGGCGAATGCAATGTATAAGTTCTGCCCGACGGATATTCCCCATTACCCGTAAATTTACCGAAGACCATGTAATCGGGGTCGTTATAACAATAGAAACGATCGGTCCACCAACTATGTGTCAATGCGTTAAGCGCATATTTCGTATCGTTCATCGTTCCATATGTATCACAAGCAAAACGACGCCCATTGGCATACTGCGCCGGGAAAAGAGGTGCGATAGAAAGGTTCACGTACATCTTATCACCTATTCTGTCCGAAAGATATTTCATTCCCTGATTATAAGCCTGTATTCCCGTAGTCACCTCTGGATCATACCAAGAGTCGGCCTCGAACGTTCCGTGTGTCATAAAGTCTATTTTCAGGAACTCATAACCATCTTTAATCCATTGGTCTATATAATAATCTATACGCATCTTCGTGCCGATGTGAGTAGGATCTAATGCCCAACCTTTATTTCCACCGGGAAACTGCGCTGGTTGTCCATTGATTTTCAGTACAATATCCCCATATTTATATTTACCGTTAGTTCCTTCCACATCTTTATTCATGTTGCCTCCCCAATCAACGAAAGGAGTCCAATAAATACCCGGTCTCTGTCCACGTTCTTTACACTCCTTAATAAAACGACGGCGATTTTGAGCCGTGATATTTGTCCAATAAGAATCGAGACCGATATATACGGTACTGTCATTGGTAAATTCGGGAGCCAGTTTATCGGCAAAGAAAGCCGATACACTCGAAGCAATCGCATACGAAACATCAGACATCGCATTTCCCCAACTGTTCCAGCCGAACGGCGTTCCTTTATCCCACGCACGTTTAGGTGTCACAACGGCATTCAACTCGCCATAAACCTCCATTCCATCTCTCCAATCGTCAAAATAACCGATCATCACCTTCGGTGACTTCACAGTTGTACCTTTCACTTTGCCATGAGGCAGTTGATCTCGGGTAGTAGGGGTCTTTCCACTGTAATTGTCGCTAATACCGCCATAAACAATAAGCGACGTAATAGAATTGGGAGTATTGACTTTCGACACGACTCCGGTTTTCCAATTATCATGTTCGATAGAGCCTAATACCAAACCATTGTTATTTTTCGTGCTATACAAGCAGCCTGCTTCATAGCTCGTGTAAGTCGCCCCTACTCTAAACACCTTAGAGTCGTAAGCTACCCAACAGTCATTGTCATAAGGAACGATCAAAGCAACGTTCGTTCCGTTCTCGGCGGGAAGAAAAGCCGTTGGCTCAGTCGTCGTCAAAGGCGACATATAATTCGATGCTATCACATCGGGAGCCTCTACTTTCAATTCAGTCAACAAATAGTTTTGACCCGAATAGAGGTAATAAGTATGTGTAGCTTTCAGTTTAGGATTTTCATTCGTATACACAAGGTCTACACGCTTACCCAAACCAAATAAATCGGAATAATCACTAACAGTTGCTCCGGTAAATGTCAACGAGGGAGCAGAATATTCAGATTCGTCTATCTTAAATACAGCATGGTTTTTGGAAATCAACAATACTTCGTTTCTGTAAATATCCGTTTGCCCATCTGTATCCGAAATATTTAATTTCAGCATTCCTTCCTGTACTGTGATAGCCGATACAGAAAGGGGGATAACACAAAATAAAAGGGAGGTGAGTCGATTCATATTATTGGTGTTTTTTTAATCGTCGGGAAAATAAAAATTTCCCCGACGACCTGATTAAGATTTTATTATACAAATTTCATGCAACAAACCATGTAAATCCTATTACATGCCTACTATTATCTTAGATACAGCTTGTTTGTTTCCAATGGTAACTTTTACCAAATAAACTCCTTCGTTTACATCGAAATTCATGTTCTGACTAGCAGCCACACGATATTGTGCCAATGCCCTTCCATCTATACCCAAAATTTCAAATATGGCAACTTCGTTCGAGGAGTTTTGCAAATACACGGTTTGTCCGGCAGCATACACTTTGTAATCATTTCCGCTTAAAACATTTTCAATGCTCGAAGTAGAACTTATTACGAAAGGACTTGCCAACCAGCCGTTATCCACAGCAGATACCGCAAATTCCACACCTTCGGTTTTAGGCATATACAAGTCATACCGATTGGTCGGAACCAACGGATATTGCGTTCCATATACTTTCAACGCACCTGTGGTTTTATCGGCAGGAAGTATGAAATTTATTTTACCATCGGGAGTCTTGACATAGATATTATATCGAATAGCCTCAGCCGGAGTCGTATCGTCAGTAGCTTTTTCCCATCTCAACTCATAGCAACCTTTGTCTTCATTGTAAATGGCCGTAAAGTTCTTAGGCGCAGCAGGTGCGGCATTGGCAATAACACCATCGTTGCCTCTATTAAATAAGATATAATCGGGCCAAGAACCCAATCCATCACCATCTGCCCCACCACCATCACGATAACCGAAGATACCCATATCGAGGAAACCGTCATTATCAATATTTACAAAAGTAGCCGATCCTCCGCGGCAACGAGCATCGTCGGGAATAAGCTCCTGCTTTGTAAATGAATTATCTCCATTATTATACATAAAGGTGGCATTAGTATTCCAACCCGTCATGAAATAATCATTCAACCCATCGTTATTCACATCGCCAATCGCCAAAGCACAGCCCCCACCGAAGAAATTGGTCTCGGCTTCCTCATGACGAGTGAATGTTTCATCTTGATTATTGACATACAATTTCCCGAAAGCGGCCCAACCATTATTTACGTCACGGCCTATCTCAATAATATCGGCATATCCGTCGTTGTTCACATCGATAAAAGCGGTCTCTCCTTGTTGATGTCCCACGAAGTCGATACCTGTCACTTCTGTAAAAGTATCGTTCCCGTTATTCTTATACAATTTTGTCACCGATTTATAGGTATCGTGATACCCGGTAACCACCATATCTATCCAACCGTCATTGTTGAAATCGGCCACATCAACCGATCCGCCATTAACACCGATGAAATTTTCTGTTCCGTTAACCGGGTTTTTCACCAACTCGAACGAGCCTCCTACATTTTTCATAATGGCGCACACACGGCCTTGTCCCGTTCCTCCGGAAACTTCCTCCCACACACCACCGGCGCTTCCGTTGATAAGCAAGTCGGTCCAACCGTCATTATTGTAATCGAAAGCGACAAGTAGCTTAGAGCCATTGTCATTCGATTCGGAACTAAGACCGGGAAAAGCCTCTATCATATCCCAGTCGGCCACGAATTTATAATCAGGAGCACCACTGTTCATAAATATGTCGGTAAACGCATCGCTACCGGATTTCCCGACAGTAATCAAATCGAGATTACCATCATTATCGATATCAATGAACACCGCAGAAGCTTGGCTTTTGGCATACAAGTCTTCCGACTCCGCAGTAACATCGGTATACGTTCCATTGGCATTGCCTTTGAACAAGCCCATACTGGGGTCAGCTTGTCCGGCAATAATAAAATAGTCCATAATGCCATCGTTGTTAAAATCGACAAACAACTGACGACCAGAGGCAGTCATTGGGAATCCACTTTCCCCATCTACCGGATTTCGTAAAATTTCCCAATTTACCGAATTTACGGCAAAACTCGGAATTACAGCTCCTACAAGAGCCAAAGAGAATAATAATTTTTTCATATTCGATAAGTGTTTTTATGGCGAGGTCTATTTTTATTTCTCTATCGGCAGAACAGACCTCTTAATCCTGCCGATAGAGAATATATAATCAATTTAATTCAATCCAGGATTTTGATCACCTTGCAAATGCGGGTTTTGCTTTATTTCCACCATAGGCACAGGGAATAAGCGATGTTGAGTTCCAATAGTCGGAGCCAAAGCCTGCCAACGGTTTCTCACTTTTACATACTCTTCAAAATGTCCGGTCCTCACAAGGTCCATACGCCGCCAACCCTCGCAAGCGAGTTCACGCATACGCTCATCGAGTATTTTCGTGCGGAATTCTTCGGCAGACATACCCGTGTCCCAAACATATTGAGCCGGAACCGTTCCACCGAAAGCACGAGAGCGAACAGTCGTATTCACCAATGTAACAGCACCTGACGTATTTCCTGTCTCGTTCATACATTCGGCCAACATCAACAACGCATCGGCATAACGGAAGTAGTACATATTTCCACCCGTATAATAAAAAGACTTAGTTCCATCGATACGCACATCTTCAAACTTTTTGAAATGGGGCTTCAATTGGTCTTCTCCAAAACCAGCAGATGGAACAGGCTGTTTGCCCTTATAAATAAAATCGGAGCGTATGCTGGCATCTTTTCTCAAGTCTCCCGGCTCGTATATATTCACGCAATAATCAGTCGGTAAAACAAAATCATATCCTCCATACATGCAATTGGGATCTCCGGAACAAGCACGAGTGCCTGCATACCATTGAGCCTCGTTAGAATCGGGCCATACATTATTGAAATAAAACGTGAATATTTCTTCTGTACTGGCCTGAGACGGTAAATTTCCCATTACTTTGTTGGCATCGAACAAATCGGCATAATTGTTTTCAAGAACAAATCCGCCTCTGCTTTTCAAATCTTCCAGCAAAATCTGCGCTTCACCGAAATCTCTATATCCTGACTCCACAGGAGCCGACATATATACCTTCGCCAACAACATTTTTGCGGCCCAAATCGTAGGGATACGTCCATCGGCCGCTCTTTTTTCCGACAAGTAAGTAAGAGATACCTTCAAATCATCTGTAATCATCTTGTAGACTTCTTGCAATTCTTTGCGCGGCCCCAACTGATTCTGGCCGTCTACGATATTGGGCAATGGTAATTTGCCCCAATATTGAGTCAACTCAAAAAGAATACATGCCCGATAAAAAGATATCTGTCCCAAGAACACCTTATACTGCTCGGCTTCATCGGCAGAAGCAGATTTCAACAATCGATCGATATGCCATAACCCCTCACTTGCTTGCACAGCCACCGGCCAACGAATATTCCAAGCCTCTGCAATAGAAGTATTTTCAGAATCATAATATCCGTCATATTTATCGAACGCCGCCTGCATAGCATTTGTCCTTACCTGATACTCACCCTGCTGAGCCTCATCGGTTCCTAAAATCGTGTAAAAACCTTTCCGATTCACACGAGTCGCACGCCATTGATAGTACAGCCCATAAACAAAAGCTTGCACATTCTCTGGTTTTTCAAAAACCTGTTCGCTCGACAAACTGGTTTGCGGATCTTGCTTCAAAAAACCGTCTTCGCAAGACGATACAAAAATCGACAGAAGCAACGCTATAACGATATATCTATTAGTTTTCATATTCCTAACTTTTAATTTCTTAGAATGATATATTTAGACCGACAACATACATACGCATATTGGGATACCAATCCCCGGTTTCAGGATCGAATCCTTTGTATTTCGTCGCAGTAAAGAGATTACTTCCCGTAAAATAGATGCGAAGATTATCAAGGTAAATCTTATTGATCAATTTACGAGGGAACGTATAAGCCAACGTAGCCGAACTTAACCGGAAGAACGAGGCATCTTGCAAACATAGGCTCGTACTGCCGTACCCGAATCCGCTAAACGCATGATAAGCTCTCGGTATCAATGTATTCGTATTCTCCGGTGTCCAACGATTCAATATATCTTTATGAGCTACACTTCTTCCATCACTGGTAACCAATGAATTATACAAGAAACTCGTTTTCTTGGCTCCATACGAATAATTCCCGACAAGCGTCAATTCCAAACCTTTCCAACTTACAGTCGTATGGATACCACCATAGAATTTAGGGTCTTTAACCCCCACGACCGTACGGTCCTTATCATTAATAATGCCGTTATGATCTCTATCCAACGGCAAAATATCTCCGGGTTGTGCCGTTCGAGAACCCAATTCGAGAGAGTTCACATAATCCATATCCGACTCCTGTATAATCCGGTCGAACAGATACATATAAATCGTATTCAACGACTCACCCACAAACAAGTTACCCTCGGTCTGTATCTCGTTATTCGACATACCACCTAATTTATAGATTTCCTGAGCCTGCCCGTCCAATTTGATAATCTTATTGCGATCGGCAGAAATATTAAATCCGATATTCCAATTCCAGTCCTTTGTACGAATAGGAGTGGCATTTATCGAAAATTCAATACCTCTATTCCGAAGCGTGCCTACATTGGCTAATTGATCAAGGTATCCCGAAGACGGCGACTTACTAATGGTCATCAACAAATCCTCGTTATCAATATGAAATAAATCGAGCGTAAAGCTCAAGCGATCGTTAAACATGCCATAGTCCAATCCCACATTAATTTGTTTCTGCTTTTCCCAGCGTAAATCGGGGTTACCATACCGTCCCCAGTTAATCAACGCACTCGTACCAAGAGTAGCTCTTACATCATAAAGCGTTTGGTAACCATAGTTGGGAATATTTTGATTACCAGCCAAACCATAGCCTACCCGAAGTCTTAGGTTATTAATGACATTCTGCGACTGCATGAACTCCTCTCCTGTAATATTCCACGAAGCAGATACCGAAGGGAAGAATCCCCATTTATTATTGGTTCCGAATTTAGATGAACCATCATAACGACCTGTAAACGTGACATAATAGCGACTATCGTATACATATCCCGCACGCAAGAATACAGAAGCCATAGAGTAAGTCCAAAAATCTGAATTAACGCCGAAATCCTCTTTCTTCGAAGCTCCGGCTATTGCCTTATATGAGAAAAAGTCATTACCAAAACCCTTCACATCAAGACTATTCCAATTTTGACTGTAATAAGACATATTAGCACCCAAAACAGCCGATATCCTATGCTTCTCTTTAATTAATGTTTTGTATGAAACCGTGTTATCCCACTGCCAATTCAACATTTTATCCTTACGATGTTTAGCCTGCCCATCGGCTGACGCTTTATAGGACTGTGTCGTTTCGGTAGAATAGTAGGTATAGTCTTCTTTACTCATATAATCAATAGAAAAGGTCGAACGTATATCAAGTACTTTTATTGGATTGATATTGATAAAGTTAGAACTCATAAGACGAGCTTGATTCGCATCTCTGACCACATTCAAGTCCCTGATAGGATTATTATTGCTCTGGCTCTCTTCTGTGCCATATTTCATATACCAATATTCACCTGATATCGGTAACAGAGGATCTGCTCTAAGCGCCACAGGAAAAGTATTGTCATCTGCAACAGGATGTCCCACCTGATAAACGAAGGTTGTATTAGTTCCTACCTTCAACCAAGGCTTTACCATCTGATCGAGATTGATTTTACCTGTGTAACGCTCATAGCTTACATTTTTCATTAAGCCCTCTTGCTGATTATAGTTAAAACTCATGAAGTAAGAACCCTTATCACCAGCTCCAGAAAAACTTACCGCATGATTTTGCTGATATGCATTTTGAGTAACCGCATCAAGCCAATTATACGTTTTTCCCGACAAGTAAGCCTCCATTTCATCTTCTGTAAAAATCGTATTAGGTGGAACCGTTGTCGATAAGAAATTATCCTTTATGTATTTTTCTCGTCGGGCAGGCGGTAAATTAGTCGTATTATTAAACTCATTGATATATGCCTCTACGCGGAGGTCATGCAATTGAGAGCCATTGATCAATGGCATCTCTTTGCTGAAACTTTGCGAGCCATACCAACCGTCATAAGTAACACGAGCCTTACCTTTTTGCCCTTTTTTAGTGGTAATTACAACAACCCCATTTGCGCCGCGAGCTCCATAAATAGCAGTCGCCGAAGCATCCTTCAATACGTCGATAGTAGCTATATCATTGGGATTCAGCATCTCGAACCCTTGATCGACCAACAAACCGTCTATGACATAAATAGGAGAGGTTCCATACTGTATCGAGTTATTTCCCCGAATCTTAATGCTGGCAGCCTCTCCGGGTTTTGCACTATTCTGGATAAATACACCGGCAACTTTCCCTTGCAATGCAGTATTCAAATCGGCGGTAGGAATCTGTTGTAAGGTTTTATCGGTCACCCTAGCGACCGATCCTGTCAAATCGCTTTTCTTCATGGAAGCACCTACAACGATTACCTCGTCCATCGCGATTCCCACAGGGTTCAATTCTACTTGAATTTTGGCATTTCCTTTTACCCCATACTCCTGTTTCTCATATCCGATAAAAGAAAATTCAAGCACAGAACCCTTTTGAACGGTAATAGAGAACGCACCGTCGATATTTGTCATTGCACCGATAGACGATCCTTTTACCATTACATTAACACCCGGCAATAGTTCATCTGTTTGAGAATCTCGAACCGAACCCTCAATTTTTACACTTTGTGCCATCGAACCGAACAACGGTAGGACACAAAGCAAAGTGATAAAACATAATTTCAACCTGTTCATAATGTAAAATAATTAGTGTTATTCATGCTATATATTTAGTTTTATTCAGCCGTAATGCGTATCACCTTACTATCGTATTCATTATACATCGTGAAGCGAAGGCCATATTTCATCAGATAGTCGCCCGAAAATACCTTTCCGTCCAACGGCGTAAACCACGAATATCCTTTGGTCTCTTTATTCAATTCCGTTACCCGATAATTTTTATCAGGGTCAAGACCTTCGAGAATCAAAGGTTGTGTATTCCCGTTGATACTTTTCTTCAAAAGATATGTGAACAATACAGCATCATTTTGGTCTTCGGTAACATACATCATAGCCGTACGTTTATTCTCATATGGAGAAAGTAGGCGATACAAATCACCGAACTGTACAATTGAGCGGATACTGTAATAGTCTTTAATCGCATTTTTCGAGAACTCTTTATCCTCGGGGGTCATATCTTTGGGTTGCAAATCCATACCCAATTTGGCAGACATCGCCACATCGAAACGGAACTTCAAGGGTACGACACGCCCTGTGATGTGATTGGGAACAACCGATACATGACTGGCTAGTGCCATAGAAGGGAAGAACTGAGTAGTCCCCCATTGTATAAAAATACGGTCGAGGGCATCGGTATTATCACTAATCCAAAACTCATCGAAATAGGGAAGAGTGGCATAATCTATACGACCGCCTCCCCCAGAGCAACACATCATAGAAACATCTTTATATTTGGCACGTACCCTATCGAGAACCGAGAATAATCCCCGCACATAACCGATCCAAAGATGAGACTGTTTCTCGGGGGATAAGAAATAAGAACCCGAATTCGTAACAAAGCGATTACAATCCCATTTGATATAGGCAATACCGGGATTTTCGCTCAGCGTTTTATCTATCACCCCGAAAACAAAATCTTGCACTTTGGGATTAGAAAGATCGAGAATCAACTGATTACGACTTAAATCGAGCGGTCGATTCGGTTGCCCGATTACCCAATCGGGATGCTTTTCATACAATTCACTTTTGGGATTAACCATTTCGGGTTCGAGCCATATACCGAATTTAATACCTTTTTTCTTCGACTCGTTCACCAAATAACCCAACCCATGGGGAAGTTTCTTTTTGTTACAGTCCCAGTCACCTAAACCGGCTTTATCATTATCGCGAGGATATTTATTGGCAAACCACCCGTCATCGAGCAAGAAAAGTTCGAATCCCATGTCTGCGGCATCCTTAATAATGCCACTCAAAACCTCTTCATTAAAATCGAAGTAAGTTGCTTCCCAATTATTCAACAAAGTAGTTCTGGTCTTATCGCCCCGATATATACCATATTTTTTCGCCCATCGATGGAAACGTCTCGAAATGTCTCCTGTACCCTTAGACGAATAGGAATACAGCAAAGCCGGAGTTCTGAACACCTCCTTAGGATTAAGTATATATTGTGAAGCATAAGGATTAATTCCCGATATAATATGTAAATTCTCACGATGATCGACTTCGAATGAAAGACGATAGCTACCCGGCCATGCCAATGTTCCTCCTACGACCCTGCCTGCCTTTTCCTGAGCTTTGCCATCGAGTGAAAGATAAAAACAGGGATGCGAATGCTGGTTGGAACGCACACCCAATTTCGATTCAAGATTTTTCACCCCTCTCGATAATTGAGTCTCGACCATGTTCATCTCCATTGCCCACTCACCACAGAATTGAGTGAGATGATAAGACGGTTCGTTGAAAAACAAGTGTGATGAAGCATAGTTATAAAGTGTTACCGGCTTTTTCTCGGTATGACTGATTTCGCTCCATTGCTCTATCACATCATTTTGAGCATAAGATTTGAAACAAAGTTTCACCGTGAACGGGAAACAACCATCTTTAAGCGTAATAATCGTTTGGGTTATATCATCGCTCAATTTATTTTGCTCCACACCCTCGAAATAGAGTTCGGTAGAAGTATTTCCGTCACCATGCACCGCACGTAAAGCCGCTTCATTGACATAAGAGGTTCCGAAGGTAGGATAAGCATCGGCTTTCGTAACCTGTGTTGCCTCGGCCTCTTTCGCATCTAAAAAAGATCCGAAATAGACTTGTCTCAGTTTTTTATCCTTATCTACTTTATAAATTAACGAGGTATTATCCGTATTTATGGATATCGTCTCCTCGGCATAAGTTGTTACTGCGAAACAAAGTAGCAAATAACACAGCATTTGTCTTCCAAGTGTTTTCATGTCTATTTGATTTATCGTTTCTATTTAACTAATTCTTTTTCAAGATCTTCAAGTGATTTACCCTTTGTTTCGGGAATATATTTGAGTGTAAAGAGGAATCCCAATAGGCAAATAAAGGTGTAAAGCAGGAATGTTCCTCCTGTTCCTAATCCCGAATTGAGGAATGGGAAGGTGTAGGTCAACAAGAAACTGGCTACCCACAACGCACCTGTACAAACCGCCATAGCAACCCCACGCACGGCATTGGGAAATATCTCTGAAAGCAACACCCATGCAATAGGACCTAATGACATGGCATACAATCCTATCGCACACACAACCAATATAATCATGAATATACCGCTTGCATGAACGAAATAACACCATGCCAGAATGCTATAAATAAATAATAAACCGCCAGAGCCTATCAGTATCAATTTTTTACGACCGAGCTTCTCTACCGTAAAAATAGCCACGAATGTAAATATAAGATTGGCAATGCCTGTGACAACGATATTCATCAAAATATCGGATACACCATAACCTGCCGCTTGAAATATCTCTTGTGCATAGTTAAATATGACATTGATTCCGCACCATTGCTGAAATACGGCAATAACCAACCCTATGGATAGCACAAGACGCATTTTTTTCGAAAATAGCTGTTTGACCGCTCCCTTACCATGTTTCTTCGCTTCTGCATCCGATTCGCGATAACCGGCACACTCAGCCAATGCATATTCTCGATTGCCTATCCGTTCCAATGCAATCATGGCCTGACGCTCATTTCCTTTTTGAATCAGCCAACGAGGGCTTTCAGGAATAAAAAAGACTAAAACAAAAAAGAGGAACGAAGGAAAACAGACCGCATAAAACATCCATCGCCACCCCATTGTTCCATTCCAAGAGGCTGCAATATCCGCTACGGTAGCATCAGGAGCGACCGATTCTGCGATAAGCATATTGACGATTTGAGCCGACAATATCCCCAGCACAGTAGTTAACTGATTGAGTGAAACCAGCTTGCCCCTCACACTTCTCGGCGCAATCTCGGCTATATACATAGGAGAGACATCGGCTGCGAGCCCAATAGCTATCCCTCCGATAAAACGCGATATGACAAAAATCACAAAATGATCCGCTATGCCGGTACTTAGCGAAGAAAAAAAGAATACCAAAGCCGCAACTATCAACAGACGTTTCCGACCATATTTGTCGGCCAGTGCCCCTGCTATCATAGCTCCTACAAGACACCCCAGCAGAGCCACACTCATCGCCACGGCCCGCATCGTGTTATCATCGGTAATTCCGAAATACGGTTCATAAAACGGCTTCGCCCCGCCTATTACTACCCAGTCGTAACCGAATAACAATCCGCCCATTGCGGATACAAGACATATAAAATAGACAAAACCTTTCTTATATTGTGCATTCATGTGTATAAATTTTTAAGAGTCAGTTTCTTTCACAGCACATTCAATCCTTGATGGTTGATATCGAGCTCTCTCACTTTTCCGAGAAATCTTTCTGCTGTCTTTCTATCGTTCAAGCCCAAATATCCAAGCCCCATCACCAAATTACAATGTATCTGGTTGCGCAGATTGAGATCGTCCTCCCAAATCAACAAATCGGGTAGAGAAACAGCAAAGTAATCGATTTTCACATGGTCGAAGAGATGCTGTTCCCCATGATTGATAAGCTTATTGAAACGGCTTCGAGCTTTCTTCTCGTCTCCCAACTTACGCCAAGCAAGTCCTTGATAATATATCTTGTCAGGTTGTTGGTCGTTATAGAAGAATGCAATCGCAGGTTCGGCTGAACCGACCGTAGCCTTTCTAAAATAAAGTTCGGCATTTTCCTTATCACCCAATCCTTCATAGGCACAACCCATAAAATAATGTATATCGTTTTCTTCGGCTCCCGCGAGTTTTCCTTCTCCAAGATTGAAAGGATAGCATTCAGTCTCTTTAAGTAAATCGATAGCATCTTGATAACGTTTTTCGGCAATTGCCTTTTTCGCCAATTCAATGCGGCAGATTATATACTGTCCAGAAATCTTACCCTCTCCGCCTTCCCACGGATGGAATTTTCTCGAAGCAATCAAAGATTTGGCTTTTTCATACTCGCCCAATTGATTATATAAGGTAACACGCTCTACACTAAGGTCGTCGCGTCTCTCCACCAAATCGAGATGCTTTTCAAGGAATGCCAAACGTTCTTTATGCGGACGACGCAACTTCTTATAGAGTTGATCCAATTCCATCAAAATGCGATCGTCGTTCGTATCGAGAGCAAATGCTTTTTCAAGACAAGCCAACGCATCTTCTTTCCTGTTGCGTTTGTTGTAATATCCCAATGCAAGATTACGCAAAACAGTAGGGAATTGATCGTCAAGTTCTACCGAACGTTCCCAACAAGCGATGGCTTCATCGTGCTGACGAGCTCCATACCAAAAGTTTCCAAGATAATACCATGCTTTGGAATCATTCGGTTGCAATCTATTTGCATCTTGCAGCATAAGAACTTCTTCCAATTTATTAGGAAAACAATAGTCGGGAGCCATCTGAGACGCTTTCTTGTAATAATCGATAGCTTTAAGCACATCGTCCGATTTCGATGCAAAGTAACCAAGTGCATAATAAACCATCGGATATACTATTCCATCGTTTTTGTTTACCCACAAAAGGAGAAGTCGCTCAGCCTCCGCATAAAGTCCGGCATTGGCAAAATCCAACGCATACTCGATATAAGAATGTACTGATGTCGTCTCGTTCATCAAAGCCATCATCTCGTCGAGAGCTTGTTGTGCAGATTCCCCACCAAGCAAATAAAGCTCGAATCGGCATCCCATATTAAACTTATCTATCGAGAGAGACTCTGCTATGAGCGTAGCCGCAGCTTCTTTCTTACCCAATTTGCGAAGAATACTTGCTTTCAACTGACGTGCTTTATGATTGTGCCAGTTACGCACCAATGAACGATCGATATGTTCGAGTGCTTTCTCGAAATCATTTCGAATACAATCAATTTGGGCAAGAGCGTAATATGCGGAATCTTGTTGGGCAGCACTCCAAGTCGCTTTAAAGAAAGCATCATAAGCTTCGTCAAACTTACCTTGCATTTTAAGACTCCAACCCAAATTGTAATGAGGTTCTCCGTCAATCGGGTTGGGATTGCGTTCTATCAATGTGGCGATGGCAGCCTCAAAATAAGGTTGAGCTTTTGCAAACTGGCCTCTACGCATCAAGAACAACCCCATGGCATTATTACAACGCACATCACCCGGTTCACGAGACAAAGCCTCCATATAGTAATCGGTAGGATTATACGTAGCATGACGATACTGCTCCAAATGTAACCCGGTCAGATACAATTGTTCTATGCTTGCGATATCTTTGGGATCTTTGGCTGCTTTTGCAGGATCGGGGATAGGTTTGATTTCCTTTTTTTCGGCCTCGTATTCTACCAACACCTTACCATTATTATCGTATACGCACAACTTTAAAGAATCAAATTCGACTCCATTTAAAGCGAACGATTCTTTTACCGGTTCGGCAGGAGACATGTCGTGAATGCTGTCCAAATAGACTTTTCCACCGCATGTCACCAGAATTCTCACACTTTTATATATACTTGTCGTGTAGAGGATTACTTCTCCTTTATCCTCATTCTTTTTTAGTGTAACAATCGCCTCTTTTGTCGCATTTTTCACCATACCGACAGCACTGTAAGGCATGAAATATTGCTTCCACTCTTTCTCCTCATACGGTTGCAACCATGTAAAATCGGGCTGATTATCACAATACATACCCGTCATAAGTTCTATATAAGGGCCATCTTCATCGGTCAAGTTTCTATCCCATGCCTGACCGAAATCCCCACACCCCCATGTCCATTGCTTCTTACCCGCATTGACATGATGATCGGCCACATGCAACAGACCAGCCTCTACGTTTTCCTCGTATCCTCCCACAAAATCATACTTAGAATTGATTGCCATATAAGAGGTAGGAACCGGAATATTTTTATACTTCGAAATATCCACACCCGAAGAATAATCCTGTTTATAGTAAACTCCGGTAGCAATAGGGAAACTCGATACCGCACGTTTACCATGGTCAAACACGGCATTCACATCGGGCGGAAACACCGAATAATAATCTTTATGGACTACAACCGCAGGATTCGCCCACCACAAGAACGTTTGCGGTAACGAGGTGCGATTATATACTTTCGCTTTTATTTCAAGATATGCTTTTCCCGGATACAGGGTAAACCCCGCCATTCCTTTTGTGCGAAACATTCGTTCCACCTCAGAACACCACACCGTAACACTTCCATCAGGAAATTCCTCTATCGTACATTCCGTTGGCAAATATGTCGAAGGGCGGTGATGTTGAGGCCAGTTAAATTCGATACCACCCGAAATCCACGGACCAGTCAACCCCACGAGTGCCGGCTTGATCACTTGATTATAATATACGAAATGACGTTGTTTAATTTTATCGTACGCCATCTGAACCCGACCACCAAGCTCGGGAAGAATCATTATTTTCAGATATTCGTTTTCCAAGAAAACAGCACGATAAGCTTTCTCCTTCTTTTCATCACATATTTTTTCCACTACCGGATAGGGATATACCACTCCCGAACTGCCTTGATAAACCCTCTTTTCTATAAAAACCGGATTTTTCTCCTCTTTACCGATCTCATAAGTCGGCAACATAACGGTTTCTTCCCAAGCCTTTACTTCGCTTTTCTTTACAGTGCTTTTGATAAGATATTTTGTGATATTTTCCATGATATAAACATATCTTTTTGAATATTCTTTTTAATATTACAAATATATGGCAAATATAAACTTGAAAGCAAGGGGAAAAAATGTATGTAATATTTGAAAATATGTATATTATATTCTTATATTTGCCATATAATATCTAATAATATGAGTATCAAAACTTTTATTCCATCTGGATTTCCGGGAGAAAGGGAGATTATCATTCCTGCTGATTTATTGGATTCTATAATAAACAACCCCGTTACAGAACAATTGTATGTCACTCATATAGGATATTACCCAAATGCCAAATGTCATTATAGGGAACGACCTAACGGAGCAGAACAATACATATTTATATATTGTGAAAACGGAATTGGTTGGGTAGAATACAATGGAGAACGCATGACATTAGCCAAAGACCAATTCATTATACTACCGCCCTATGAGAAACATGCATATGGATCGGGCGATAAGAAATCATGGAGCATATATTGGCTTCATTTTAAAGGAACAAATGCGCCTTTTTTCAATTCAATCATGGGGCGCAGCATTGAAATAAAAGATGCCGACAACAGCCGTATCCAAGATCGACTCATATTATTCGCCGAGATATATCGTAACATCGAACACGATATATATGACCTCGAAAATCTTCAATATACATCTTTCTGTCTAATGCATTTTTTAGCCTCTCTAAAATATATAAAATCATTTCGGGAAATAAAGACCATCGGGAAAATCGACAATATCCAAAAATGTATACAATTCATGAAAGATCATTTAGAAGAAAAAATTACCCTTAGTGATATTGCCGATTTCAGTGGTTATTCCATAACTCGAATCAATGCCCTTTTCAGAACGGAAACCGGAGTAACACCTATGGAATATTTTTCTAATCTAAAAATCCAAAGAGCCTGTAAATACCTCAGAGATTCTGATTTAAAAATCAAAGAAATCGCTTTCAAATTAAATTATTTTGACCAATTTCATTTTTCAAAGAATTTCTATAAAAAAATAGGAATACCCCCATTAAAATACCGCAAAATGGTCCAAACAAAAGATACAATTTGACTCAATAAAACCACATTTGTATGAGAACCTCCATTCACATCGGGGCCCTGCGCTTCTACGCCCATCACGGAGTACTGCCCCAAGAACAAAAAGTAGGGAACTATTTCAAAGTAGAAACTATTCTTTATACGGACTTCTCCCGAGCTCTCGTTACGGACGAACTGACCGATACACTCAACTACGCAGAAGTCTGTCAAATCATTTCTGACGAAATGGCCATACCCTCTCGCTTACTTGAACACGTTGCAGGACGAATCATCAACTCGCTTCGTTCTCATTATCCACAAATAACAGGAGGTCGATTAATCGTTACCAAAGAAAAGCCTCCAATCCCCGGCGACATTCGCGATGTGTCGGTCATTGTCGAATGGTAGACCTTCTTCCCGAACTAACGGTCAGCAGGTATTTTGTCGATTCTCCTTTGATGGCGACCTCCCTCGAAATCGGTATTCAAAAATGCGTCGACTATTTCTCGGCAAAGTTCTCCCGAAATAAATCGGCCGGGCATAACTAACACGTTAGCATCATTATGTTGACGAGCCAATGCTGCAATCTCAGTCGTCCAGCACAATGCCGCACGAATTCCCTGATGTTTGTTCAGGGTCATATTTATACCGTTCCCACTACCGCAAATAGCGATACCCGGATAACATTCACCCGCTTCCACAGCCAAAGCCAAAGGATGTGCGAAGTCGGGATAGTCGCAACTATCTGTCGAATATGTCCCGAAATCCTTATATGCGATACCTCGAACATCAAGTTCCTGCATAACAATCTGTTTCATCTCATAACCGGCATGATCGCATGCTAATCCCACCGGCTTTCCCTCTTTTAATATGCTCATAAATTTTGCAGTTCAATTAAACCATAATAGGGAATAAAAACACAAAGTCGGCATCTTGATGTCCAAACACCCCTGTTTTTACATCCCACGGATACAAAAATACGAAATATTTTGAGATATAGACCGATTCAAATATAATAAAGTAAGGAAGTACAAGTCAATGGTATAAGGTTTTGTAGGGCAACATTCTTCCCCTCTGTCGAAAAACAGAGAATTGACGGGTTGAAAAGTGCCCTAGCTTTTTGCTACCTACCCATAGCTTTTTTTATCTCACTTTCTATATCTGTCCGACACAGCAGAAGCCACGCAAATCTCTCACATATACAATCTTTCTATATTGCTCTAAGACAAATTCAAACAGCTCTTATTCTATCACCGAACCATGTTCTTTCAAATAGATACGCAACAATTCGAAAAATGCAGGTGCATCTAACAATACAATACTATCATCTTGCGCTTTCACCTCATTCATCACCTCACAATACCAAGTAGGTTGTTTCAGAATATCACGAAACCAATGGAACGGTAATGCAGAACGCTCTTTTACACGTTCCACGATTCTTTTGGCGGCAACTTTCGGGTCACCATCATTGATATCCAAATCGGCTCGTATTACAGGCATATTGCCATGTAACAGGGCGGTTGCGATCTTCTGAGGCACAATACCATTCGGGCTAAAAGAAGCATAACAGTCCAAGCCCTCTTTATTCAATCCCGGGGCATGTCCGTCAATAACAAAACCGGTAATCGACAATCCCCATTTCTTATAATACTTTTTACAGTGCTTACCCCATGTTTCCAAACCGGACGGAAGCCCAGACTCTCGCGGTTCTTGCAACATACCCGGCATGATATATCCCGCTCCATTATCGGCCGCAGCGAAATAATCATTTTCAGTGGCCGTTGTGCGGAAGTTATGCATAATATGGGGCACACGCTCAGCCAATACGGGACTGATACACCACATCAGAGGCAATTTTCCACGGTTCGGGTCGTCCCATATAGAAGGCGTTCTTTGTGATATCCATGCGGAAGCATCATAATCGCCGACATAAAAAATAATAAAATTCCTGCCGTCTACATTTACTTTACCGTCAGCCGTCAACAGCCCTCTTTCTCTTAATTCTTTATGAGAAATCCAATTTTGAGTATATTGCTTTTTGGTAGGGAAATGTTGCCAAAAAGAGGCGTTCGCCAATGCGCCATAGCCAATAGCATCTGCATCCTTAAAAGCATTGTATGCACTGATGATACGGCTGAACTCCCATTCCGTAGGCACATCATCGTGGCTACCAGAAGCATGCATTGTGTATTTATAAGCCCACGCAGGAAAACCTCCTATGTAGCACATCTTTTCATTGTTGTTTCGCCGATAAGCCAACAGCAACATTTCTTTCAGTGTATTCAAATCAGTGCCAACAGCTTGGGTAGGATCATCAGTGGCCGGTTCATCTCCCCACGGAGATAAATCGAAGAAAAAGGCTCCTTTACTTACAAAAAAATCGTGGTTGCACAAAGTGTGGTGATTCCTTACGGTGGCAAAAGGTTTCTGCTTCCAATACTGATCAATGTAATAAGCGGCAAACTCCGTATTGCACTTTCCGGTTTTCATATACTTCTCTATAAACCAAACATAAGGATCGTTCTTCAAGGATCCGGTAGAGTAGCGTTCCGTTCCCGGAATCTTTGTCCCTTTCTTACCGGTAAACATAGAAGTGCCATCGGGGTTCAACAACCATCTTTTTACCGGCAGTTTGGGCCCGTGCAATACAAGACGATCATACAAACTTCCCGGAGTTTCGTCATAACGAATAGCCACCAAATTTTCAATTCCTGCTACCGAGGATGCCACATTACTGGTAGAGGCGATGTTTCCATCATAAACGACTACCCCCTCTATATAAGGAGCATATGCCGTGAATAAATCCTCCATTGTCTGGTATGTCCGTGTCTCACGTCCATACAACCATTCACCTTTCTGACGATATTTATTCCACCAATAACCATCGATATCGTGATTACCCTCCATTACAAAGTAAACATACAACCGGGGAGCATCCCTGTTTACCTCTCCTTGCAAAGTAGAGACCGCATGAACATCGTCCCAAGCTACATCGAGTCCTTCTTTGGTATTCAAGTCGGTATTGAGTGTATAACGTAGATCATAAATACCGATTTCCGCATTGGCAAAAGCCGTATATGTCATCAACAATAATACAGCTACGATTTTTAAATATCTATTTATCATTTTTCTATGTTTTATTTTTGTTATCTATTATTTTTCACACGGTATTCTCAATACAGTCAGCGAATTGGCCTGACAATCAATAGTAAATTCATTGCTAATTCCCGATAACTCGGTGACTTTCGGAACAATTTTCAAAGGATCGCTGAAACTATTTTCATCAAATCTGTCGTCTGCACCTAATACAATTTTAGTTCCTTTCGATGCCAGATTTTTCGCCTTATCCAATTGTAACCTGACTTTCCAGTTTCCGGCCTCGGCATTTACCAATTTAACAATAACTTCTTTTCGCTCTCTGTCATAACCCGATACGACATAATGTTTTTTCTTAGGAGCATAAGTATATTCATATTGTAGCTCATCATTAAGAAAACATTTCCAATGAGCACCCTTGATTTCGATTCTCACCGTATACCATTGATCTGTCTTAATAGATGCCGTATTTCGATAATCAAATAACGAAATAGAACCTTCATTATTCACCTCTCGAAAAATAACAGACTCATTAGTGTGGCTTCCTATGTCCGCCATAAAATAATTATTCGGATCCGTGCCGCCAAACACAATTCTGAATCCTTCTGTTCCAGAAATTTTTTTGGCCTTCAACTCAATCGTACAATCATCAAACTCCCTATCTTCAAGGATAGCCAAAGCATCTATTCCTTTCTGGCTCTGAGACAAAAGATTTCCTTCCGTTTTCCAATCGCCGCGAATTATAGTCCATTTATCCACGAAATCACTCCACTCCGAAGTATATATTTCTTCGCCATTTACAATGACTTTCAAGTCTTTAAATTGAGCTTCCGTATTATTCGTACCCAATCCGATAAATCCATTTGTGCGGAATACCGGCTCAGGAGAAGCAGGTTTTAAATCTGTGTGTAAATTCACATCAGGGCGATTCTCCGAGAACATTTTCAACACATAGTAATTCGTACGGCCATAGACTGAATCATTTTTCAGCACTAACAAATGATCTTTTCCGTGAGCCGCATTCTCTATCAACGGGGCGTAAGATACCATTTGAACTTTATCCGCATTCCTTTCAACCCCTGTCAGATAAGCAGCCTCTGCCAAAGACGAATAGAGAGAGGGTCTGCCGATAGCCGCATATTCCCCCACATAGATTTTATACGGAATATCATCGGGCAACTTATCATAAACATCTGCATTATTATAGAACCAACCAGCCGTCTCATAATAATGGGGATCCAAGATATCTATTTTCTCCGCCTCTTGAATATAAGTACTGAACATGAGAGCACATACGATCTCTATCTGAGGATATTTTTCTTTGATGGCTTTATAAAAGCGATTATAGTTTTTCACGTAACGAAGCCCTACATTTTCGTTTCCCACCTCTACGTATTTGAGAGGGAAAGGGGCTGCATGACCATTCTCCGCTCTTCTCTTTCCGTAAACGGTGGTCGTATCGCCCAACGCATACTCGATAGCATCCAAAGCATCTTGAATCAAATTATCAATCCGATTCTCTTCTTCCCAATAATCACCATTCCGAAACAGGCAAGACATACCGGCATTACAAACGAACATACCATCGGCATCAATATCTTCACAAAATTGTAAGAATTCATGATAACCGAATCCATAGGTACTGCGATATCCCCACAAATTATATTCTCCGGGACGTTTCACAATATCACCTATCGTTTCTTTCCATTTGATACGGTTATCCATAGTTAACCCTTCGACTATGCATCAACGAACAAAATCGGGTCGCAAGTCTCGAAGCATTCCGGCAACATCTTCTCTCAAACCATTTTTATGTCCGCAAAAAGTGTTCTCGGGAAACATGGATACAAAATCGATATATACCTTCCCTTTATGAGGTAACAGCAAAGCAAAACGAAGATCATTCGCTGTCGTGTCGACAGTAAAAGTTCCCTCATAATGATTCCACGAACCATCACGTTCTATCTGGAAATTCTTAGAAACAACGATCTGTTCTTCGCGATCCAGCAAGGCCGCCGTCACTACCGTATTCTTCAATTCTTCCGTAAACAGATAAAATTGGAAATTATACCTTTGTCCCTCTGTAACGGCTATTCCCCAGTAACCGTCATTCATAACCCATACATCGGATGCGGATGCGCCCAAATCGATAAATAAGGCATGGGGAGTAGCGTTATTCAGTGGCTTAACCTCGGTTATCTCATAAAAAGGAGGCCTCGTATCGGAAACACACTTCACTTCCCAGCTTTCCATAAAAAGCGAATCGTTCCAAGCGATACTAAAATGGTTAATGGAATCATTGGAATAGCAATGCAAAGGTTTGGCAACTGCCTTTCCATCTTTCAACACCGTGCCGGAAGGTAAAGTACCATCTTCAAAGCCACGATTTCTTATCATTTCTGCATATAAACCGCCATCGCCAGAATGAGTAATCTCTTCAAAAAAGATACCATACAAGGAGGGAGGTATCTCGGCCTCTTCCCTTGACAAGTCGATCGTTACTACATCGACGGGCTGATTGCAGGACATAAAGAGGAATAAACCTCCAAATTGCATTATTTTTTTGATCCACTTTTCCACAATCTATTTCCTTTTATTTCTAAGATAATGATCCAATGATTTCATAAAGACACCTCCGACCACCGAACGCGCCCGAAAGTTTATATAGTCGGCATTCAATGTTTCATACCAATCGCCCAAAGGGACTCTCGAAGAAGTCTCATTCACATATTTCCAAATCGGTCGTATCAACTCTTGAAAATCACCTTCCGAGTCGGCCATTGTGGCGCTCCATACGGTATCGTCAGTTTTACCCCATGTAAAGCGATTGTCCAAAGGCAACCCGTATTTGTTCTGGTTTTTCAGATAGAAAGCGACTTCCTTTTTCATTATACGGTCTGGCAATATATTAAGTCCCAAAACTTTATCCCATACAAAATTATACTTCTGGCTCCAAGTACCCGGCATATCGAAAGCTAACCGATAGTGGTCTCCGTCATCGGCTCTCCGTTCCCACTCAATGGCCATTCTTTTAGCCATTTCGGTAAATTTCTTAGCCTCCTCCGGCTTATTCAACATTTCGGCCAAGCGACCATAACCGGCAATCGCCATAATGGCTTTGGCCGAAAGATTGGCATTGTGCGCCAAATGTCCCGCAAAATCTTCGGTGCACAACTGATTTTCAGGGTCCATACCTGCCTCGGCCAAATAATTGCTCCAAGCCGTCAAGATTTCCCAATGTTTTGCCGCATAGTCTGCATTCCCATCGGCAATAGCGATCGCAGTCGTCATAATCAACATATTCCCCGTTTCTTCCACAGGCATATCTCCCTGATAAGTTTGCCCATTTGCCAAAGGATATGTACCGACATCGTGTGCGGCAAAAGGCTTTTTCCAACGGCCCGACTCGCTATAATCGAAAATGAAATCCAGCATAGCTTTCATTATTTCTGTATTATACCGAATAAAAATAGGACAAGAAGGATATGTCACATCAACCGTACCGATAGACCCGTTGCTGTTATTTTCCTTAGAAAAAAAGAACAACTCACCGGCGGGGCCACAAACCAGTTTATGAGCCGATATAGCTTGGCGATAAGAGGCTGCACAAAGTTCGGCATACTGCTGTCCTCCGGCTTCAACAGCGTCTTTCATAACCTTATAATCCCACTCGTCACATCGCTGCATGTTTTTTTTATAATTCTTTCGGGCATCGGCCAATGCGGCTTCCATCGTCGGATATTTTTTCTTCCAATACGCTTTCAGATTTTTCCCGAAATATTGTACAGAGGCAATATCGTCGTAACCGATCATCAAATATCCTTCGGATTTCCGTTCTCTCACATTGCCCAGATTTTCGCTATACGCTAAAAGAATTTCTTCCTTATCCAAACGTACCGATGTCCGAGATATTTTTGTATCCGGCAGTATTCCTTTTCCTGCAAAACTCTCTTGAATAGAACGGGGAGTTCCCACAGACATATCAGAAGATTCAGATAGGTTACCGGCCAGATAAAAGTATCCCCAATCGATACAAATAATATCACCGCTTTTACCTAAAACATTCTGCTCTAATGTCCCCGTTTTCAGAATATGAATGTCGGAAGATCGATAGTTTTCTACACTTACTTCTTGATCCAAACTGTTAACCGCCCATCGGGGAGTCGCAGAAAAATAAATCTGCACATCGTGAGCGCATTTATCCAATGACCGGACTTCATAACTAATATAATTAACCGGTCTACTCAATAAATCCAAATCATTCAAGACCAATGGACTCGTAAATTTCAAATCCAATTGGACAGGACCACAATAAAAAGAATAATAGGTCTGGGTAGGTAATACGCTTACCTTTATCTGTTCGGCTTCCGTACCGAAAAAAGACTCCATTTCATCATCGGTAAATAGGCCGAAATCGACATAAGCACCTCCTTTCGTATTGTGACAATGGGCTGCAATGAGATTATCTTCTGCGGTTAACGATTTCACTTGCTCTGCATCCAACGGTTGCACGACATAATTCCTCCACTTGTATCCCGTGCTCACCAACATCTGCCCATTCAGATACAGTTCAAAAACATCATCGTGCGAATAAACGAGATATAACCGTTTCTTCGAGATATTCTTATCTTCGATCGAAAACTTCCTACGTATCCAAATATCCCCCTGATTCCACTCGGTTTTAACATGAGGCATATCGACGCTCCCGAATGCCCCCGCACCTTCCTGCCATTCCGTATCATTATACTCTTTTGTATACCAATCGGCATAAGGCATTGTATTCGTATATTTGGCTGTCCATTCCTCGTCTCGGGCATCTTTCAAAATTGAAGTTAAAGCCTGTTCGCCTTTTCCCATAAACCGATAGCATTTACCATCGACCCTTAAAACACCCGTCAAAGAATGTTCCGTTCCGGTCCAATGCCGAACCTCATCTTCATACAGCTTATCGGTATGTGACCACGCCGAAATGTAAGGATCGATGGTAACCAAAGGATAGGCCGGAACTCTCAAATTAGAAACGGGCACTTCCTTGTTATTCCCGGCTTCCACAAAGACACCCCAAAAAGTAGTTAATAGCAAAAATAAAATACCTCGTTTCATAATCCTGTTTTTTGTTTGGTCATTCTGTTACTAATATTTTCTTCACGACCGCACCACCATTCCCTCTTGTTATCCTGACAATGTAAAATCCGGGAGCGACCGATACGAATGCCGAACAATCGGAAAGCCTCAATTCTTTCACTTTCAATCCTTCGGGAGAATAAACCTCGACATTACTTATAGGTGTCGCAGAATTAATTCTAAAACCCAATTTACCGCCAACGACAATCAGTTTTTCCTCCTCTATATCCATCACGGAAACTACATCACTCTTATCCAGATAAACATTAGCCACGTTCGCACTATTCCCGCGCCAGACCATTTTCAAACGATGCTTACCGGATAGTTCTCCCAAAGTTCCTTTGCCAAATTCATACTTCGTCAAAGACCCTGTACGAATCAGTTCTACGCTGGCAAAAGGGACCAATTCATTTGCCCCGAACGTTTTCAGACAGGCCGAATGGTTTCTCCACCGGACATATACGGCATGAGAACCAGTAATGTTTACACTTAACGGAGCCGACGCTTCTTTATACTCTCCCTCTTTCGTCTGTTCCACAGGAATCGATGCCACAGGGACCGCCGTATCTTCTATATAAATATCAAAGAAGCCGTCCTCGCAATCTCCGGGGTGCGTGTATTCCACCATAAACCGGTTATACAAACCATACCTTGCATCCCCGAAATCAATATCTCTGATACGTATCCTCGTTCCCGAACTCGTATTAATTATAGATTCGGTCTTTCCATCATACTTAGCGCCTTCTGTACCCTTATCGACGATAACAACTTGATAAAGGCCTCCTCCTTTGGCCGGAATACGAATATCCTCGGCATATGCAGGCTTTGCGGCAACAAGGAACGACAGAAATAAAAACAGAAAGAATTTATTCATGCCCATTTCCTCCATTCTTTTCAATATACTCTTTTAACGTAGCACAAAGATCCATGGGCAATAAAAACTCATACGTATTCGGCAAATAACTTTCGACACGCTGTAATTCACGAATCAACCGTTCATATCCTCCTACTCCGCCGTAACTGGCCGCAATCAGATAAACATTCCGAAAAACAGGCTTTTGCCCGTTGGGTTTTACACTTATCAAATCTTTATACACATCGCCCTCTTCCCAACAATGAGCTCCTTGTAGAATACAGACAACACCTTCGCCGTCTTTACCAACCTCATAACGTTCCTTATTATTTTCAAAACCATCAAAAACGCCCTGCAAGCCACAAGTCTGCATATATCTTCCAAAACGTTCTTTATTAGTTGTATTCCACAGGCAAGCAGTATGGAAGCCGGCCGTTTCCAACCATTTTTGATTGGTTTCCAGCCATTTTTCATAATTATTTTCATTGTATTTATCGCCATAGATAAACTGGAATCCAGAGGGACCGGCTACTAATTCATCATTGGGAGTCAGATTTTTATAAAAATACTCCAACAAAACGGGATTCAACTCTTGCAAAGATGCAGCCATTGTCATACCTACCGGAACCTTTCCCCTACCCGGAGCATTCTTAAACATATTGTACATTTGATTGGAGTCGAATTGTACGTTATCTCCATCGCTCCATATAAGACTCACATAGATTTTGCCGGGTAATGCCTCTATGGCTTGACCCTTACGCTGTTGGAAAGCTTTCCTCGGGAACGAGCACCAAAAACTTCCGTTTGCATAATAATCACTAACCATAAAACCTACATTATATGGATTGGTTGCATTATTCAGAGCATCCCCGTCTTTTCCTGCCCCATAACCCATTGTGGAAGAACCCGGTTGATAGTCCATTTTATCACAAATCTTCTGAATCATGGCAAATTCATCGGGATCCGAGTCGCTTAAAAAAAATACAAACCCTTTGGAAGCTGCTGCATAATCATATATCTTCCACGGGTTGGAAACATAGTCACTACGCAAACCGGCAGAAAAGCTCAGAGACTTATGACACCCGTCGGCCAAGTTATCGATAGCCCACTGATAGGCCTCCAATTTGGTGGCCCAATTATTCGAAATGTCTTCACATTCTATATTCCAATCCAGTTCATTGTTAAAAAATTCCTTTATCTCCTTAGTAACCGGAATCCCTTTTTGCTGTGCACAAATCATTTGTGCCAAGCACCAAGTCCATTCCTTATCAGGATCCCAAAGGACCATCTTTTTAAAACGATCTTTATACTTATCGACCAACGTAGCTAATCCCGCATATTTTTCTTCCGAATAATTTCCCCGTAAGAGGTTCCACGTTTCCCCCTGTTTCCCATAAACGTCTTCGAACTGTGTCTGGTGATGATCTTCATACACCAAGTAAACCTCCGCATTGCTCTGGTTCAACACGCCCTGAGCAACGGCCGCCGTTATTTTACCATAACTGTCATCACCCCTAACATCAATTACCGAAATCTGGCTTAAAGGCACATTCTGATTTTTGAAAAAAAGACCTTCCTGAGGTTGTTTATCGGATTCATAAGAATCGAGATGGGGAAGTTCCTGTGCAATTGTAAAATCGGTCTTAGGTTCCAAAAGCATGTCATCTAAATAAAAATCGAATCCGGTCTGCTCCGTCGGTTTCATAACATTTGCCATCTCAACCCAAACACGATCATAGTCCCCCGAACCGAAATCGATCTCTCCCAAATCCAATGTAAAACCATCGCTTGTCCCTTTTATTCCCTCATCTGTAAAAACCACCGAGGTCTTGGGGTCATAAACGACCGACACCTTCGATTCTTCCATAGGCAGAATCATAGCATCCTGTGAAGGAGAATCGATATCCCCATTCGTTAAAGGAGCAGCCTGTGACATGACTGCCACAGTGCTGCTCAAACCAGATGCCAATATTATAGCATACTTTACATTCATATTTTATAATTTTATTTTTCAGCAGTTTGTGCCGGAACAACAATTTCTTTTATCGTACTAAAATTATATCGTTTTTGAGGATTAGCGGTACGGACTCCAATACGCACCCAATATTTCCCCGGATCCAAATTTCTTACATTCTTTTCTACCACTTGGAAAGGTACTCCGGGTTCATAATCGCCACGTTCAAATTCCTTTTTAGCTCTTATCGTATACTTGGTTTCCGAATTATTCACTCCCACATTAGGAGATTTGCTGGAAATAAAAACTTGGGCTTCGCTCAAAGTATACAACCCCTCGTCCAAACCTTCCGTATTGACTTCCTTCTCTGTATCTTCAATCGTATATTTGATCTCCAAATTATTCTGTTTGCTACCGGTCAATGTGATTTCATCTATATTCACACGAGCATAAGGTATAACGGAATAATCCAATCGGGTCAAACGATTCTCTTTCAAATACACGACTTCCGGTTCGGGAGCGTAAAATGCGCCTTCTTTCAAAGTAATCCGATATTTCCCGGCAAAAATTTTCGTATTCAAAAAAGTGCCATCGGCTTTCCCCCAAAAGAATCGGGACTGGGTATTGGCGTGTCCCGCCTCTTCCCAACTTAACTCATAATATTCGACTTTATAGCTATTTGCCGCTTCTGCCTGCAAAGGCTCGTTGGTCTTACGGTCGACAACAGTCCCTTCCAAACCGGAATTCGGAGCTTCATAATTGTCATATTCAAAATAGTTACAGGACGAGAGAAGCAATGCCGACAAACCAAATATATAATATAACCTTTTCATATTTTATTACGCTTTTAATTATAATACGGATTTTGTTTCAATTTCTCATTCTTGGCAATTTCCCCATCAGGAATTCTCTCATAATACATTTTTACATCGAATGTATAATAGTATTTATTGGCAACGACTTCCTCGAATATATACTTCTGTTTGTTAATATCGAAATATGGACACAAACCCGTATACTGCTTGGTCTCGATTTCTTTATCGGCAATTCTCCAACGTCTCAAATCCCAATACGTGTGATTTTCAAAAGCCAACTCGATTCTGCGTTCGTGTCTAACCTTATCTACGGTCAAATCGCTCAAAGAAAGTTGCTTAATATCTGCACGACTGCGGATATCATTTATCCAAAGCAAGGCATCGTCCAAATGCTGCCCCATTTCTACCGCCGCTTCGGCTCCATTCAAGAGAGCTTCTGCATATCTGAACTCAATCCAATGTTGTTCCGAATAATTTTCGATGACTTCTGATTGCGGCATATTCTCGTTCAAGTACTTGCGCATAAAGAAACCAGTCATATTACCCGAATAATTTCCACTTCCGCTTTTCCCTACAATATGATAAACCTGTCCGTCATTGGCCGTATAAACAGCCTCCTCATAATTCGTGGCATTTTCCTTCTTGCTACCATCTTCTATGATCAATCCCTTTTGTATAGAACAAGGCTCTCCCTTGAAAATAGCATTCGGATAAATGATCGAACCGCCAAAACGGGCATCCATATTTTGAAACAGCTCCGAAGGATCATCGAAATAAGTGTCCTTCGCTCTTTCTGCGAAATTTGCAGGAGTACCGTCTTTGTGTTCAAACATTTCAACAAATTCCAATGTAGGGTTCATATTGGAAGAAAAACCGTTTCCACGGTATTGGTAAGGAACGAAATAAACATCCCAGCCATGTGCGTTTACATTGCGTTGGAAATATTTACAGAAAATATTCTCTGGGCTGTCCTCGGCAAGGAACAGCTCGGCAAAATTTTTCTCTTTATCCGAGTTCTTCCTATACAACGAAAATTTCTTCGATTTTTCAAGTTCCTTTACAGCTTTATAAGCTAATTCGAAATAATCATTTGCCAAAGCCTTATCGATACCGACCAAACCATTCAAATCAACGGTTCCATAACGCGCAATACTACCGGCATACAGCATAGCGCGAGATTTCAATGCCAAAGCAGCATATTTGGTGGCACGTCCTTTTCCCAAAATCTCCTCATTATCGGGCAACAGACGGAAAGCCTCGTCTAAATCTTCCGCAATAAAATCATAGCAGGCCTTTTCCGTATCTCTCGGTACTTTCAGCGATTCAATATCGCCTACATACTCTTGCGGTTCTCTCAATATAGGTACACCACCATATCTTTTCACCATTGCAAAATAGCAGTAAGCCCGGATAAAATGAGCCTCTCCCATCCATGCATTAGCAAGAACCGAATTCTGGAAATTGGATTTATAGGCCGGGAAATTTTTCAAAAAGTAATTCACCCGACGAATTTTTCCATAATCCCAACAGCCCCACCAAGTTCCATCACCGATGGTCGAAATATCATCGCTGGAACTACACATAGCCTCACCCGACACATTCGGTAAACGACCTTGCCCTTTACCCGATACATTGAATCCTTGTTGTGTATAGCGAAAGTCCTCTATGGGTAAATCATAGTAAAGAGTCGTCATATAAGACGTTATACCCGATTCTGAATTAAAAATCGCATCATCTTGTATAATATTAATGGGCGGCACATCTAAGTAATCACACGAATAAAACGATAGGGCCATCACCAATGCCGATACTAATATCTTATTTATTCTCATCGTATTTCAAATTAGAATGATAAATTCAATCCAAAGTTAAAGTTTCTCATAATCGGATACAGGTATCCATAATTCCCTTCCGGATGCTCGGGATCGACGAAATCCAAATTAGATAACGTAAATAAATTATAGCCATTTGCAAATATCCTCAAACGATCCACTTTGAATTTACGAGTGATATGCTGGGGTATTGTATAGCCAATTTCCACGCTTTTCAACCGTAAATAAGAAGCATCGTATGTCGTCTGTTTACATCTTGCATAATTCACGCCATAAGATCCGGCATCACGAGTCGTAGGCCATTTTCCAGGAATCCAGTTCCCATTTTCGTCCTGACGATATCTGTCATAAAAATGAGCCAAACCGTTTCCACCGAAACACAACGGGTATTGCAATTGCTCGAAATAGATCACATTGAATCCGCCGCCGCCCTGGAACAGCAGGTTCACATCAAACCCTTTCCACTCGGCAGCGATAGTAGCACCGAATGTCATTTTGGGATTTCCGTTATCATTGGTGTGCTCGTACACGTTCGGATAAACATCATTGTCATCGATGATTCCGTCACCATTCCAGTCTTCATATTTCCAGTCACCCGGCAACTGGGTAGCACCACCCTGACCGTCTTGAATAGGCGACCGCCAAATATCCTCCATCGAAGTAAATTGTCCGTTTGAGCCATAAGCCCACCCCATATCGGAATATCGGTTTGAATATTTATTTCTCCATCTATCATAGGAATTCACTGCATCCCCTTCCTCCAAATGTCTGTTCTGACGACGAGTCAATGCAAAATTCAAACTTACCGAATAGTTGAAATCATTAATCTTATTGCGATGTCCCAATACGATTTCAAAACCTTTATACAAATCTTGATTCAAATTTTCTTCCGGCAATTCAGCACCTATAGTACCGGGAACTTCACCACTTCTCTTTCCTAACAGACCATCTCTGTATCTCCAAAAGAAATCTACCTGTGCAGACAGCATACCATTCCAAAGATCAAGATCGGTTCCCACATTCAAGGTCTTCGACTTATACCAAGTTATCAGTTCATTCGGTAGACCTCTGAAACCCAATCCTTTATAGACAACATCGCCGAATACATAACTGGCGCCCGGATAATCATATCCCGACAAATATTGATAGGACGAAGAACCATCGTCACCCATAGCTCCATAAGATGCTCTTAACTTCCAATTCGTAATAAAGGACAGCGGAGCAAATTCCTTGATAAAGCTCTCTTCCGAAATTCTATATCCAACAGAGGCCGATGGGAAAAATCCCCAACGATGTCCTTTGGCAAACTTGGAAGAACCGTCATAACGGAAGCTAACTTCTGCCAAATATTTGGATTGATAATCGTAATTGACACGTCCGACTATACCCATATTCGTTACACGATAAATCTGGCCGGCATCGGCATTACCGATTTGCTCTTCTTCGGAGCCTGCAAAAATCTCGTCTACGGCATCCATCTCGAAGTTTCTTTTTGCCCACAAGTTATCCTCTTCCTTTGCACTTTGTTCGTACAAAAACAAGACCTTCAAGTTATGTTTCTCTGCAAAAAGACGCTCATAGTTCAAAGAAGCCTGTAATTGATTCTGTGCTCCCTCCCATGATTTTCTGTAAATAGAAGAAGGCGATGAATATATCTGAGAATTATAAACATCTTTCTCCCTATCGTATTTATATAATGTATATTGTTTTTGAAATTCTTTCTGTTGATAGTTCTTATAATCATAAGCATACAAAAACTTAGCACTTAATCCTTTCAAAAAAGGAGCTTTATAAGTCAATGTAAATGTAGTATTCAAGGTTCGGTTTATCCTACGCTTATAACCGGATTGATCGGCATCGGTAATCATAAGCGGATTCAAACCATACATCACGTCATTAGGAAAACTCTCATTATTATTGGCATACGGAGTTTCCGTAGGTTTAAGCATCCAAATAGCTTTGAACTGTTCCCAAGTATCTTTATAAGGTTGATTCTTTTCATCGGACATCGCACCGATCAACAATTCGGCTTTCAAATCTTTTGTAACATCGAAACTCAAATTGGAACGGATATTATAACGATGGTAATTTAAATCGCCGGTTTTCCAAATACCGTCTTCGCCATAGTAACCAAAAGAAAGGAAATATTGTGTACGTTTCCCGCTTCCGCTAGCCGTTACATTGTGATGGGTTTGAGGAACCAAATTTTTCATAGCCAAATCATACCAGTCGGTTCCTCCCTCCCGGCGGAAACGAGCTACATCTTCTTCCGTGAAAGTGGTATTAATACCTCTACCCATATTTTTATCAGCTTCACGAACAAGCTCGGCATATTGAGCAGCATCCAAAACATCAGGCAAGCCCGACGGATTCTGAAAACCGAAACTTCCAGTATAATCAATTCGGGTTTTACCGCTCTCACCCTTACGAGTCGTCACCAATAACACACCATTCGATGCACGCATACCGTAAATAGCGGCAGATGCGTCTTTCAATACAGACACGCTCTCGATATCGTTAGCTTCCAACCGCTGGAAATCTGACACCTCTCTTACGACACCATCAATAACGACCAAAGGAGTACCCAATCCACGGATATCCATCTTGGCATCATAACTACCCGGCTCTCCCGTACGTTGTTGAATACGCACACCCGGCAATTTACCGGCCAACATATTTTGGACATTCGAAGTGGGCGTAACGGTCAGTTCATCTGTTCCTATCGTACTGACTGCTCCTGTTAAAGTAGCTTTTTTCTGTGTGCCGTAACCTACGACCACTACTTCATCTAATATCTGGTCATCTTCACTTAAAGTCACATTCACTACGGTTTTTCCCTTCAAGGCAACATTTTTCGAAGCAAAGCCGATCAATGAGAATTTCAATTCCGCTTTGTCCAATTTGTCACCGGATACATTCAAATTGAAAACACCGTCTATATTCGACATCGTACCGGTATTAGTTCCCACCACTACGACATTAACTCCGGGTAAAGGTTCCCCGGACTGATCCCTCACTACCCCTGAAATTTTCTGCTGTTGATCATTTTCTGCTAAAACCGTAGCGCAGCCTACCACAACAAAAAATAAAAATAGGAATGAATGAGAATAATGGGAAAGCATTGAAACCGCCTTTTCCATATAAAAGAAATTGTTTTTTTTCATGCGTCCTGTTAGATTATTGTTATTCAACCATTTCCTTAACAAGCAATTGCAATTTTAGAATTTTAAAAAGATAGGAAAGGAGAGGACCGACTAAGCGAATCCTCTCCTATTTGATTTTTTATTTTACAACCTTAAATGCTTGGGAAGCTCCGGTTGAAACGATATTGACTACATAGATACCTTTTCCGGTCAAAGAAATATTCTCTATTGTATTTTCAGCTATTTGTTTAGCCACCAACACACCATTCGTCGTATAGACATAGATCATTTCATTTCCATTCAAGCCTTCTGCTCGGATACCGTCGGTAGTCACATAAACGTTATAAGCGGCTTTTTCGACATTTGTAACTCCACTTGTGCTTGTCTGCCATTTAAATACCGGATAAGGAGAGATAGTGGGATCTATTGTCCATATTTCATCAAAATCCCAACCCATATCGTCTGCATAAAACGATTCGGTCAGTTCCTCTACCGTTTCTCCATTATCGGTATCGATTCCCGTTCCCTCTGTTACGGCTTGACCATTCAATAAAACCGAAGAGTGCGCATAATTATCAGAAACATCTCCACCGTTTCTCTTTCCTACAACACGATGTGTCACTTCGACTTCGCCTATAATATCCTTGTTCAAAGACAAACAGGAAATAACCGCGCCACCATCATTAGCACCGACAATACCACCGACATTGGTTTTACCTTCGATAGTAGAAGTCGAATAACAATACATCACTGTGGCATTTCCAGAACTAACGATTCCACCTACGGCATCCCCGGTCTCACCATCAGTAGACTTAGCCATTACATTACAATCGGCCGTATAACAGTCTGTGATTACAGTAGTACCGGCACAAGGCCCAACGAGGCCACTGGAATTAGAACCTGTTCCAATGTTCGAACAAGAACTGTTGATAACTCCCACTTGCTCAATCGTAGCATTACGAGTTAATCCCGTCAAGATACCTAAACGCCCGCCACCAATGACAGTCACATTATCAAGCAATAGATTTCTAATCGTACCACCGTCGACAACGCCGAAGACACTCATATCATGTGCACCGGTATCATCCCCATGTTTAGCCATCAAATTGGAAATCTTATGCCCATTACCATCAAACGTACCGCTAAAACGTTGGTCCGAACCATCTCCGCTTCCCCATTCTCCTAACGGCCACCAACCGCCTTCTTTTTCATAAGAAGCAAAATCCAAATCGGCCATCAATTTAAAATAGGAGCCCCGATTCTCGCGTACAGCATCAAACTGAGCTTCCGTCTCAATCAAATAGGGATCTGACTTTGACCCAGTACCTCCGGCATACAAATCACTTTCCTGTGCCCAAGCACTCGAAACCAGCATCATGCTGCAAAAACAAGATACTACAATCTTTTTGTAATCATTCTTTTCCATGACATTAAAACTTTAAATTATTAATAACACTTTATTTAATAGCGGATTTCGGACGACAATCCATATTCGTCCCAAAATCCTTATTCGGTTTATTTCCCATTGTAATAACCAATGTTCCCCCATTCACTATATCGGCATGAGAGATATAAGACTTATCATACGGTCGACCGTTCAACTGAACCGACTGAATATATTTGTTCTCTCTTGAATTATTGACCGTCCTTATTTCAAACACCTTATTTTCTGGCAATTTCAAAGCGACCTTATCAAAAATCGGTCTGCCGAAAACATAGATTCCATTAGAAGGATTGACCGGATAAAAACCTAAGGACGAAAACACATACCACGAAGACATCTGCCCGCAATCCTCGTTACCCTGTAACCCGTCGGGTGAATCATGATACATTTGTGACAATATATAATCGACCTTCTCCGCCGTTTTCCACTGCAATCCGGCATACGAATAAAGATATACGGTATGATGTCCGGGTTCATTGCCATGTGCATATTGCCCTATCAAACCGGAAATATCAGGAGATGCCGCATCGCCCAAATCGGCATTAACCGAAAACAAACTATCTAATTTCGAAACAAAAGCGTCATCACCACCCAACAAAGAAATGAGACCTTCCACATCATGAGGGATTAACCATGTATATTGCCAACCATTTCCTTCGCAATAAGCATCGTTCCGATGAGTTGAATGAACAGGGTTAAACGGAGTAAGCCAAGAACCATCTTGATTCTTTCCTCTGAAAAAGCGGGTATCCTTGTCCCAATATTTTTGATATGCCAAAGCTCTCTTCGAAAAATACTCATAGTCATCTACCTTACCCAGCTTTCGAGCCACTTGTGCAACTCCCCAATCTGCAATGGCATATTCCAATCCCTTAGCTACCGATTCCTTCTCTTTATCTGCCGGAATATATTCAAGTTTTGTCACATACGATAATCCTTTATAATCAGACATCATTGAAGCCTTCATTGCCTGATAAGCCCGTTCGTAATTAAAACCTTTCATATTTTTCAATATAGCATCCGCTATAACAGGAACCGACTGAATACCTATCATTTCATTCGTGTCCGAACCATACAAATGCCAAACCGGCAAACGTCCTTGTTGCTCATAAATAGCCAACATCGAATTAATAAAATCGGGAACACGCTCCGGCTGTACCAACGTATATAATGGGTGAGCCGCACGATACGTATCCCACAATGAGAATACGGTATAATTGGTGAAACCCGGATCGCCATACACATTTTTGTCGGTACCTCTATATTCCTTGTTACAATCATTGAACATAGCCGGTTGTATAAACGCATGATATAAAGCTGTATAAAAAATACGTTTGGCCACTGTATCCGTAATCGATACTTGCAGTTTGGACAATTCGGCATTCCATTTGGCAGTCGTCTCATCTACAACCCGTTCAAAATTCCAATCGGCGATTTCTTGTCGAATATTAGCCGCCGCATTTTCCATACTCACCGGCGATATTCCCACTTTCACATCAAGTTTCTCGACATCAGATGCGACAATTACATTTCCCTTCACGTCGATACCTTGTAAAACATTTCCTTGTACTGGTATCGAATCGTGAAACAAAGCTAAACGTATCGGTTCGGAGAAAACAGCCGTAAAATAGATTTGCTGTTGCTTCGACCAACCAGAGGAACAACGATAACCACTGACAGTAGTATCGTTTACTTGTTCCAGAAATGTATCGGTAGGACGATCGTCGCCATTGGCATCCTTTAAATTAATCATCACATACTTTTCGACATTCTTCGGGAAAGTGTATCTGTGAAAGGCAACTCGGTCCGACGCCGTCAATTCTACTTTTGTACGATGAGTTTTCAATACTACTCCATAATATCCGGGTAAAGCCGTTTCATCACTCTTAGAATAATAAGAAGCATAACCCGATAAGGGATTATCTTGGGTTCCCGGCTGCGTACGCATTTTCCCCGTATATGGCATAAATAACAAATCGCCCGTGTCGCTACAACCGGTTCCATTGAGATGCAAATGTGAAAATCCTATTACAATCGAATCGGAGTAATGATAGCCAGAACACCAATCCCACCCTTTATTTATATTGTTAGGACCGATCTGCACGGCTCCGAACGGAGCAGCGACTCCTAAAAACGTATGACCATGTCCGCCGGTTCCTATATACGGGTCCACATAATTTACCGGAGAAAATATCGCCGATTCGATATTTTCGTCTTTTACTCTACACGATACAAGTAAAAATAAAATAGAAATGAATACAATTAAAGGTTCTTTTTTCATTACAGCATTTTATGTGTGTGAGACAAAAGTAAGATTATAATATTAACAAAAACATTAATAATACATTAAGAATCCACGATTCAAGCATACATAAAGTAGATTTTTTACGACCGAAACATTAACAAAACATTAATATTCGAAAGGTATCATTTTTCAATTCACTTTTCCCGTTATTCCTCCGACATTCGTAATTCCTTCTATCCGACAAGTCGAGTAACAATCGATGATTTCGCTATCTTTACTCATGGAACTGGATATACCACCCGCACAATCCTTCGCATAAACATTTCCACCCTTCACAGAACAGTTTTTTATCACCGACCGGTAAAGTGGTCCTGTCAAACCTCCGGCATTCGACCCATGATCCGATAATCGGTTTTCGCATTGGCTATCGAGTATATCGACCTGTTCTATCTTTGTAGAAAAGGTAGCGCCTGTCAGAACTCCTAAACGCCCCTCTCCAATGATGCTGCAATTTTCAACTTTCAAGTTGATAATCTCTGCACCTTCTGTCACTCCAAAAATACTCAGGTCATGAGCTTTTCGTTCCACCGACAAATTCCTAATCGAATATCCACCTCCATCAAAAAAGCCACGAAAACGCTCCATAGCATTATCTCCACTTCCCCATTCGCCCAAAGGCCACCAACTTTGGCCATCTTCTCTGACATAATCAGAAAAATCGAGGTCGTTAATCAATCGAAAGCATTGGCTTCTATACTCCCTTATATGGTCGAACTGTTGCGGTGTAGAAATAAGAAACGGATCTTCCCTACTCCCCGTACCACCGGCAAAAGGAGCAGTTTCCTTCAAATAAATCCGCAAAAGCTCAAAAAAAGACGGGGCATCCAACAAACAGATACTATCATCTATTTTTTTCAGTTCCTCGACTACCTCTACATACCACGTGGGAGATTTTATTATATTTCTAAACCAATGAAAAGGCAACCCCTCTCTCCCTTATTCTATTGACGATAGCCACCGCAGCATCTTTGGGCTCGACATCATTGATATCGTAATCGGCCCTCAACACAGGCATATTTCCAAAAAGCATACTCCACGAAGATAGTTTCTGAGGAACGATTCCATTGGGACTAAATGATCGATAGCATTCCATTCCTTCCCAATTCAAACCGGGAGCATAACCGTCGACAATAAAGCCGGTAATGCTCAATCCCCATTTCTCATAATAGGGCTTGCAGTGCTCCGCCCACGATTGTAATCCAGAAGGTAATCCCGAAATAGGTCTGGGTTCTTGTAACATTCCGGGACTCAAATATCCGGCTCCGTTGTCCGATGCGACAAAATAATCATTCTTAGTAGCCGTTTTTCTAAAATTATGTAACACATGAGGCACGCGCTCCTGTAATACCGGACTTATGGCCCACATCATCGGGACTTTTCCTCTATTGGGGTCGTCCCAAGTAAGAGAGGTAAATTGGCTCACCCACGATGACGCATCATAATCCCCCACATAAAATATCAGAAAGTTCCTTCCTTTCACGTCGACTTTACCGTCTTCGGTCAACAATCCTCTTTGCTTCAACTCTTCATGAGTAACCCACGGTTGCGAATACCGTTCCTCCAAAGGGAAATGCTGCCAAAAAGAGGCATTCGCCAACGCTCCGATTGCAATTGCATCGGCATCTTTAAAAGCGTTGTAAGCGCTGATAAGACGTAAAAACTCCCACTCCGTAGGAACATCGTCGTGGATACCGCCGGCATGCTTCGTATATTTAAATGCCCATGAGGGGAACCCTCCTATATAGCAGTACTTTTCACCTTTATTCTGTTGGTATGCCAACAATAGCATTTCTTTAAGGGTAGCCAAATCAGTCCCTACCTTTTGAGTCGGTTCGTCTGTTGCCGGTTCGTCTCCCCACGGTGATAAATCGAAAAAGAAAGCTCGCTTGCTAATGAAAAAATCATGATTAGAAAGCGTATGATGATTCCGTACCGTAGCACCGGGATTTTGTTTCCAATATTGATCCAGATAATAAGCGGCATATTCCGTGTTACACTTGCCGGTTTTCATATAATTCTCTATATACCAAATGTACGGATCGTTTTTTATAGAGCCTGTGCTGTTTCGATTCGTCCCCGGAATCACCCCCGATCCCGTAAACATAACACTTCCATCTTCATTGATCAATCTACGCTTTACTTTCAATCGGGGACCACCCAAAACTAAGCGACTATACAAACTCTCGGAATCAAGATCATAACGGATCGGCAAAAGGTCTTCCGCACCCGCAACGGCAGAAGCGACATTGCTTGTGGACGGAACTCTCTCATCATAAAGTACCACCCCCTTTATGTATCCGGCGTAAGCCGACACCAAGTCTTCAATGGTATTATACGTCACCGTTTCCTTTCGATACAACCACTGCCCTTTCCTACGATACTTATTCAACCAATATTTATCAATATCCAATTGATCCCTATCCACAAAAAAGACATATAGTTGCGGAGCATCCCGATTGACGATTCCTTGCAAAGCCGAAACGACATGTACATCGTCCCAAGCGAAATTGCGTCCCTTTGGTGTCGACAAGTCGGTTTCCAAAGTATAATGCAGGTCATAAAGCCCTATCGCCTCTTGACCGGCTGCCTTATAGCAACCCAATACCCAAAACAGCACTCCATAGATAAGAACACTCTTCATCATGCGACTCACCTCTTAAATTTTCAGACTTTTTATACCACGCCATCAAGATCACCTCCACCGATTTTACTTTTCATCAAGCAGTAAAAAGTAGTTTTCATGAGGTCAAAACATGGTCACCTCCGGTTTATCCGAACCGGAACACCTCGAATGTACATGGGATTTATTTGATTCTTACTTATCCTCGTTAGTCAAAGAATACGGGAAATCTTCATCGTTTATTCCGCGCTCTGTATTAGGCGTATGACTCATATCGAAATCAAGAACAGCGCCGTCCATCAATTCCTCGTGTTTCAACCAATTATGGTTATACTCTTTCCCGTTCATTTTCAGAGAACGTATATATCTATTTTCGTTCGTGTTGTCAGGAGCATTCAAAACGATCTGCTTTCCATTTTCCAACGTAAGAATCGCCTTTTTAAAGAGCGGAGCTCCCATCACATACTCCCCTGAGCCCGGACATACCGGATAAAAGCCCAACGCAGAAAATATATACCATGCAGAAGTCTGTCCATTATCTTCATCTCCACAATAGCCGTCAGGATAAGGAGTATATAGCTTATCCATCACTTCCCTTAACCAATATTGCGCTTTCCAAGGCTGCCCGGCATAATTATAAAGATAAATCATATGTTGGATAGGCTGGTTGCCATGTGCATAATTACCCATATTCATAATCTGCATTTCCTTTATTTCATGAATGCACTGCCCGTAATAACTATCGTCATAAATAGGAGGAACCACAAAAACAGAATCCAACATGGAGACAAAGTTCTCCTTCCCTCCCATCAGATCGATAAGTCCCTGCACATCATGAAACACGCTCCATGTATAATGCCAACTGTTGCCTTCGGTAAAAGCATCACCCCATTTATACGGACTGAAAGGAAACTGGAATGTACCATCTTCGTTTTTCCCGCGCATCAGATTGTTCTCTTTATCGAAAACGAACCGATAGTTTTTACTCCTTTCCCGATAAAGATCGATTTCTTCCTGCGGCCGGTTCAATTGTTGCGCCAGTCTCATAATACACCAATCATCATAGGCATACTCCAACGTGCGCGCCACATTCTCGTTAATACCTACATTATAAGGTACATATCCTTTTTGATTGTAATATTCATATCCCAATCTTCCCGTCGAAGGAACTTGGGGGTGCACATGATTCGCTCCGTGCAGAACAGCCTCATACAACAGATCGATCTTTTCTGTCTGGCATCCTTTCAAATAAGCATCGGCCACAACAGATGCCGAATTATTACCCACCATGCAGTGACGGTGTCCCGGGCTGGCCCATTCGGGTAAAAATCCACTTTCTTCATAACTGTTTGCCAATCCTTCTTGAATTTCTTTGTTGACAGAAGGATACATGAGGTTCAAGAAAGGAAATAAAGCGCGGAACGTGTCCCAAAATCCGGTATCTGTATACATATATCCTCTCCTCACTTCTCCGTTGTAAGGACTATAATGGACAATATTTCCATATTTATCTACTTCATAAAACTTACGGGGAAACAATAAAGAACGATACAAGCAAGAGTAGAAAGTACGTAGTTGTTCATCAGTTCCTCCTTCTACTCTCACTCTATTCATTACATCGTTCCAAGCATTTCGAGCAGACTCTTTTACCTCGTTAAAATTCCTACTGCCCAATTCTTCCAAATTCAACCATGCCTGCTCTTCACTGATAAAAGAAGAACTTACCTTTACACCAATCTTTTCACCTTTATAAGTCTTGAATCCCAACACAGCACCGACATGATTATCCTCTACCTCTCTTTTACCTTTTATAATTTTATCTCCGCTCCATACTTCCGCCGAGGCAAAAGGCTTATCAAATTTCATCACGAAGTAATTTCTAAAATTATCCGGTACTCCCCCGCTATTTTTAGTCGTATAGCCGGTTACCGTGCCATTTTCCTCATCTATCTGAACAAAAGACCCGTTATCGAATGCATCTACTACGATATACGACTCTTCACTTTCTGGGAAAGTAAACCTAAAATAAGCAGAACGTTCCGTCGGAGTAATTTCTGTTTTCACATCATGGTCAGCCAAATACACACTATAATAATAAGGTCTTGCCGTCTCAGCTTTATGAGAAAACCAGCTTCCTCGTTCATTTTGCAGGAACTTTTTACCACCGGTCACCGGCATCAATGCAAACTGCCCATAATCATTGATCCACGGACTGGGCTGATGTGTCTGCTTAAATCCTTTTATCTTGTCGTCGGTATAACAATAGGCCCAGCCATTTCCCATATCTCCCGTTTGCGGTGTCCAGAAATTCATTCCCCACGGTAATGCGACAGCCGGATAGGTATTACCCGTAGACAAGGTAAACTTAGATTGAGTTCCCACTAACGGATTCACATAGTCAACCGGTGAAAAAGAAGTAGAAAGCACCTCTTTACCTCCGCACGATATAAGTAAAACAGATAAAAATATAAGTAAAGAAACTTTTTTCATGGAATCATTTTTTTATTTTTTGTGACAAAAGTAAGCCGGAGCAATTAATAAAACCATTAATAGAATATTAATTATCCATATGCAATACTTATTTCCGAATCAAAAACATTAATAAGGCATTAACAATTCTCATAAGAAAAGGAGCGACATAACAAGATTAATAACAGGGGGGGGGTAACCACTCGACAATCAGCATAAAAACAATTCTTTCAAATAAAGCTATCGAGGTCAACGTTATTGCCTCATATCTTTCCATATATTTTACTGTAAATAGTCACGTGTAGAAAACAACATCGCCTCAAACAAGAAAAACAACTCAATGAAAATTTTCTTGTTTGAGGCGATGATACATTTCTGATACTATTCGCTAATCCGTAAGCCTATTGACACCGACACCGTCGAAAGTCATCTTCACCGGTTTAATAAAACCATTTTCGTCAAAATACATACGGTCGATACAAATCTCTCTATGATTTGGAATCGTATCGCCCAATGGGTGACGATGATAAACAATATACCACTCGTCTTTCCCCGGTATCTGAATGACCGAATGATGTCCCGCACCTGTACCCACACTCTCGTCTTGTTGCAATATTTTCCCAATACGCTCGAAAGGGCCGAACGGAGAATCGGCAATGGCATAAGCCACACTATAATCCGAACCTCCCCAACTGCCTTCCGACCACATAAAATAATATTTGTTATTCCGTTTCAGCATAAAAGGTCCCTCCACATAATTCTCAGGTGTGACAGATTTATAATACGAACCATCGTCAAAAGGAACGAGACTCAATAAATCCGAACTCAATTTTACCATATTACAATGATGCCAGCCTCCATAATACATATAATAACTACCATCGTCATCTTTAAAAACGAACTGATCGATCGGCTGGGCACCGTTCACAATCTTATCGATCAAAGGTTTCCCCAAAACGTCTTTAAATGGGCCTGCCGGGTTATCAGCCACAGCGACACCGATTCCTCCATATTGCTCATCATTCTGGATATCATTCCCTCCGAAAAACAGATAATATTTGCCATTCGCCCGAACAATAGACGGAGCCCATAAGGCAAATTCCAACCATTTTATATTCTCAACAGACAACACTTTGGGATGCTTAGTCCAGTGGACCATATCTTTTGATGAAAAAGCATCCATATAAGTCTGTATATTATAGACCTGATGAATGGCCCGCGTTTCTTTTTGCAATCCGGGAAAATCTGCGCTATCGGCTCCGAAAGGAATATCGGACAACGTAGGATATATCCAATATTCATCATCGAAGACAACCCCTTCTGGATCGGCATACCAACCCTCGACAATAGGATTGCCACTATACTCTTTCTCATGCTTACACGCCACCAACAGCAGCGCCAAACTCAATACAATAATACTTCTCATCATGTGTCGTTTTTAATTAATGTAACAAAAATAAACGTCGGTCATTAACGGAAATATTAATAAACCATTAACAAACAAACTTCGGTACACAGTAAAAATACTCTACCCATTAATAATATAATATTTTTATTATCAATTCCATGAAAAGATTCCATAAATATAATTTTTTTCTTTGTAACCCTCCTAAACCATATTATCTTTGCAAAAAACAGTTATAAGTATTCATGCAAAAGACGCTTATATTTCTGCTCTTAATGTTGGCCCTGATACCGGTTGAAGCACAAAATATTTCATCTGGATTATATTTTGCTGCCCATACCTCCATTAAAGAAGAAAGAACATCGCTTATCCTATCTCCCGAGTTCGACGCCTCAAAAGGTCTAACATTAGATTTCGATATTAAATTCAGACCCGAAGAACATAACTACGGATATGTCTTTCGAATCATAATCGACGATGAAAAGAGTTTCGATTTGATAGCGAATATTACACCCGAAAAAAGAGCGTTGAATTTGATAGAAGGGAACAACGTCTATCTGGCTTTCGATGAAGAACTACTGAATCAATACTCATGGAATAAATGGGCGCATATCCAGTGTTCAATCTATCCGGATAGTTTACGGCTCATCTTCGACAACCAAACATTGCAAGGCCAGTATAAATCCATCAATATCAAAAACGTGAAATTCTACTTCGGATACTCCGATCATGAAAAGTTTCATTCTTCCGATGTTCCTCCGATGTCTATACGTAACATAAAAATCACAGACAATAAAAATAAAACAATTGCATATTGGCCTTTAAAAGAACATCTGTCGTATTCCTGTTTGGATAGTCTGTATCAGATTCCGGCGACAGTCACCAATCCTACATGGGAAATAAATAAACACACCAAGTGGGTAAAAGAAAAAACATTAGCATTACCCATATATACACAAATCTGCCATGCCCCGTCAAAAGGGAATATTTATTTTGCCAACAGCTCATTTGTACTCGTTTATTCGACTATCGACAATACATTAGATACGATTTATCCTGCTCATGGAGCTCCATACACAGAAATAAACAACCAACTCATTTATCAGCCTTATTACGATGAATTATGGTCATACGATTTCGATCCCTTGAAACAGATGTCTATATTCAATTTCAAGGATAACACATGGACAAACAATGACCGTGAAATAAAAAATCCGGAATATTCTCAACACAATACGTTTATATCGCCCAATGACTCGTGTCTGTATATTTTTGGCGGATATGGTAATTATCAATATAAGAACTTGATACTTAAAAAAGGACGGACACAGGACGACTGGATTCCGGTATCGTACAACGAAGAAATACCTCCGCGTTATCTAAGCGGATCGGACTACAAAAACAGAGACACGATATTGGTGTTCGGCGGCTGTGGCAACCCGCAAGGGAAACAAGAATTAGGAGTCATAAATTATTACGATCTTTATGCGATAGACATCAACACATTCAAAACAAAGAAATTGTGGACTATCCCCAACGATACGAAAAACTTCGTCGTCGGTAATCATATTGTTACAGACGAAACGAATAACAAGCTATATGCTTTATGTTTTCCGAATGATTGTTCGAACAGCTATATCCTGCTAAAATCGTTCGATTTGACAGATGGGAATAACTGTACGAACTATGCAGATACAATCCCTTTCTCCTTCAATGATGTAAATTCTTTCTGTACACTCTACTACGACTCGTTACAGTCGAGGCTGTATGCCGTAACCAATTATAACTATAACAACAAATCAAATATAAACATATACTCATTAGCTTACCCCCCGTTAAAAATAGAAGATACGTTGCAAACAGTTGCAGGACATAAGGCACTTGTTACAAAGATAGGGTTCTTCATAGGTATAGGAATTTGCATAATTGCAGGTATGGGCTGTATGTACCTCTGCTACCGAAAAAAGAAAAGAAGAAGAAAAGAAAGCCACATTCCTCACAACCCTTCGGTTGTTACAAATACGGATCGTTCCTCCAAGACAACTACCCAAGACGAAAACTATAAGCCCCAACCGGACATTCACAAAAAATCATCTATTCTTTTCTTAGATGGATTTCAAGTATGGGATAAAAATGGTGCAGATATCACCAAATCATTCACACCTATTTTGAAACAACTGCTCATTCTTATCATATTATATAGCGTAAATAACAAGAAAGGGATTTCAAACGTCACTCTGAGAGAGTTGCTTTGGTTTGATAAAACAGACGAAAGTGCCCAAAATAACCGCCGAGTAAATATCCGAAAACTAAAACTTTTGCTGGAAAAACTAGACGGTGTCGAACTTGTAAAAGAAAGCACCTATTGGGCGTTAAAGTTCACTCACGCTTATTGCGATTATATCGATGTTTGTAATTGGATCGACAAAGTAAAAAACAAAGAACCTATCACAGCCGAAAACATCAATGATTTACCCTTAAACCTGCTATCGGGACAATTATTACCATATGTCCAAACAGACTGGTTGGATTCTTTCAAGTCCGATTACACGAATTCCGTATTAGATATGGCAATAAATTTATCCAAGCAAGAATATATAAAGGGAAACAACGAATTATTAATTCAGATAGCCAACAGCATGTTTGCACACGACAAAACAGACGAGTATGCATTGATTCTCAAATGCCACACATTATATAAACAAGGAAGAACCAGCTTGGCCAAAACGACATTCGACACATTCTGCAATGAATATAAAGCAATGCTGAATACGAATTACACAAAAACATTCAATGAAGTAATTAATTGTCAATTGTAATCCGCAACTACATAGAAGAATAAAAACGAACGTTCATCGAGACCGGTCAATAATCGTCCATATATATTTATTTATATCGGACTCTCGTTAAAATACAAAAAATATACACCGAAAAAATTTTATATCCTGAATATTTCTCAAAATCGATCTTTACTTTCCCTCGTCAATATTAAATTATTGAACCTTCTGAATAATAATTTGTTATTACAAGAAAGGACAATTCCCACCGCTACGCTACACCTCCATATAGACAAATGACACGAGAAAGAAAATTTATACAAAACTTAACATATTGAATAAAAAGCAATTAGGCAATTAGCCACAGAAAATATACATTTGCATCTGAACTCGTGAGAGAAACAAATTAATTATATGAAACAATTCATTCGATATACGATATTATGCGTCGGATACATTTTAGGCTCCCAAAGTCTTTTGTACGCCGAAACGCCAACCGATAGTATAGATACTATTCCTACCGACTCGATTATCGCAAAAAAAGATACCACCGTAAAAAAACTGAACATATTCCAAAAGGTTCTGAAATACTTCGATGACTCCAATGCTCCACGCCCCGATAAAAAATTCGATTTCGGTATCATCGGAGGACCTCACTATTCTTCCACGACAAAGCTGGGAATAGGCTTGGCTGCCTCGGGGACATACCGGTTACGAAGAGACTCGATCACACAACTCTCCAACGTTTCGCTTTATGGAGATGCCACGACCACAGGCTTTCTTTTGATAGGAGTAAAAGGGAATAATATCTTTCCCAAAAATAAATTCAGGATAGATTACGACTTTTATTTATACACATTCCCGAGTGACTTTTGGGGCATAGGTTACGAAAACGGAAATAACAACGCCAACAAAAGCTCCTACGACAGACTGGAAACTATTTTACGTATCGACTGGCTGGCTCGCTTACATAAGGACCTCTACGGAGGAATTTCTACGGGATTTAACTGGGTGAAAGGATCGGATTTCACAAAAATCGAACTACTCGAAGGAGAAGCCCGAGAAGTAATCAGCACGAGTATAGGAGCCACACTTGTATACGACAGTCGCGATTTTATTACCAACGCAGCAAAAGGAGTTTATATAAAAGTTAACCAACGATTCTTCCCCAAATTCTTGGGCAATAAAAAAGCGTTTACTCGCACCGATTTCATTTTCGATTATTATCACCGCCTATGGGAAGGAGCGATCCTTGCTTTTGACCTACATGGAGAATTCAATTACGGCGATGTACCCTGGAATATGCTTGCAGCTTTGGGAGGGTCGGCCCGTATGCGAGGATACTACGAAGGCAGATACCGAGACAAAAATTTAATCGAAACTCAAATAGAACTCCGTCAACACATTTGGAGGCGAAATGGCATAGCCGTATGGGTAGGAGCAGGAAACGTATTTCCTTCGTTCTCAGGTTTTAAATGGGGACATACACTCCCCAATTACGGAATAGGCTATCGCTGGGAGTTCAAAAACCGAGTCAATGTACGACTCGACTACGGATTCGGAAAAAAAGGACAATCGGGATTTTTATTCAACATCAATGAAGCATTTTAATCAAATATTTACACAGAGGCGCATATTTTGGATTTTTTCGGGAATCATGTTGGTTCCCAATATTTTTCTATGTTTTACAGAACAATTGCCACTCCTGTTCAAAGTCTCCTATATCCTCATTCCGGGAGCTTTATACCTTTTGTTATTAATTCTCTCCCGCAAACCGGGAATCACCTTTTGGGCTCTTTTTCCCCTTCATTTCATAGGCGCGTTTCAATTGGTACTACTCTATCTTTTCGGTAATTCCATTATCGCCTCAGACATGTTCCTGAACATGTTTACGACCAACAGCGGAGAGGCTTTCGAATTACTCGATAAATTGGCTCCGGCGGTGGTAGGCGTATTCTTACTTTATCTTCCGGCATTGGCTCTTGCCGTTTACTCCATACGTCGCACCGAGACCCTCACACCTCTTTTTCAAAAAAGAGTGTTCATGTTGGCTATGCTCATGATCGGTAGTGGAATACTTGTTTACACACCTGCTCACCGAAAATATCCTCATACGGCAAGGCTCGACAACCTTTACCCCATCAACGCGTTCAACAATGCCCGATTCGCCGTGGACAGTTGGGAAGCAGCAAAGAACTATCCACGCACATCGAGAAAATTCGACTACCGGGCCACATCGACAAGAGACACCGAACTCCCCGAAATCTATATCTTCGTAATCGGAGAAACCTCCCGCGCCGGAAACTGGGGGCTATATGGGTACGAACGAAATACGACCCCCAAACTCGACGCCATGCCCGATGTCATTCATTTCGACGATGTACTGACACAAATCAATGCGACTCATAAAAGCGTTCCGTTAATGCTATGCCCCGCCGATGCACTCAATTACAATGAGATATACCGACAAAAGAGTCTTATTTCGGCATTTAAACAAGCCGGATTCCACACGTCGTTTCTCTCCAACCAACTGCGCAACGGATCATTTACCGAGTTCTTCGCCGACGAAGCAGACTGTACGATCTATTTCGCCGCACCGAAAAATAAACCGCATCTACATGACGATGTACTATTATCCGCAGTCGACTCGTTACTGAACATAGGTAAAACGAAGCAACTCATTATCCTTCACACCTATGGCTCCCACTTCAATTACTGTGAACGATACAATACCGATTGTCGAATATTCACCCCCGACCACATTAAAGAAATCGATCATAAGAACAAGCAAGCCATGATAAATGCCTATGACAACTCGATCGTTGCCACCGACAAATTCTTGGCACAAGTTATCGATAAACTCGACCGAACCGGAAAAACTTCGGCCATGCTGTATCTCTCCGACCACGGGGAAGATTTGCTCGACGACGAACGCAATCGATTTCTGCACGCCTCCCCCATTCCCACCTATTACCAGCTGCACATACCCTTTGTCATTTGGTTCTCGGATAATTACTCTACTCTTTTCCCCGATGACATACGACAAGCCCGGAATCGGCATACCACCCCATTCGACTCGCGAGTCGTATTCCACACCCTACTGGGTATCGGAGGCATCGAAACCGAATATCGC
>ERZ791885.273-NODE-273-length-55477-cov-4.112266_pt1 | contig 55477 bp, 52 predicted proteins | sample MGYA00510159_ERZ791885 | MGnify/ENA primary metagenome ERZ791885 (study PRJEB30046, sample SAMN00792054) | human gut metagenome | study: EMG produced TPA metagenomics assembly of the A metagenome-wide association study of gut microbiota in type 2... | reverse complement strand
TCTCACCGTAACAAGAAGCTAAAATGTTCGCTGTAGTGCTAAGGACCGGCGTATTTATACGGCCCATACAGGAATCCTTGCAGAACCGCGGGCCGTACAGAAAGACAGGGCAGGGAAGACGGGGGCAGGCGGAACCATAAGGCCAACGGCACAGGAAACTTGAAGACTGCTGGACTGCAATGAAATAATTTTTTAAATAAATTATTTTATATTCTCTTATTATTGCAGAATTGATAACAATATGGTAAAGTAAAGACAAGCATAATTTTCTAATAATCCAGGCTCAGGCCATCTATTTTCTATTTCTATTCAGAAACTCTATGCTTACAATCCATTTTAAACAAGCAGGGGTTGCTGAACAGAGGATGTATATGTCCTGTTCTTTCAGACAGTTTCCTGCGCACAATTTTAGAAAGGAGACGTCTATGGAAGAAAATTATTCTATAGAAGGAAATGAACTGCACGTGGTGAGGAACCACAAGGATACAGTTTTTCGTATGCTGTACAATGATAAGGAAAAACTCTTGGAGTTATACAATGGAATGCTTTGCTTCCATGCACTTAACGGAACCGCATATGAAAATACCGACGATATGGAGATCTGTACACTGGAAAACGCAATTTATATGGGATTTAAGAATGATGTTTCATTCCTGTTTGATTCGGAAATGAATTTATACGAGCATCAGTCCTCTTTTAACCCTAATATGCCGCTTCGGGATCTCCTTTATATTGCCAGGCAGCTGGAAAAGTATGTAGTCGGAAAGACACTCTATTCCAGTAATCTGGTACAAATCCCCGTTCCCCGCTTCGTGGTATTCTATAATGGGACGCAGGAGCAGCCGGAAAGCAGGCTGTTAAAGCTGTCCGATGCGTTTGAAAAGGAGGTAACCTCCCCCGAACTGGAGGTTACGGTGACAATGCTTAACATCAATCTCGGGAATAACCGAGAACTGATGGAAAAATGCAGAACTCTCAGGGAATACTGCCTGTTTGTGGAATGCATCCGAAAATATGCGGCAGAGATGGATATTGCGGAAGCCGTAGACCGGGCGGTGACGGAATGTATACGTAATGATATACTGGCGGACTTTTTATCCGCGCAGAGGGCGGAGGTGATTGCGGTGTCGATATTTGAATACAATGAAGAAGAAGAATTGAAAAAAATCCGTGCCGATGAATATAGTATAGGAGTAGAAGCCGGGAGAGCGGAAGGAAAGGCAGAAGGGACAGCCGAGGCCATTCTGGAACTTCTGGAGGATTTGGACGTTATACCTGCTGCCTTACGCAAACGGATTCTCTCAGAAACTAATCTTACCCTCCTGAAAAAATGGCATAAGGAAGCCGCCAGAGCCGGTACTCTCCGGGAATTTATAGAGAAAGCGGAGCTTTCAGGGGATATTTAACTACTCCTCTAAGTCTGATACGGACAAATCCTTGCAAACCTGTTTTAAAGGTAATGCAAGGATTTGTAATTACAGACTTCTGTTACCTTTTAGCAGGCAGGGGACATACTGCCTATCGGTTTTCCTTTCAAAGCAGATAATCCACAATAAGGATGTCCCATCACGGGCTGATTATCAGATCGTTGCCTGAACCAATGTCTTATGGTTTCCCGCCGCCAATTCCTTTACTTTTTCCATATCCAGTCCAAGGCCGGCTGTCATGCGGCGTCCATACTCTTCATCCGCCCAGTAACAATGTACCGCATGGCGGTATTTGATATTTTCTGTCACGCCTTCCATATTTTCCACCGTATTCTCAATCAGCAAATCCCGCTTATCCGGTTCCATTACCCGCCAGAGATCACCGCCGGCACGGAAGCAGTCATCCGTTGGATCGTCCTGGGGATCATATGCATACAGCGCGCCTTCCAGATTCAGCGGCGGTTCCATAACGTCAGGCTGCGCCGCCCATTCGCCCTGGCTGTTAGGTGAATACGCCGGTGCTCCGCCGTAATTGCCGTCGGTGCGCATCAAACCGTCACGGTGATAATCGTGTACCTCCACTTTGGCGCGGTTCACCGGTATCTGATTATAATTGACTCCCAGACGGTATCTCTGTGCATCGCCGTAAACAAACAGCCTGCCCTGAAGGAATTTATCGGGAGAAAAGCCAATTCCGGGAACTACATGCGCCGGTGTAAATGCGGCCTGCTCCACCTCCGCAAAATAATTTTCCGGATTCCGGTTAAGCTCCAGCACCCCCACTTCATGAAGGGGATATTCCGCATGACGCCATATTTTGGTAATATCAAAAGGATTTTCATAATGGTTCCTGGCCTGTTCCTCCGTCATGATCTGAACATACATCGTCCAGCGGGGATAATCTCCCTTTTCTATCGCCATGAACAAATCTCTGCCGTGGCTTTCTCTGTCTTTGGCAATTAGTGCCTCCGCCTCCGCATTGGTCAGATTCTTAATTCCCTGCTGTGTCTTGAAATGGAACTTACACCATACCCTTTCATTCTTCTGGTTATAGAAAGCAAAGGTATGCTCTCCGAAAAAGTGCATGTTGCGGAATGTTGCAGGAATTCCCCTGTCGGACATAACAATAGTGGTCTGATGGAACGTTTCCGGCAAAAGAGTCCAGAAATCCCAGTTATTCTGTGCGGAACGCATTCCCGTCCGGGGATCACGTTTTACGGCCCGGTTCAGATCCGGGAAATTATGTACATCCCGCAGGAAAAATGTAGGAGTATTATTTCCCACCAGGTCCCAGTTGCCTTCTTCGGTATAAAATTTAACCGCAACCCCTCTGATATCACGCTCGGCATCGGCAGCGCCCCGTTCGCCCGCCACGGTGGAAAACCGGATGAAAAGGTCTGTTGTCGCCCCTTTCTGCAGGACCTTGGCTTTCGTCCACTGAGAGATATCATGGGTACAGGTAAATGTACCGTATGCGCCCCACCCCTTGGCATGCATACGTCTTTCCGGAATGACCTCTCTGTCAAAATGAGCCAGTTTTTCCAGCAGCCAGACATCCTGAAGCGCTACAGGACCTCTTGGGCCGGATGTCAGGGAATGCTCGTTTTCCGATACGGGTGCCCCAACCTCGTTGGTCAGTTTCTTGTTCTCCATAAAATACCTTCCTTTCTTAATCAGTAATAATTATCAATATCATTATAATAGCATACATCACAAAGTAAAACAAGATATTTTGCATATTAATTATGCAAATTGCTTTCTTATTTTATTTACTCATATTCTTCTTCCATACAACATGCTAAATATTCCGACAATTCTGTTTATCATTATGTTATATTCGTTTATTTAGTTCAAAATGATGTTATAAGCCTCCTGCAAAAAGCTTGACTTTGACGCAGCGTAATAGTGTAGGGTATTCTTGTGGTTCGAACCCAATACTAAATTACGAATCGAGGTACTGATTATGAATATAAAAGCAATCCGTTCCGACGCAATCTACCGCAGAATGGCAGGCGCGTCAAAGGAGGAAAAAGATAATATTTACCGTTATGAATTAATGGAGCCCTTTGTATTCAAGTGGAATTGTATGGGGATCCCGCTGAAAGCGGAGAAGGAAGGCGGCTGTGATGTTATCTCTGCAGGCATTATGAGCGGCGGCTATTCTCCCTCTCAGATTACGGAGGCCCGCCTTCCCGAAATCGAAAGGATCAGCGATGATGCCTTCTGGGAAAGCTGTGAAAACAGCATACGAACTTCCCTTTCCGGTTTTGAACAGCATGGAATTAAGCTGCCTGTACAGGATTATATTTTTACCGTCCTATTGAACGATCCGGAAAATCCCATGTCAAAAATGACCGGTGACTACTGCGGAGACGGCGGTATCCCCGGTTACCTTACAGGTACCATTATCCCTGCCGAACACGCGATGCAAATGCTGCCTGTGGCATTAGCCCACGAGACAAACCATAATGTCAGATGGCAGTTCATGCAGTGGAGTCCCTCCATTACTCTGGCTGATATGCTGGTATCCGAAGGCCTTGCCGAAAACTTTGCGGCAAGTCTTTACGGAGAAGATAAGATTGGAATATGGGTAAAAAACACCTCTGCGGAAACGTTGAGGACTGTAATTAAGCCTGCCATAAAAGCGCATTTACAGGAAAATGATTTCCAGCTTCTTTCCTCCTACCTGTACGGCGATGACATCATGAGCATACGCGGCGGCACTCCTGTGGGAATGCCATACTGCGCCGGTTATGCATGCGGATATGCCTTAATCCGCCATTTTCTTGAAAAGACAGGAAAAAATCTTTACGAAGCGACTATCCTGCCGACCGAAGTTATCCTGAAAGAAACAGAAGATTTTTGGAATTAAACCGTTATGCCAGGACTGCCGTCATTAAAATAGGTTCAAATAACAAAAACAGAAAAGGAAGCGGGGTAAAACAAATCGCCCCTCTTCCTTCCCTGTAAAATTTTTCTATCCGCTATCATTGGCTTTTTACTTTTTAAAAATCTATCGCCGTTCATAACATAATAAGCCGAAAATTCACTGTTGATACCTGTAAATCCGGTAAAATTCCCTCACCTGGTTATCCAGCGTCTTCAGAGCCTCTTCTTCCCCTTCCTCTCTGCCGTTATATTTGCTCAGCAGGAAAAAAATCGGTGTATAAAAATTCATGGCTGCAGCCACAGGATCCGCTTTCACAAAAATCCCCTGGTTCATCATCTCACCGAATAACTCCGCCTGATACATAATGCTGTCCTCCATAAAAATCTGGCGGAATATCTCATAAACCTCTGAATTCTGGTACTGCTCCATATTCGCCATACGCCAGAACCGGGACATAAAATCATCTTTCAGATAAAAAAGAAAGATGTTCCGGCTTAAGGCGAGCAGATCTTCCAAGGACAGCGCCCCATAGGCCTGTGCCGATTTCACATAATCCTCTTCCTCCGGCAGTTTCATACGCTCCGCCAGCCGGCTCATGCGCTGTTTCATCTCCAGGACTATCGTATCGAAAATCTCCTGTTTGCTGCCGAAATGTTTATACAGGGAGCTGTCCTTAATCCCTACCTCATCCGCGATATTTTTAACACTCGTCCCCTTAAATCCTTTTATGGAAAATAGGTTAAGCGCTTCCTGAACTATTCTCTCTTTCGTCGTCATGCCCAAGCCTCTTTTTCTCCATTCTCATTGCCGGCAGCGATACGCCCTTCTGCCGGAAACATGGCTACCGCCTTATCCCGCAGCTTCTTCACCTGCTCTTCCTGCTCAAAAAGCACACAGCCGCCGTTATGCTCCTGCATCAGATTCCCGCTGCTTCGCAGCAGCAAAAACAAGGGAGACTGCAGGGCTTCCTTCAGGGAAATATTTGCAAGACTCGTATCCGAATAAGGGGAAAACGGACACGGTTCCGCTCCTCCCGTCGGATTGATATGGAAAAACCCTCTTCCGGCCGCCAGACAGCCGCCTGAGCTTTTCTCGTCTCCCGGGAAAGAAAGGAATAACAGCTCCTTCTGCGTTTCCCTAAGCTGACGAAGCCTGTCTTCTATATATACTCTGTCCTTTTCATCCGGCGCGAGATCGGCGGAGCTGCGATCGGCAGGTACATACTCCACATAAACAAGCGCTCTGCAGCCAGCCAGAAACAAAGCTTCTGTGAATTCCCGGGACAGCACCTCCTGCATATTTTGTTTCTGTACGGTAACCGACGCCCCGAATAAAATACCGTTTTCCTGCAGTTCCTGCATGGTCCGCCGCAGCTTCTGGTATGTTCCCTTTCCCCTCCGCGTATCGGTTGTATCTTTCTTTCCTTCCAGGCTCAGTATGGGAATCAGATTCCTGTTTTCACAGAGCAGCTTCCGGAAGTCTGCATCTATCATGGTTCCGTTGGTAAAAACAGGGAAAAGAATCTTCTTCTGTCCTGCAGCCGCTTCCAGTACATCCCGGCGCATAAAGGGTTCTCCCCCCGCCAGCAGAATAAATCCAATTCCCAGCTCAGCTGCCTGTTCAAAAATATTCCCCCACTGTCCTGCCGTCATATTCTCCCGGACTGCACCGTCAAAGCAGCTGTGATTAGCTCTGGCATAGCACCCCTTACAATGAAGATTACACTGCTGCGTAATGCTGGCAATCAGGAACGGAGGTATATGTTCCCCGAGCTCTTCCGCCTCCTTCCTCAGCCTGCCGGCCTCCAGGCTCTCTTTTGCATACTGCATCAAAAAAAAACTTTCCTTCGGATTTCCGGCAGACGCTTTCAGAATTCCCTTTACTATATTGGCCACACCTCTGCTTAAATAGGACTCCAGATTATATTCCTTCATATTTTACACATCCCTTCTGGCTAGTGAATACTAGCCTCTTTCATAATAGCTAGTATTCACTAGCCTGTCAAGTAAAATATATACATTAACCAAAAGCTATTTTTCTTTTTTAGTTAGGTACCTTGACATTTTAATTGCAAAGTGATAAGTTATAATTCACAAGGTACCTAGCATTATAAGAAAGGAGAGCAAAACTATGGAACAAACATACCCTGTTTACGAAAAAATCAGCAGCCGTGACCTCATCGGCCGCAAAACCGGATGGATTGGGCTTGTCGGAAACCTGCTGCTGGTTCTGATAAAACTTATCGCCGGGTATTTCAGCCAAAGTATAGCTATTACGGCGGATGCCCTGAACAATCTTACTGACTGCTGTTCTTCTCTTTTAACCATAACAGGCTTCACCCTGGCGGCAAGGGAAAAAGACCGCACTCACCCTTACGGCCACGGACGCATGGAATATATCTGCGGATTTCTGATTTCCATCCTCATCCTGCTGACCGCCGTATCTGTGGGGAAATCCTCCCTGAACCGGCTTCTTCACCCAATGAATGTCCTCGTCTCGCCATCCATAATACTGCCGTTAATCATAGGTATCCTTCTCAAGCTTGCCATGGCCTGGTATGTAAACCGGCTGAATAAAGCGGCTGATTCCGCCGCACTGAGGGCCGTCCGCAACGACAATCTTTCCGATTCCCTGGTGACTTCGGTAACTCTGGCCGGAATCCTGCTGATCCCTTTTACCAGCGTACCTCTTGACGGCATTCTTGGAATCGTTGTAGCCTTTTCTATCCTGTGGTCAGGCTTTACTTCCTTCAAAGAAAATCTCGTACTTCTTCTCGGAAAAGGAGTCACTCCGGAAACAGAACGGAAAATCCGGCAGCTTCTCTCCGAATACACTCTTTTTGAAGAGGTGGAAGACATCAACCTGCATGATTACGGTCCGGAAGAAAAACTGGCCTTCATCAAAGTAAGGTTCCGGGAATCCCCCCGTTCCGCGGAAGCATCTGCCATTCAGAATACGGTAATAAAACGGCTGAAAGACGAACTTCAGCTGGATGCCACGCTCTATCCTGATATGACATCTGGCAGTATCCCGATGGATGCATCTGCTCCCTGAGCTTTTCCAAATAATGAAACGAAAGGCACAAAATCAAAAATCTGTGCCGCCTTTATCCCTGATAATTGAAAAGAATTTCCCCATATAGTATACTGTACCCATCTCAAATCCATAAAAAAGAATTTCTGCCCCGCTGCTTTCCAGTTATTGTTCCCCGGCTCGATTTCCCACAGTCCTCATAGGTCCCAAAGTACAGTAACAACTTTTATTTTATCCGGAAGTTAGTTTCTTCTAATCCCCAATTCAAATAAGGAGGCTCTGCCATGACCTTAAAAGAGAAATACACACAATTTGATAAAACAGCGCCCTTACGCACCGCCAGGCTGACGCATGGCAGCTTTACATACCGATACTACAAAAACAGTCAAATCCCATCCGGAAACATCACCCTTGTATTTCTGGCCGGCGGAACCGGGCTCGGCGACAGTTTATTCTACCTGTATGATTCCCTTCTTCCCAAATACAGCCTTATAACCTTCAATTATCCCATGGATTTCCCCACAAATGTTTCCCTTTGCGATGCCATGGCTGAACTGTTCGAACAAATCGGCGCCCGGAATATCTACCTGATCGGGCAGTCCTATGGAGGACTCCTGGCACAGATCACCGCAAAACGCCATCCTGAAATCATAAAGGGAATGGTTCTGTCAGGTACCTGTTCCCTGTCCAACGATATTGATTATGAAGGAATGCAGAATATTGTAACCATGATTAACCCGGATAAAATAAAGAAAAATATCAGAATGGATAAATACCTCCCCATGTTTCTCCTGTTCCCCCTCTTCAAACTGATGTGCAGACGAACCATCGCAGAGAAACAATCGGCTGAAATCGCCGGCGCTGTTTTTGACATTCTGAAAAAAGACTTCTCCAATGACTATCTTGTCCATATGGATACCCTCCTGGGAGATCTGACCACCGAATTCGGAACCCATAAACCGGAAGACTTCGAACCCTTCCGCAAAGAAGTCCTGCTTTTCTTTTCCCAGGAAGACCATATATTCTGTGACAGCCTGAAGGATGCGCTGATCCGCCTGATGCCGGAGCCCGCCGTCATCCCCGGCCTCAAAGGCGGACACCTCGCAATGCTGCTGAGCCGTGAAACATATCTATCCGCCCTGGAGAAGTTTCTGACAGAAAGAAATCCATAGAACAGGAGCCCCCTATGAAAATACCGGTCAGAGAGCAAAAACAGCCGCGCCAATACATCGTAAAAGCGCTGTTCGAACTGCTTGAACACAAAAACTATCACGACATCACAATAAGCCGCCTTGCACAGAAGGCCAATATCAGCCGCAGGACTTTCTACCGCTGCTTCCGGACAAAAGATGATGTGATGAAATATACCTCAGCCCTGCTCATGGATGAATTTGCTGATACCCTGCTTAAAAACCATGCGGCCGATCTGAAAGGCATCGCGCAGTCATATTTCGAATTCTGGGAAAACTATATTGATATCCTCCTCCTTCTGAAAAAACAGCACCTGCTGTATTTCCTTGAGGATGATATGCCTGCCCTCGTCCGCGATACTGCGGTAAAAATAAAACATATCCCCCCGGAATACGAACGGATAACGCCTTCTGCCGATCTGGAAAAATATAAGTATCTTTTTCATTTCCGCCTGGCCGGTTTCTGGCGGCTCACACTCATCTGGTGCGAAGAAAATCCCCGGAAACCACCGGAACAAATGGGAATACTGATGGAAGAAATCGTATATGAAAACGGAAACAGCTGAAATAAAAACCTTGCCATCACGTGTCAGGGTTTTTATAGTATAATCATATCAGCATTATGGAGGTGATTGATTGCAGGAAAGCAGACTGTTCCGGATTTTATACTATTTATTGGACAAAGGACAAGCCACCGCACCTGAGCTGGCTGAAAAATTCGAAGTATCCGTAAGAACTATCTATCGGGATATAGACGCAATGAGCAGCGCCGGCATTCCCATTTACGTTACCACAGGAAGAAACGGCGGCATCCGTTTTCTCGACGGCCACATTCTCGATAAAACCTTTTTTTCATCCGGAGAAAAACAGGAAATCTTATCAGCCATACAAAGCCTTTCCGCCGTACAATATCCTGATATCGACAATATTTTGAGAAAACTCAGCGCCATTTTTCAAACAGGACTTACCGATTGGATAGAGATCGACTTTTCACGCTGGGGAAGTGCCGCTGAATATGAAAATCAATTATTTATCCAACTGAAACAGGCCGTCCTCGAAAAGAGGAAAATCCGCTTTGAATACTTCAATTCCTCCGGCACCGCCAGCATACGCGAAGCCCTCCCGCAGAAACTAATTTACAAAGATAAAGCATGGTACCTCCATGCGTACTGCCTTTTGCACAATGGCTGCCGGCTGTTCCGCTTCACCCGCATCAAACATTTATTTTTAACCGAAACATATTTTGACGCAATCCCCGAAACAGACCAAAACAATTTTTCCCAGCCCCAGGATACGAGACCTTTAATTAATCTGGAATTACAGTTTCCCCCTGAAGTCGGCTTCAAACTGTATGACCAGCTGGAAGACGACGCCATCACCCAAACACAGCACGGATACACCGTTAACCTGACATTGCCCGAAACCGATTGGATCTACGACTTTCTCATGTCCTTCGGCGAAAAAGTAACCATCATCCGCCCCCAACACATCAAACAGAAAATCATCGAAAAATACGAAGCCGCCCTGAACCACTACAAAGATACGTAACCGCTGAAAAAACCTTTCAGCCCCACAGCCGCCAATGGCCATAAGCGTACAGAAACGCACAGACAGGAGAAAAAATGAATATAAAAACAGAACTCGAAAAAACAATACCCGCCGTCCTCCCCGTACAACTGAACGATTTAGACCTTGATCCTGAGAAAATCAAGGCAATCATGATAAACGAGGTAGTCCCCTCCGACCCCTCCCAGGATTTTTACGGTTCCCCCGACCCAGATTACCTCAAAACAACAATTCCCCTCTTCCAAAAAGCCGGCCTTCCGGCCCAAAACATCCAGGACATCCTGCAAACAGGCATCTACATCACAAACGCCGTCAAAACTCCAAAATCCGATTACACCATTGAAAGAAGCACCATCGAAACAAGCCTGCCCTTTCTGGAAAAAGAACTTTCCCTCTTCCCAAACACCAAAGTAATCATGCTCATGGGCGACGTCGCCAAAAAAGCCTTCAACATGCTAACCAAAAAAGCCACCGGCAAAAACGCAGTCCCCTCCACCTCAACCTACAAACTGAGAACCACCGAACTCTACTACGAAACCATCCGGATCATCCCCTCCTACATCATAACCGGAGGCAACATCCTCATAGAAAAATCTAAAGCCCAAATGGCCTCCCAAGACATAACCACCATGCTCCGCCTAATCCAATAACCACCTAATCCTCTAATAAATATATCCATCTTACCTGCTCTTCCCAGAGTTATGGTATAGAAACGCCGCCTGTGCAGTCTCTCCCTGGCTGTCCCCGGCATCCTCCGCCGCCTCTCCGGCCACGTACACTCTGCTCCCCCAGTGCCATCTCAAAAAAAGGGAACTGTTTCTTACTGCTTTATTTCTATACTTTACTGCCCGCCCTTAGCGGCGCTGTCTGACGACCAAAGGGAGGAGTTTAAGCCGCGTTGGCAGTAAAGTATAGAAATAAAACAGTTAGAAACAGCCCCTTTTTTTGTCTGGCACTGGGGGAGCAGAGTGTACGCGGCCGGAGAGACGGCGGAGGATGCCGGGGACAGCCAGGGAGAGACTGCACAGGCGGCGTTCCTATACCATAACTCGCCCTCCCCCACTACCTGCCGGTTCCAGGCACAATTCCATCGAACAGGAAACTTTTCCCATGATCCTCCGACCGGTACCGCGCCAATGTCCACGCATCGCCTCCGTCATAATCCCCATCGGCGCCCTGACCGCAGAGGACATAAAGCGTTCCGTTTTCCCAATAAGGCATTTTCGGATAATCATAGGGCGCATAAGTATAGTCCCCGTCAAGCGTCACCAGTTTTTCTTCCATTTTCACAAGACTGTAGGAAAATCCTCCGTCCTCCGTTACATACAGATCTGCGCTGTCACCGCCATTATGGGCGAGCGCGGCAAATCCGAAATCCTCATCGAAAAAGGTAAAGTCGATATCCATACCGGTCTGGGAGTGAAACGGATCCTTTCCTACCTGATACCAGGTTTTCCCGCCGTCATAGCTTTTTATCAGGCCATAAAACCGGCTGCCCAAAGCAGCATCCAGCACTACCATACGGAAGGTTATCCCCTGTTCCTTCAGAGATACTTCCCTGGCATAGTCGCCATTATAGGTATCCCATAATTCTTCACCCTCCCTTGGCCCGCTGCTTTCTTTTCCCTGAACCGGTACGTCTTTCCCATTTTCCGCTTTTCCGTCCGCCGGATTCGTTCCGGCCGGCGATTCCGCTCCCGCTGACTGTTCTGTTTCTGAGGCCCTTACCATCTTAACCGTCCTGTCCGCCGCAGCAATATCAGACATTCCTCTCTTTATCGCGGCCTGATACGCTTCCTGTGTCTCAAGTCTGCCGTATCTTTGCAGCCCCGGCGTCTGTGAACTCACCACCCGGTAACGGTAATGCAGGCAGTCCTTCGTGATCCCGTCATACAGGAGAAACAGCAAACCGGAATCATCCAGCTGCATGGCCGGGAAGCCATCATAAACCGCTTCCGAAGCGTTCGGATATCGCTCTCCCAGCACTGCCTGATACAGTTCCTTCATCCCCTCTTCCGGTGATTTGGCAAACTTATACATATCGGACGTATCATATTCCCCCGGCAAGTAAAAGTAGTATTCCTCTTTGTCCGACAGTTTATAAGCTTCTTCCGCCGCTGTTTCCAGCCCCCATCCGCCGTCCATGCCATTCAGAAAACTATAAACGTAATATCCGGCCGGTGTCTTTACCAGACGGAAATCATATCTCATTTCCATGAAACTTCCGTCCGCCACCTGTCCCGCAATTCCCGGTGAGACAAGATATTCCGCCGTATGCACCTCATACAGTCCATCTGCCTGATCCCCCGCAAGACACCGGACAGAGTCAATCTGAACGGCACTGTCCACCCCGTTTATCTGGTAACAGCTTTGAAATTCCTTCAATATATTCCGCACATTCCAGCATTCTTCCGCATCTGTCGTTTCTACAAAAAAGATTCCTGTCTGTGACGGCTCATACCCCTCCCCGAAAGGATTGCTTTCTGCCAGGGAACGCATTTCCTTAATGATAGATTCTTCCGGGCTTTGCTTTTCTTGTTCTCTTTGTCCAAAGTACTGCTTCAGCTTAACCCAGATTACATTTTCTTTTTCTTCCCCCTGTACAGCTTCTGTTCCGTTCCATGCCTCTCTTTCATCCGTACTGGTCCATATAATGGGATTTATCGCTTCCGTAGATTTTTCATCTCCGGATGTTGTTTCCATGGATACCGGGCAAAGTGTCAGCGTTCCTCCCTGTGCAATGCTCCCGTCATTCAGCCTGCAGTCCTGATTCATAACAAGACTCCAGCGCGCGTCCCCACCCTTTCCGAGTGTGACGGCGATAGTTCCGTACCGTTCACATTCACTGCTGTCAAAAGATTCCCGAATCTCCGGCAGCTCCAGTTCCACCGTCCCGCCTATGCTCAGCTTACATTTTACCCCATCCACTTCAGCCTCCCAGTTTCCGTGCATGGCCGCCAGCGGATCTATATAAGAAATTCCATCTCCCCGCTCTCCATAGGTCGCCAGATACTGGCATATTTCACCGGCTTCATTCCTGCCGGTGACTGCACAGACATCGTTCTGCAGCCATTGATATTTTAATGCTGTCTGCGGAAGAAACGGCAGCTGCTCCTTTTCTCTCTTCAGTACCCCATAATAAATACGGTAAACAGCCGTTGTCTGCTTTTCCGTATTTTCCACCGTCACAAGCGTATATTTCCGATCGGGTGATCTCTGTATGCTCACCTTTTCAGGCAGAACCAGCGCAATGCATACTACGGCCAATATGGCTGCCAGAACACTGCTTCCGAATAAAAGCCATTTTTCCTTCTTCCCAATCGGAAGCCACAGGAAAAGAATCCAGAACGCCGCCAGGAACAGGCCTGCGAATACTGCGGATTCCATCCACGGAAAGAGCCAGTCAAAGTCTCTTGGGATGATGAACTGACGGTAAAGTACGGCCCCTCCGGCTAAAGCTGCTATGCCAAGGAGAAGTATTGCCGTACAGATTATCTTTCCTGTTTTCTTCATTTTCTTATTATCTTCACTCATTCTAATCACTTACCTCAATATTTCCTATCCGGTTCCCCTGTGGGAACAATATCGTATCCCGTTAATTATACTCTGTGTGATTACTGCGTGCAATCCATTATCTCCGTATGAATTATTTACAGCCGGATTATTGTTCATCTGTATTATCTTAGTTTGCAGCCGTATATGCCTGCCCAATAAAAATCGGGCACTTAAAAAAAGAACGGCAGCACCCGTCAATGGTGCTGCCGCCTCAAAATACAAATCCTGTATTAATCCACTATCGCAGTAGGAGAAACCTCCCTGAAAACAATCATACCGTCAAAATCTGCGGAAGGAACCACCGCCTGTGTATAAAACATTTTCGAAATCTTCTGCCAGCCTGCAATCCCCACATTCAGTGACGTTATTTTCTGTGAAGAATTCAGTATTTCCTGCCAGCCGCTGTCCTCCGATACCTCCGAAAAATCCAGATAATAATAATCACCTTGAAGCTTATCCAGCTGTCTGTTGAGATCGTTTTTATTTTTCACTTCCATAACCTCAAATCCGCCGCTGTCTTTCTGTGAATTAAACCGGGTTGCCGCAGCGTCGGTTCCAATTGCGAAATAGCCATCCCCGTAGGCTTCCGTCAGGCGCGCGCCAAGGCAGGTATAGCCTGAAACCGAACTTTTACCAATATGTCCGTTATGTCCATTAATGAAAATGAGACTGCCGTCGCCCTGGCTGACAAACCATTCCACCTTTTCCGCCATATGCCCATCCCGCAGGGAATTGTAGTCCGTTCCGCTGGCACACAGCTCGCTGGATTCATAAATACTGTTTGCACATTCCCTGGCAAAAGCGAAATCCCTTTTCCCCGAAACAGCTGTGATTTCCTCCTCCTTTTCATCCATCGCCTTCAGGAGGGCCAGGGCGTCAGTCTGTGCCTGCTCCAGCGCAGAATTGTCCAATACGTACCGGTTATCATCCGTCAGCTGGGAAAATATCTCTTTATATTCTTCACTCAGCTCCGGGGCCGCCTCATCCAATACGGAAAAGAGATATTCTTTATTATTATCGTATCTCTGCATATCCATCCCGTAAAAATGAAGATCCCGGCCCTCCGCCGCCTCCGCATTATAGCTGCGCATCCAATCCGCCAGTTCGGCAAGCTCCTTTGTGCGGTAAATCCCAAATCCAAGCTCCGCCACAGCCTCCTGCGCGGTTCCTTCCCCGCCATGGATATAGGTGTCCACCTTCAGTCCTCCGCCAAAATCACCCTCTATCACAAAGGTACGGCAGCCGTTATTTTTCACTAAAGCCTTAAATACCTCAGCCTTCATCTGCTGATATTCCGATGCCCCATGACTGGATTCCCCCAGTCCGACTATCTTTACATGGTCCGGCGCCGTAAGCGTTCCGATATCTGTCTGACAGAAGGAAAGCTCCTCCTCCGTCAGGGTTTTGCCGCCGCAGCCGGCCAGCAGTGTCATACTCATGGCCGCCGCCATAAAAATCGCTGTCATACGTTTTACTTTCCTGTTTTTTGCTTTCATCGAAATTTTCTCCTGTCTGCTCTTATTTTAGTCTTTTTCCGATATTGCACTGATCTGTCCTTTTGAAAAACGAAGCGTGAAGCGAATCACTCCTGCCGCACTCCCCTTTTTTCCCGTTTCACTGCCCGCAGCGCCCGTCAGCTCCGCCTCTAGCGACGCTCCCATGGCCTCCGCAAGGTATCTGGCTATGGTTAATCCCAGCCCTGTGCTCCCCTGTTTTTCAGAATTATCAGGCACGAAAAAACGTTCAAAAAGATGCTCTGCCTCTTCCTCCGTAATTCTATTTGTATCATTCTCAAAATGAATTTCCGTCTGTTCCTTTTTTTCATTAACCGAAATGCGAAGGAAACTCTCCGCATACCGGCCCGCATTCTGACAGAGATTGGAAAAAATCCTCTCCAGCGCCTCCTGCTCTCCCCATATCCAGACCGGATGCTCCGGAATATCCGCATCCACAGTCAGGCGGGTCTCCTGCAGCACACGATAATTGTCCGTCAGTGTCTCCCGGAGAATTCTTCCCGCATCAATCCGGCACAGCTTCAGCCGGAAATCCCCTGCTGTCAGTCTGGAGAAGCTGTAGAAGCGGCTGACCAGCTGTTCCAAGAAACGGGCCTTGCGTTCCATTAAGCCGAGTATTTCCTCCAGTTCCGCTCCCTTATATTCCGTTCCTTCCTTTTCCCTCAGCAGCCTCAGATAGCCAAGGATAACCGTCAGCGGAGTCCGCAGATCATGGCTGATATTTTCTATCTGCTCCTGAAACTGCTTTTCTCTATTTCTGTACTGCTGCCCCTCCGACCTTATTTCCTTCAAGGTAAAATTCATGGACTGCAGAAGTTTTTCCATGCTTCTGTCGGGCACCGAAATGTGCAGGATCCGATCCTGATCCGGTTCCTTCCTGATTTCCTCAAGCTCCCTGCAGGCCTCCCGAATAGAGTGTTTCAGGGCATAAAAACGGATGCTGAAACAGATAGCTGCCAATGCCAATGCTGCCAATATCACATATATCATTTTTCTACCTTTACCCAATACGGCATTTCTGCCATCCTGTAACCCTTTCTCACAATTCTTTATTCCTGAAGGCTAATATCCCCGCCGCAGTGAAAACAAGAATTCCCGCAGCTCCGGATACCAGGCATTTCATCATCCCCTGAGGTGTATCCCACAATATGGCATATCCGCCGAGAGTGACCCTGACTTCCTCTGCCAGGAAATTTTCAGGAAAAAGCAGCGCGGCTTCCTTCAGAAGCTCCGACTGCAGCACATGGCTGAGATACAGCAGCCCCCTGGGTATTCCGATCACAAGAAAAAACCACACCACAATACCTGCTGCCGTCTTTTCCACCGCATCCAGCACAAGAATCCCCAGCATCATTGCCGCCCCGGCGATAAGAGACATCGCCGGTATTTCCAGCAGCACGGCCCTCAGCTCCATTTCTTCCATCGGCAGGAACAGCCGGGCGCTCCCCACATAGGCCGTCATAATTACAATCAGACTGCAGGCCGCGGCGAAGATTCCCACCATACATTTCCCCATAAATATGACAGGTCCCGTAATGCCATAAACCACAGCATTTTTCATCATCCCGTTTTTCCTGTCTTCTCCGAACATAATGCCCGCTGCCAACAATGCCATGTAACAATACAGCATGGGGCTTCCCACTAGCATCCCCAACGAAAAATGTGCCGTTGCATAGGGAATCTGCCCCTGGCAGGAAAGCAGCCAGTTCAGAAAAAATAACGCCGCTGCCGTAATTCCGGTAAAAAGATACATGCCCCTGCTGTGTAAGATCCGGTAGCCTTCGCTTTTCATATAATTCAGCATGCCCCCGCACCTCCGTTCTTCAGATTCATATAATAATCCTCCAGAGTATACCTGCGGCGTTCCAGCGCGGTAATGAGAATCCCGTTCTCATAGGCCAGGCGGCTGACCACCTCTTCTTCCATGTCCTTACCGGTAATCCGTATGGATTTATCCGCCAGTACCCGGTAACGGGCCTCCGGGAAAAATCGTTCCAGCTGTGCCGCATACCTTTCGGTATCCGCTTCCACAACCCGGATTATGATACAGTCCGCACATCGTTCTTCCAGTTGTGCCGCGGTGATTTCCTCCAGCAGCCTTCCCTGGCTTAAAAATCCGAAAACAGTGGCTGTCTGCTGCAGCTCCGCCAGAATATGGCTGGACAGCAGAATCGTAACATTCTTTTCTTCATTGAGCCGGTGCATAAGGCTTCTGAATTCCCGGATCCCACTGGGATCCAGACCGCTGACAGGTTCGTCCAGGATAAGGAACCTGGGTTCTCCCAGCATAGCCATCGCCAGGCCCAGCCGCTGTTTCATTCCCGGCGAAAGCTTCCCGCACTTATCCTTTCTCCGCTCCCACAATCCGACAAGCTTCAGAACCTCCTCTCCGCATGTTTTGCCCGGAATCCCCTTCTGGATCCGATAATATTCCAGATTTTGTTCTGCGGATAATCCGGGCAGAAGGCCCGGCTGTTCCACCATGGCGCCGATCTGCTTCCGACAACGTTTCAGTTCCTTTTCCTCATATTTCCCCCAAAGCCGGATTTCTCCCTCGGTAGCCCGGGCAAGGCCCGTCAGCAGCTTAAGAAGGGTTGATTTGCCCGCTCCGTTGTCGCCTATCAGTCCGTAAATATCGCCCTGCTTCACATGCATGGAGACCTGCTTCAGCGCATAAAAAGAGCCGTAGGCTTTGGAAGCCTGCCTGGTCTGCACCACAAAATCTTTCATTCGGTTCCTCCTTTTCAGGGGTTTCAGGCATTTGCCGGCAGGGAAGCGCTTCCCTGCTGCAAATGAAGTATATCGCATTGGATTATAAATAGTACTTAAGAACTTTTAAAGAAATGATAAAGATTATTCCAGCTTAAAGCCGATCCCATATACCGTCCGGATGTATTCATCCCCGGCTCCGGCTTCCTTTATTTTTCTGCGCAGATTGCTGACGTGTACATTCACCGTATTGTTTTCGCCGTAGTACCCGCCTTTCCATATCTGCTCATATAGAAGCTCTCTGGAATATACTTTTTCCGGATTCCGGATTAACAGAAATAATATTTCATATTCATACGCGGTGAGTGAAAGGGGCGTGTCCAATACAAGAACCTTTCGTCCTTCCGGATAAAGCTTCAACTCCTTATAGAAATATACCTTTGCACCGCTTTTTTCTTCATGATGCCCTCTCCGCCTGAGCGCTGCTTCCACTCTCGCCGTCATCTCTTCCGGCTCAAAGGGCTTTGTGATATAATCATCCGCGCCCTCTTTCAGCAGAGTTACCTTATCCTGAAGCGACGATCTTGCTGACAATACCAATACAGGGATATCACAGCCGCCCTCCCGCAGTGTCAGCAGAAGCTCCTCACCTGTCATACCCGGAAGCATGAGATCCAGCATAATGAGATCAGGCTGTTTTTTCTCGCAGCACAGAAGCGCTTCCGTTCCCGAATAAGCCTGCTTCGTCTCATAGCCCGCATCCTCCAGAATCCGCTTCAGCAGTCCGCTGATATCGGCATCATCCTCAACTATTAAAATCTCCTCTTTCATCACTTTATTTCCTTTTCTGCACTGCAGTTGTCTGCCTCATTTGCAAGCCGCTCCGCATACTTCTTCAGATAGTCTGCAAAGCTCTTCGCCATAGTGTTTTCCGGACTGTTTTTCCTCCGTATAAGCAAATCCAGGTTATAGACCTTTGCCATGGAACTGGAACGCAAAATCATACCGGCTTCCTCCAGAATATCCTCCGGTATGGGCGATGCCCACATATAAGCGCCCGGAAGCGTTTTCAAAAGATCAATCTGACTCCCTCTGTCATAAACATAAATCCGCCGCGGCGGCGTCTCCTGCAAAAGCGGATCGATGCGCGCCATAGTCATGGAAGGGTTGCGGTGGTCACCGTGCACGATCTCCGTGTACCGTTTGAGCATATCCGGAGTGATATCCGCCTTCCCTGCCAGGGGATGATCCCGGCGCATGACCAGCAGCATCTGAAAACGCATCAGAAGCGTATGGCACAGATTCTTGTTTGCCAGCAGCTGTCCGTAGTAGCTTTCATAAAAAGCGGGAATGCGTATGACCCCCAAATCGCTTTCCGCCCGGAAAACCTGATCGATCACCTTCTCTGTATTTGTTTCACAGAAATGAAGGGAAAGCGGATGTTCCGGACGGATTTCCTCATTCATCCACAGCGACAGCGCCTGCGTGCAGTAGGAGGCACGGGAAACGGAAATCCCCAGGGACGCCGGGATTTCCACGGATTCATTCCCGATGTTCTCCAGCCGCTCCACCTGCGCCATGATATTTACCGCATAGGAAATAAAGGCCTCTCCCTGCGGCGTGAGTTCCACACCGTTGAGCGTGCGGTCAAATATACGTATATGCAGTTCGCTTTCCAGGCTCTTCAGGGCGCTGCTCACATTCGGCTGTGCACAGAACAGCGCATGGGACGCTTTTGTGATGGAGCCTTCTTTATAAATAGCCAGTACATATTTTAATTGCTGAAGATTCATAGACGCCTCCCACAATGACCGGATGAAAAAATGTCATATTCTTTTTATATATCCTGATAGCAATTTTATATGATACGTAATTCATATGCAAGCGTTACAATGAATACAGTAAAATATTAATTTTTAGGAAAGGATGTGTGGATATGGCTGTTAAGGTTGCTGTATTAGGAGGAGGAAACGGAGGACATGCCGCTGCGGCGGATCTCTCCAACCGCGGTTTTTGCGTACATATGTATGAAGATGCACGTTTTGCAGGTAATATTAAAAAGGTTTTTGACACCCACGAAATCACAATGACAGGAGCTGCAGGAAACGCCACCGTCAAAATCGACATGGTGACATCCGATCTGCAGGAGGCCATACAGGATGTGGAATTTATATTTGTGGCGGTACCCGCCTTTGCCCATGATGTTTATGCCAGAGCGCTGGCGGAACTCGTACATCCCGGCCAGACTGTTATGGTGATGCCCGGTACCTTCGACAGTCTTATTTTTTGGAAGGAATTCAGGAAAAAAGGACTGGAGGATGTGGTCGTTGCAGAGACAAACACCCTGCCCTATGCCACCCGCCTTCAGGGGCCCGGAAGCACGTTGATTATGAGCCTATTTAATCCCCTCAAAGTCGGTGTGATGCCTGCATGCAGAACGCAGGAGACCGTGGAGAAGCTCCGCACCTTCTATCCTTCTCCGGAAGCGGTGGAAAGCGTAATCGCCTGCGGACTTTCCAGTCTGAATCCCATCATCCATGTTCCGGGCTGCATTCTGAACGCAGGAAGGATTGAATATGCAAAGGGCGAATTTTATTTCTATACAGAGGGCTTTACCCCCTGTGTTGCCCGTACCACAGAGGCCATCGACAAGGAACGTATCGCACTGCTGGACAGCTTCGGCTACGCCAGTGATATCGTTGCCCACGGAGTCGGCGGTTCAATCATAACGGACGATATTGGTGAGGCGATTGCCAGTGATCCCAATTTTGCCAAAATAAAAGGGCCTGCCGATACCAACAGCCGCTACTATGCAGAAGATATCCCCTACGGCCTGGCCCCCTGGGCAAAGCTCGCCCGGGCCATGAACGTAGATGTGCCGGTCATCGGGTCCATGATCACAATCGGTTCTGCCCTTCTCGGCTATGACTGCTGGACAAAAGGGCACTCTCTTCAGGATTTGGGAATAGAAGGCATGACAAAGGAAGAATTAAAAGAATATCTGGAAACCGGTAAATAAAATCCCCCGCCAGGGGAATCAACAGCTTATGGAAGGAGCTTGAATCATGGCATTTCATTCAATCAAACCCGTACAGATAACGGAAAATATATTCAGTCTGATCAGCAAAGACTGGTTCCTTATGTCTGCCGAAAAAGAAGGACGCGTCAATCCCATGACCGTGGCGTGGGCTACGGCAGGTATTTTATGGCAGAAGCCGGTTGTAATGTGCGCAGTCCGCCCGGAACGCTTTACCCGGGAATTCCTGGACGCCTCCGATGTCTTTTCACTCACAGTATTCGACAACAGCTACCGGAAGATGCTTGGCTACTGCGGGACCGTTTCCGGCCGTGACCAGGATAAGGTTAAGGAATCAGGGCTTACAGTAGCCCATTCCGGCGAAGTTCCTTATTTTGAAGAATGCCGGATGGCTATTCTGTGTAAAAAGCTTTGCGTCACACCGCTGAAGGAAGAGGATTTCCTCGGGGATAAGGAATTTACACAGAAGTGGTACGGCGGAGATAATCATGCGGACGGAACCGGAGGAGGTTATCATCTGCTGTATATTGCGGAAATCAGTGATATTCTTGTGAAGGACTGATACAAAAAGGAGGGGCTGTCAAGCGACGGTCCCTCTTACTGCAAAGAATTATAAACATACATAAACTGCGGGATCACTGCCCTTTTCCGCCGGCATCATATATCCCCAGTTCCTTTACCCGGATCAATAATTCGGCAAACAGGCTGTTTGCCCAGGCGAACCAGCTTCGGGTATAATCCTCCGGATCGTCCGCATTGATGGATTCATGCATATAATCAGTGCCTGCGTGACTGGCAAGCAGCATATCCATGCATTCCTTTATTTCCTCTGCATCACAGGAGGTAAGAGCCTGCATGATAATACCTATGGGCCATACATTCCCCTTTTTCGTGTGTGGGCTCCCCACTCCCTTAATCACACTTCCGCTGAAATAACAGGGATTTTCTTCCGACAGAATATAGGCCCTGGTATTCTTATAAACCTCATCCTCCGCAGTGCAGTATCCCAGATAGGGAAGCGACAGGAGGCTGGGGCAGTTGGCATCATCCATAAAGACATAATTCCCCAGTCCGTCTGTTTCATAAGCATATATCTTCCCAAAAGGGGGCAGCTCAGTTATCCCATATCTTTTTATACCGTCTTCGATTTCCCTGGCAAGCTTCCTGCACTTTCCGGCACTTTCCTCTTCCTGATAAACCGTACGGAGTATTTCCTCTGCGTATTCCATGGCTTTTACCGCCATTATCTGCGACGGTATGAGATAGCCGTAAATACATCTGTCATCGGATGGACGAAAGCCTGACCATGTCATTCCCGTATATCCGGTCGGATTGCCTTTTCCGCCGCAGGGAAGGGTATCTGTTTCTACACAATTTTTTCGTTCGAATGAATATGCCGATTCCTCATGCTTTTGCTCCCTGCTGAAAACAGTCCGGATCAGAAGAAGCATATCATGTATTCTCCCGTCAAAAATATCTGTTTTCCCCACAGCCTTCCAATATCGATATATCAGGTAAACCGGTGCACACAGAGAATCCACTTCATATTTTCTTTCCCAGATATAGGGGCCCATATCCGTCAAATCATGAGCATAGCAGTTACCGTTCGGCGCTTCATTGAATGCATTTGCATAAGGATCGGTAAGGACCATCCTGGCCTGTCTGCGAATGACTCCTTCTATAATTGCCTGCAGCTTTGTATCCTCACACGCATACCTGACATAATGCATGATCTGTGCGGCGGAATCCCGCAGCCACATGGCCGGGATATCTCCGGTTATGACAAAATAGTCATCTCCGGTTTCTTTTACTGTAGTTTCTATTGTATTCAGGAAGCAGTTTTTTACCAGGGGCGCCGCCTCCTGGTAATGCTCCTGATAATACGCCTCCAGCTCTTCCGCTTTCCTTATCAATATCTTGGGTGTCTCCATATCATAATCCCCAGTTTCTTTCATATCTTTTAATAATTCTGTAAGGCGCCATCACCGTTCCCGGACGTTCTTCCCCGTGAATAGTTTTCAGCAGCAGTTCCATGCTCATTTTCCCGATTATCTTTTCCCCCTGTGCCACATGGGTAAATTCCGCCTCCCCCAGAAACAGTTCCGGCCCGTCAAAGCAGACTATCATGTCTTCTTTATATCTGCCCGCCTTTTCCAGGCAATATTTCAGAATCTTTGCCAGATTATATTCGCTGGCCATAAAGGCCTCTATTTCCTCATGTTCTCTGAGATACTGATCCACAATCGCAATGTCCTGCTGCAGGTATTTATCACCCATCGTTTCAGGAAGCGTGGAACACAGACTCGTGATCCACAGAGCTTCATCAGCGATCAGACCATAATCATTAAAGGCAAGCTGAAATCCGTACTGTCTGTCCATCAGGGTGACTGTTTCGTGGGCTTTGGGCCTGACAAAGCTGATTTTCCTGCAGCCCTTCTCAAGCAGATATCCCGTCAGTTCCCTGGAAGCGGACACATTATCGGTCCCAACAAAAGGAACGGAAATTCCCTTAAGCTGGCGGTCAATGGTCACTACGGGAAAATGCTCAATGACAAGCTGCAATATCCTTTCATTATAATTTTCATCATGTACACACATAATAATAAATCCGCACACACCCAGATTCACCAGCTCTTCAATAGCCTGTGTTTCCTTGTTCAGGCTTCCTCCCGAGCATCGGAGGACCATACTGTAGCCCTTTTCCTCACAGGACTCCTGGATACTGTTCAGGATATTACAGGCAAAGCTGGGACTGAAACCATCCAGAATTACCCCAATCAGCCTGGACCCCTGTTCCGTATTCTTTTCTTCCGGTCTTTTAAAGGCCTTTTCATCCGCTACAAAGGATCCCTTGCCGGGGAGCCGTATGATTCGGTTCCCCTCAGCAAGCATCTTCATAGCCTTTTTGGATGTAATCCGGCTGACATGGTAGATATCCGCCAAATCATTCTCTGAGGGAATCTTTTCCCCCGGGGCATATACCCCGCTTTCTATATCACTCAGAATTGTCCTGTAAATCTGTTCATAAAGCGGAACCTGTTTCATCGTACCCTCTGCTCCCTTTTCCGGCATTAATGGTTTCCTGCCGACACGATACGGCTCCAGGAAGGGGATACCACAGCTTTTCCCTCCGTTTCTCCACCGTAATAAGGGAGCGGCTCCTCCTCCAGCTCTTCCAGAGCATCATACCGGCCTTTTGCATATCCGTCCAGTCTGTCGCAGGCAAAGAGCATTCTCTGTTTAAGACCTCCCAGCTGCTGCTGCAGAATATCCAGCCCATAAATTTTATTTTCCCTGCACCACTGTATCTGTACGTCTTTTATAACTGTCTCCAGCAGTTCCAGCAAAACGGTTATTTGTTCCTTACATGCCGGAAGCTCTTCCTTTTTTCCTTCCAGGTAAGCCTTCCGTATTTCCACGCCAAGCATGCATTTTCCGGCAAGCAGTCTGTCTATAGCCTCCTGTGTTTCAAACAGATACTTCCATTTATCAGGAGCCGACTCTTTGTATTCCTCCATCAGCCGGGCACAGTTTTCCAGATATTCCTTTTGCTCATAGTCCACATGGGCGTCAAACAGGCCCCCCAGCAAATCCTGATACAGCAGGTACCTGACCGGATTTACCCCGCAGCGTCCGGGAGGCGGATTATCCGGCATGACCGCGGCATCTCCCAGATGAAGGAACGCCTGGTAAGAAGCGCCTGTACAGGTTCGGAATCGCTGTTCCATATGGGAATCATCACAGCAGTCTGTGTAACACAATTCAGCCCATTGTGAAAAGGCCGGAAGCACGGAATACAACGGACATTCGTCTCCGTTGTCTCCCCAGGCGGTAATCATCACCTGACTGATGCCGTTTTCCCTGCAGCTTTTGTGGGCAGGCAGCGCAACAGCCCTGCTGTACCAGGAGTTAGGACAGGGTCCTTCCCATTTCCATGCTCCGCCTGCGAAAGCGATCCGATCCGTTATTTTCTTATGGCTGGAGAACATTTTGTGGTACTTTTCTTCTTCCAAAGTATAATAATCCCAATAGATCAAAGTGATATCATCGGACAGAGCCGCCCCGACGCCGGGATCGATTTGAAGCTCTTCTTCCGTATAATATTCCCCATGGGTTGCCAGACGGAAAAACATATCGGACCACATCATCGGCTGATATCCGAAGCTCTCCGCAATTTCCGCCACACGCCTGTAATGACGGAGCATGATGTCCATACGGTTTTCGTAGCCATACCGGTCCAGATGGGCTCCAAGCCCCAGCATATGCGCCTCATCCATGCCTATGTTAATTCTGCGGCTCTTCAGGTTCCCCGCCATCTGACGGAACATTTCCCGGATGAAATCATAGGTCTTTTCCTCATCCGCCAGAAGGATATTGTCGATATCCCTTATCCCATCGTATTCTTTCCAGCGCAGCATGCACTCAAGATGAGCCAGCGTCTGTATACAGGGAATCAGTTCTATTCCGAAAAGAGACGTATAGGAATCCATTTCCCGGAATTCTTCCCTGCTGTATGCTCCTCTCTGATATCCGAAATAAGGCTGTCTTTCTATTTTATAGGTATCCTCCGTATAGAGCTGGACAGAGGAATAGCCCATCAGTGCCAGATATCTGGTAAAATCCTTCACCGCTTCCACCGTCAGCACACCGTTGCGGGAACAGTCCAGCATAACACCCAGATCTTGATAGGCGGGCTCCTCCCGGCAGGCAAAGCAGTCCTGCATTTCCAGTTTTTCGCATAACAGCCCCAGTTCCCGCCATATCTGATGTCTGGAGGAATAGGTAATTACCGCCTTTCCCTCCTGCATATAACACCCCGGATAATCCGCCGCCTCCAGCCTCAGCGGTATGCCGTCCTCTGCCCTTTCCATGGAAAGAAGCTCTGCCAGTTCATCAAAACAGCGGCTGTCTTCCCTGCTCCAATTATCCAATCGAAACTTCATTTCTGTTCCCTCCCAGCGAAAAGCTGCGGCAGACAGGATCCGCATTATAAGCCCTGATCCGCATCTTCCCTCCGTCCCTTCCGGACGCCGTCAGTTTAGCCTGTATCACTGCACGTTCTCCCTTTTCCAGGCAGAAGCTGTTATCCGAATAATAAACATCCTCATCCAGTATTTCAATGGTCACATCCTGCACAAAGGAATCGGCGCTTACAGTAATTTCCAGAGTATTATCTCCCGCTTCCCTAAGCTCCGCTTTCAGCGCTGCACGGGGCATCTCCACCTGGTTCCACTCTCCCACCTCGGTAAGGTGGAACAGATTGACAAGCCGTTCTTCCCCTGCGGCAAATGCCGCGTACACATAACAGGAGCAGGACGGGCCATCCGCCAGACGTTCCGCAGGTATCCTGTAAAGCAGAGAGGCATGATCCCTGTCCATGATACACGGCACCGTATCACACCATACCGTTTCCCCTCCGTAGGTCTTCAGCGAAACGCAGAGAGTTCCATCCGCAATACTGTCTGTTTCATTGCAGCCATAAACAGCCAGATTGCCTTCCAAATCCTCCCGGAACGCCAGTATTTTATCTTCATAGGCTCTTCTTGCATAATAATAAGCAAGTTTGGGAAGCCGGAAGAAATCAATACAGGACATCAGAGAAGGGAACAGCATATTTTCCCTGTTGGGAGCTATCGGATCATTAAACTTCCAGTACAGAGAACCGCCGCAGTGCCATTTTAAAGACCGCAGATATTCGATCCAGTATTTCAGTCCCTGTGCATGGGTAAACTGAGAATAGTAGATGATTTCTGATACGTCTCCCTTTTCTCCTACCTCACGCAGCCAGTCCAACTGAGCCAGCCAGGGATTGCGCACCAGATCCACCGGCTCCCTCCGGAAATTGAAACGGTAATAGGAAGGTTCCCAGGGAAGGCTGCTGAAGCCGTATTCACTCATAAAGCGGGGTTTTAATTCCAATATTTTCTTATAATAATACTCATCATTTTTCAGGAAACGGGTGAGGTAGAGATGCATGTCCCCCTGTTTATCGGAATTGGGATCCTCTCCGCCCTCATCCTGTTCAAACGGACTGCAGGGCGAACTGACAAGGAACGGCCTGGAAGAATCGTTTTCCTCCACTCCTTTTCTGACCGCCTCCCGGTTCACCTTATTTTCCCGAAACCGATCCAGCATATCATACCAACGGTAAGCTTCATCCAGCTCATTATCAGCCGACCATATCATGATACAGGTTCTGTTGATATTTTTTCTGACGATGACACCTGTTTCTTCAAAGACCTCCTGAAGGAAGCCTGCATCCTGAGGAAAAATCCCGCAGGCCAGCATCATATCCTGGAAGATCATGATACCCTTTTCATCACAGGCATCCAGGAAATGCTCCGACTCATAAATACCTCCGCCCCAGATACGCAGCATGGATATATTGGAATCCACAATCCTGCCGATATAATAATCGTATTCCTCATCCCGGATTTCTCCGTAAACACAGTTAAGCGGTACCCAATTGGCCCCGCGGATAAAAAGCCTCTTTCCGTTCACGCAGAAAAGAAAGCTTCTCCCCCCTTCATCCTTCTCCTGAATCAGTTCCACCGTGCGTATGCCGAATCGGAAGCTTCTTTCATCCAGAACCCCGTTTTCTCCCCTCAGGCAAATCCGTACCTCATAGAGAAAAGGCTCCCCATAAGGTCTGGGCCACCACAGCCTGGGCTTATCCAGGGTAAACGAAAAATCCTCCGCTTCCTTACCGGTGAGTTCTCTTGCAAATACCTTTTCCCCATCTGCCTGAAGTTCCAACAGAATCGTTTGATCCTGTTTTTCTTCTATGTAATCCATGACACTGCACCGCAGACGGAGCTCCGCACTGTCCCCTTCCAGCCCTTCCGTGATAAGCTGTGTCTCATGAAGGACCGCATGATCCCTGCTTTTGAGCAGCACCGGCTTCCAAATTCCTGTTGTGAGACAATGGCCGCAGAAATCCCATCCCCAGTTCATCTGAGACTTGCGCAGAAGCATTCTGGTCGTATCATCCTCCGGATAAATCCCTTCTCTGGACATATCCGACGTGTAGCCAAGGGGGGAGAGCACCTGAATCACCAGGCAGTTTTCCTGACCATATCGGAGAAACTGCGTCACATCAAAGGCATATTCCAGATACATGTTCCTGCACATTCCCAGGCAGATGCCGTTCAGCCAGATTCTGGCTATGGTATCAATGCCTTCAAAGCAAAGGGTATTTTCTTCCGTTTCCCGTTCCTTTTCCACATAAAAGGTGTGATAATATACCCAATCCTTTTCTTCGATCCATCTTTCCTTATCCAGATCCTTGCCATAATAATATCCGTCAATATATCCATACCTTTTCAGCGCCGTCCTGACGTCCTCCGGCACCCTGGTATCCATCCAGTCGTCCGGATAAAAGGTATCCTTCATGATTTCATCTATCTGAAAGGTATTGTAATCGTAGTATTTCAGCTTATAGCTTCCCTCTAATGCGGTAACTGTCATATTTTTCTCCCCAATAACCAGGCCGGGCAGTCCCGGCCTGGAGGCATTCCGCATCTGTGCGGAAATATGATTTACTTTCCTAAATATTCATTCACCTGTCTCTGGTATTCTTCCACAACCTTATCGATTCCGGCGGCTTTCATTCTGGACAGGGCATCTTCATAGCCCTCTTCATAGGATACAAGCCCCAGCTTGATAGGATAAATACTCTGAACCACTTCTGCCTGGCAGTTCGCATACTCATCGGCCACATTTGTCGGATCAAAGGTGAAATTCAATACGATGCTGTTTTCTGCATCCGGCTTTTCTTCTCCCATGATTTCAATAAACTTGTCATAGGTGCCCTTCTGATACCTTTCATATTCCATGTTGCCAATCATCCAGTCAGCATTGAATTCAAATGCGGGATCGATTTTGCTGTATAATTTATCGCCTTCATCCGTCCATGTAAGGCCTTCCACGCCGTATACCATAAGGTCATAATTTTCCTGAGAAGAATAAACCCAGTCCATAAACTTAACTGCCTCTTCCGGGTGTTCTGAAGTCGCGGAAACTGCGGTATCATTCCGGAAGGAATTGGGCCGGAACTGTTTGGCGTCCTTGTTCAGATAAATGGTATCCAGGTTGACACCCGGAATTCTTTCCTTCCATACCTCTTCCGTATCCCAGAGCTGGCACTGATCAACCCAGATGAAATCACCGGTAAGCATGGTGTTCCAGCTTGACCAGCCTGAAGAGAGCACATCTTCAGGAATATATCCGCCTACATAAAGCTTCCTGAAGAATTCGGCGCACTGTTTGAACTCATCGGTTTCCATCCAGTTCTTTACATTGCCTTCCTGGTCAATAAAAATCAAATCCTTCTGTACGGTGAAGGGATAGGTATCCAGTGTCCGGAACAGGTAGGTGAAAGGCTCTTTGAACATCGGAATTACCACAGGCTTATTGTCTCCATCCCAATTCTCTGTGAATACCTCGCACATATTCAGCAGATCATCCATGGTCTGCGGGTCTTCCAGTCCGTATTCTTCCAGTTTTTCCCGTCTTATGGTAATGCAGTTGTTCTGATCCGCCGTTTCGCACCAGTTGGCGGGAATGGTATAGATATCGCCGTTCATAGTTGCTGATTCCCACATATAATCGGGAATCACTCTTTTCAGATTCTCACTTGCATTCACATATTCCGTTATGGGAACAATTCCTTCATTGGCGATAAATGAGGTGAAGGGCTTTTGATCCTCCATGATGCATAAAAGGTCGAATTCCTCACCGGAGGACAGCATCATATTCAGCTTATCCTGGAAAACATCGGAGGGAATATACATGATATTCAGCTCCAGGCCCGTACCGTCGGCATCCAGCTTATCGTTGATAGCCTGTACAAGCTCCGCATTGTGATCCACCTCGGTACCCGGACGCAGATAGGTGATTACCGTTTTCTCTCCAGCCGCTTCCGGTTTGGCGCTTTCCGCTTCCCCTGTACTCTCCGCTGCCGCACTCTCTGCCGCTGCCGGCGTTTCCGCCGCCGTTTCTTTCCCGCTGTTTCCACATCCTGCAAGCAATGTGAAAGACATGCATGCGCATAAAACCATCGCTAATACTCTCTTCATAAGTACCTCCTTATGTCTCTTGACATGTTTGCGGCCGCTGCCGCTTTTTTCTTTTTCCGCATCCCGCGGAAGGTTTGTTTTGTGCCTTGTCAGTTCTTTTCCCTAACCCTTTACACCTCCTATTACAAGACCTTTCACTATATATTTTTGTAAAAATGGATATAGCATGATAATCGGGCCTATGGTGATCACCGCCGTAGCCATCTGCAGGGATTCCGTCGGCGTAAAACCTCCCCCGGCAATACCGGCGCTCTGCAGGTTTCTCATAAAATTCAGATCCGATTTCAGCTTCATCAAATAGTACTGAATCGGATAATACTTCGCATCGGAAACCAGCATGATGGAGTTCCACCAGTCATTCCAGTATGCGATTCCGTAGAACAGCCCTACCGTTGCCAGAATGGGTTTGCACAGCGGGAAATAAATTTTAAAGGCCACCTGTCCGTCATTGGCCCCGTCCAGCTTTGCGGATTCCATCAGAGAGGCTGGTATTTCACTCATATAATTTCGTACCAGAAAGAGATTGAAGGGACTGAAAATCAGGTTGGGAATCAAAAGAGCCAGATAATTTTCAGAAAGCCCGATCTTCTTACAAATCATGTACCAGGGCACCATTCCTCCGTTGAATACCATGGTGACAAAGAAAAACATGGCGATCCCGTTTCTGTATTTCACGGAAGGATTTGCAAGGGAATAGGAAGCCATTGCAGTTATCATTACAGCCAGTACCGTGCCTGCTGCGGTAACAAAAATAGAATTCGCATAGCATCTGAGTACCGTCGCCCCATTTTCGAACAACATGGCGTAAGCGTCCAGTGTTACCTCCTGAGGGAAAAACGAATAGCCGTTTCTTACGATAGCGGATTCCTTGGTAAAGGAAACAATTAAAATCAACAGCAGAGGAAGCACACAGAAGGCCGCCGTCAATGTGGTGCACAGATAAATCAGCGCTTTTCCCCATGATATTTTTTTATCCTTCATCAGAACAACGCTCCTTCCTTAAATTTCCTCTTCGCTATATAATTGGAGCCCCATACACAGATAAATCCCATAATTGCCTGGAAAAGACTGATAGCCATGGCCTGAGACGGGTTTCCTGTGGTACGCAGCGTACGGAATACATAGGTATCAATAACATCCGTCTTATGATAAAGGACTCCATTGTCACCCACCAGCGCATAAATCATTCCGAAATCTCCGTAAAAAATCTTTCCGATAGACATGATTCCCAGCATGATCACGGTTGGCATCAGCATGGGAATCGTGATTCGCCTGCACATCTGCCACCGGCTCGCACCGTCCACCGCCGCCGCATCATATAATTCCTCGTCAAAACCGGTGATAGTCGCCAGATAAATAACCATGTTCATTCCCAAATCCTTCCACACCTTCAGGATGACAAGAATGATTGTCCAATATTTGGGTTCGTTGTAAAAATTGATTGATTTTCCTCCGAAGAAAGTAACGATGTGATTCAGCAGCCCGTATTTGCTGCCAATAATTCCATAAAGGATATAGTTTACAATAATCCAGGAAAGAAAATAGGGAAGCAGGTATGTGGACTGAGCTATTTTTTTGAAATATTTATTCCGGATTTCATTTATCATAATGGCAAGTGTCACTGCCGCCGTTATGGTAAACAGAAGAAAAAGCAGATTCAGCTTTACCGTATTGCCGATAATCAATCCCGCATCCTGTGATTTGAAGAAAAATTCAAAGTTCTTCATTCCCACCCACTTGCTTCCGAAAATCCCCTTTTTAAAACTGAATTTTTCAAAAGCGATAATCATGTAGGGAATCGTACAGTAACCGAAAATGAAAGTATACATCGCTGCCGGGATGAGCATCAGATAGGATACCTTGTTCCTCCGCATGTCAGTAAAAATATTATATTTCCCCTTTTTTTCTTTTGTCATATCCTTTCTCCCTTATGTATTTTACGATATACCATTTATACCATATTCCTTTTTATAAATTTTTACAGAAAACAGAATAATAATAAAAAATTTTTTATATAATTTTTCGTTCAGTCTTTAATATCCTTTCTATTCGTTTATTTAAGATATTATATAAAATAACATTTTAATATCTTTTCTGCAAGAGATATACCAAATATTTCTTATTTTATACCCAATATACCAATTAGGCCTGTTTATACTTTTCCAAAAGCAATTCAACTACATAAAAATAGTAATATAAACCCTTCTCAGTTATATATTAATGCCCAAAAAGGTACCCCCATCTTCATAAAAATAGAGGTACCTTTTTGAAACACTATCCTATTATATTGATTCTGCGGCTATAACCCAGCCACTGCTTTAATTTCTTACTTTCACATGGATCCTTATTACTGATAAACAAGGCATTTTAACGCCTTCTCCAATCAAATATCTGATCAATCATCCCATACTCCAGCGCCTCCGCCGCGGACATATAATAATCCCTGTCCGTATCCGCCTTCAGTTCCTCTTCCGTTTTCCCCGTACTTTCCGCCAGGATCCGTATCACCCTCTGATTGCTTCTCTGCATATGATCCGACAGAATCTTGATATCACTGGCCGGTCCCTGTATCCCATTTCCGCTGATCGCCGCCTGATGGATCATAATTTCCGCATTGGGAAGCGCCATCCGTTTTCCCTTCGTTCCTCCCGCAAGAAGAACCGCACCAAAACTCGCCGCCATCCCGATACACACAGTGGAAACATCACATTTGATATACTGCATCGTATCATAAATGGCGAACCCGGCCGTAATGGAGCCTCCCGGACTGTTGATATACAGCTGGATATCCTTTTCAGGATCCTGGGATTCCAGAAACAGCAGCTGCGCCACGATCAGCTCTGCCGAAACATCATCCACCTGTGTTCCCAGAAAAATAATACGGTCGGACAAAAGCCTTGACATAATATCATAGCTTCTCTCCCCATTTTTAGTCTGTTCTATCACGTAGGGTATCGCTGTACTCATGCCGCCATCCTCCCCGCCTTGTTCCTGCAGGACGCAGAATAAAATCTGCTGCACATGGATATCTCCGTCTGCTTGGGATAAAAATCACCTTTTATTCTATATTCCTGCGGCGTACATCCATACAGCTTGTGAAAGGCCAGCGTAAACGCCTGCTGGGAACTATAGCTGGCTTCACAGGCGATTTCCACAATTGGTATATCTGTATATACCAGCTTTTCCGCCGCTTCCGTAAGCCGCCGCCCCTGAATGTATTTATATATGGTACAGCCCGTATTTTCTGCAAAAGCCCTGGCTATATAGAACCTGGAATAATTGAGTTCTTTTGCGATTTTTTCCAATGTCAGATCTTCATTGAGGTTATCCCGGATGTATTGCAGCACGCTTCTGACCGCTGATTCATTACTCATATATGAAAGCCTCTTTCCTTTTTTATTTTACTCAAACTTCGCCCATACCCCTGTACGTCTCACGGCAAGGCTCCGGTACAGTAATCCCATGAACGGTTTCTTTTTGTATCGCAGTTCAATCCTGCCTGAACTGTTCCCATTTTACCATAAAAGGAAACCGTATGTCTTAATAGAAATTGCCCAAAACGATTGTTCTGTGTTACTATGGAGGCAAAAGAAATAAAGGTGGTGCCCTATGCAGAAAATAATGATTATCGAGGATGAGCCGTCCGTCCGGGAGGAACTGGCTATCCTTTTGAATAATGAAGGCTATCAGGCCCTGGTTATAAATGACTTCGTTAATATACCGGAACAGGCCGCGGACAGCGGCCCTGATCTCATTCTTCTCGATCTCGGGCTTCCCGGACGGGACGGCTTCTCCCTGTGCGCAGATATCCACAGCAAAACAGGCGTCCCAATCATCTTCGTCACCAGCCGCAATTCCGCCATGGACGAGCTGCGGGCGCTGAGTCTGGGCGGTGATGACTATATTACCAAGCCCTACAACATCCCTGTTCTGCTTGCCCATATCAAAGCCGTTCTGCGGCGCAGCAGCAGACAGCAGGAACCCGATGTGCTGAACGTAAACGGGCTCAGCCTCTGTCTCTCAAAGGGTGTGGTTACCTCAGGTGAACGGACTGCGGAGCTGACGAAAAACGAAATTAAAATCCTGGCGCATCTCATGAATCATCCCGGGGAAATCATTTCACGGAACGATTTGATCGAATTATTATGGAACAGTCATATTTACATTGATGATAACACACTGAGCGTAAACATAACACGTCTCAGGACAAAGCTGGAGGAACTTGGTTTCCCGGGCTACATCAAAACACGGCGCGGATTGGGGTATCAGCTATGACATTAAAAGAATTCTTATCCGACAGGCTCGGACGGCTCGTCCTTCAGCCGGTATCCATGGCTGTCATGGCCGTTTTTCTGCTGGCAACCGGCACACAGGCCGGCATATTGATCATCATCCTTATCGTCTGGTTCCTGCTGTTTCTTATCCTGCAGGCATATGATTTTCTGAAGTTACGTTCTCATCTGGATGAGTTGAAGTCTATTATGGACGGGCTCGATCAGAAGCACCTGTTTTCCGAATGTGTGCCCACTCCCCATAACGCCTATGAACGCCGGATTTATCAGCTGATGCGCCGGTCGGGCAAAGCCATGATCGAAGCCGTATCCGACGCCCGCTGCGCGCAGCGGGACTACCGGGAATATATTGAAAGCTGGGTTCATGAAATCAAGACTCCCATTACGGCCGCCAGGCTGATCTGCCGCAGCGCCGAGCCCCGGCTGAGGGCAAAGCTTTCCCGGGAACTCAGCCAAATCGATAATCATGTGGAACGGGTTCTTTTTTATGCCCGGGCGGAAAGCCCTGAAAATGACTTTATCATTTCACGGACCGAGCTCGCCGGGATCGCGGAAGAGGCGATCGAACAGCACCAGTCCCTTCTTATACAAAGCGGTGTGCGGATCGAGATCGGGGATCTGGCACAAACCGTGTATACGGACGGCAAGTGGGTATGCTTTATCTTAGGACAGCTTCTGCAGAACGCGGTCCGATACCGCACCGATACCCCGGTCATCACCCTGTCCGCCCGGCAGCTGGGCCAGCAGATACAGCTTACCGTCGAGGATAACGGGATCGGCATCCCTTCTCATGAGCTCCCCCGGGTCTTTGAACGGGGCTTCACCGGCAGCAACGGACGGTCACGCGGCGGTTCCACCGGTATGGGGCTGTATCTGTGCCGCCGCCTTGCCGGTTCCATGGAAATCGATCTGCAGATTCACTCTGCCGAAGGACAGGGAACAAGCGTAATCCTGACTTTCCCTTCCCCGGAATCCATAGCTCCACAGACTGACTGATGCACAAACCTTTCAAAAATGTAAGAAAGTGCAATATAACTTCGATACCGCCGCCCCTGCTTATGAGGTATCCTGCTCTTATACCATTGAAAGAAGGGAGACACGATTATGCTGCACATAAAAAACATAGAGAAATATTATGGAAGCAAAAACAATGTCACAAAAGCGCTGGATCGGATCAGCTTTGACGTGGAGGATGGCGAATTCATCGCTATCATGGGGGCTTCGGGAAGCGGCAAAACCACGCTGCTCAACTGTATTTCCACCATTGACACGGCCAGCGCCGGCAGTATCCTGCTGGACGGGGAAAACATCACGGAAATACCCTCCGGTGAACTGGCGCGTTTCCGCCGGGAACGGCTGGGCTTTGTTTTTCAGGATTTTAACCTCCTCGATACCCTGACTCTGGAAGAAAATATCGGCCTGTCCCTCACTATCAATCATGCGGATGCTCTTACCGTTCAGAAAAAAGTCCACGATGTGGCGATTAAGCTTGGTATCGAAGACGCCCTCTCCAAATTCCCCTATCAGGTATCCGGCGGGCAAAAACAGCGGGCCGCCTGCGCACGTGCCATGGTGGCGGGGCAGTCGCTGATTCTGGCAGATGAGCCTACCGGCGCCCTTGATTCCAAATCCTCCAAAAATCTTCTGGAAATCATGACCCGGATGAACCGGGATATGAACGCCACCATCCTCATGGTCACCCATGATGCCTACAGCGCCAGCTATGCATCCAGAATCCTTTTCTTAAAGGATGGCCGCCTGTTCAACGAGCTCATCCGCGGAGAACGCACACGGACCGTGTTTTACCATGAAATCCTGGATGTTCTCGCCTTGCTGGGAGGTGATATCAGTGACGTTATCTAAACTCTCCCTTCGGAATGCCCGGCGGCAGGCCCGGGATTATCTGGTTTATTTTGTCACGATAGTGATGTCGGCGGCCCTGATCTATGCCTTCAACGGACTGGTTTTTTCTCAGGAAATCCGGAGACTGTCGGCGGCATTGGAGGTTATGCCCCTGATAATCGTACTCGCCAGCATAGTTGTAGTCTGCATCATCGGCTGGCTGGTGCAGTATACCATCAGCTTCATGCTGACGCGGCGCGGACGGGAGCTGGGCACCTATATCCTGACCGGCCTGGAAAACAGCCAGGTTGCAAGGCTGTTTTTTCTGGAGAATCTGGCAGTAGGCGGAATTGCCCTGCTTTTGGGAACGATTCTGGGCAATCTGATTTTTCAGGCCCTGCGCGCGGTCATGCTCACTCTGTTCCGGGCGCCTTATACCTTCCGTTTTTCTTTTTCGCTGAATGCCGTGCTTTTAACGATCTTCTATTTTGCGCTGGTGTACCTGTTTGCCCTCTTCCGCAGCCGCCGGCGCATACGTACCATGAAAATCTGTGACTTAATTTATTCTGATCGCCAGAATGAAAAAGAGCTTCTGAAAAAAAGCCGCAGCCGACGGAAAATATTCGTTATATCCATCATTTCAGGCCTGATCGGCACTATCCTGCTGCTCCTGCGCAGCCTTCCGCTGGGTATTTTGGGATCCGCATGTATCATCGTTTTCCTTTACGGCTTTTTTATCAGCTTCTCCTCCGGCGTACCCGCCTATTTCGACAAACGCCCCGGGAAAAAATACAAAGGCCATACGCTGCTGATTTTCCGTACCCTGTCAGCCAAGCTTGCCACAATGGGCGTTGTCATGGCCACAATAGCCCTGCTGTTAACGGCAACCCTTATCACAGAAGGCACCGGAATGCTGTTCCACGTCCTGCTTCAGGATCGGAACGAACAGACTACCTGCTTTGATCTGTTTATCTCCTCCTTCGAACGGGATTCCACACGCTTTGATGAATATCTGGCCTATATTGACGGCAATGTCCCCATCCGGGAATCCCGGCAGTATGATATTTACCGGGGAAAAGACACGCAAGTGACCCGCTATGTCATATCGGACGGCGATTATTGGCAGAGCTTTGATTATGATACCATAATGAAGGCCAGCGACTACCTGGCCCTTCGCGCCATGCTCGGTTACCCGGAGGTTTCCCTCAAGCCCGGGCAGTATCTCATTCACTGCATGCCTTATCTGAAAAAAAGAATGGACAGCTATAACGAGCCTCTTACTATAGATGATCAGACACTGCTTCCGGGAGGAGTATACAGCGAAGGCTTTACCCAGTCACTGTGGGACGGCAACGGCCGCGGCTTTCTTCTCATTATTCCCGATGATGCGGCCGCAGCGCTTCCTGTCAGCCACAATATTTATGCTGCCATGACAGAAGAACCCATGACCATGGAGCAATATAACCGGATAAATGAAATACGGGATAACAGGGATGAAGTCATCTCCGGCTACGATACTATTTTCTGTAAAACCCAGATAGAACACGAAAACGCATCCACTTATGCCATCACCGTCTTTCCTCTTTTTTACCTGGCGCTTGTGCTCACCATGGTATCCGCCACCATCCTTACCATTCAGCAGCTCAGTGAAACCGGCCGTTACCGGCGGCAGTTTGAACTGCTTCACAAGCTGGGAATGGAACAGCAGGAAATGAAACAGGCGCTGCACCGGCAGTTCATCATCTTTTATACAATGCCCGCCATACCGCCGCTGTTAATCGGCATTCCTTTTATCCTCGCCCTGGGAAGCGCCTTCGATCCCGGTGTTGTGACCGGACCGGCAGAACTCCTGGCTATTGCGGGAATCATACTCGCCCTGTTTTTATCCATTTACCTTCTTTATATCGGATTGGCATATAACAGCCTGAAAAAGAATGTACTTCCTGATGAAGATTAAACTATGCAGAAACGGCCGCACTGTTATTGAAGTGCGGCCGTCCCTTTTATTTTAACTGAGACAAATACTCCTCCCTGTATGGATTACCCGATTTCGCATCAAACCCTATCGGAAGATGTTCCCTTGGAATCACCCTCTCATAATGAATATCCGTGAAATAATTGCAGAAGGTTAATTCCACATAGATTATTTTATTCTGAGCCTCATCTGTCATGGCATATATATAACCATAACTGCTGCTATCCACGGCAAGCAGCGGATAAGGGAATCCGGTTGAGCCGTAAATCAAATAATCCTTGGGCATACTGATTTGCCTCAGACGTTCCGTTTCCGCTTTATAGTCTTCCTCATCACAGCTATATACCATATAACACAGATAACAGGGATCCCATGGATTATAATATTCATAATAGAAAGCTTCCACATCCGCCGACTCAGGCAGCTTTTCAGGAAATATATAATTCAGAACCAGATAGGATTCCCTGGTTTTCTCCCATGCATCCGTATTTTTCGACTGATGTATCCCCTGCGGCCCAAAATATTTCTCATATTCCCTGATATCAGTGACTACATTTTTCTCTGCAAAATGAGAAATTAAAAAAAATACGGCAGCCGCCACTCCCACTACAACTGCGGCGGCAACGATAAACACCGCCGTCACTGCTTTTTTTCTCTTCTTCCCTGCAGTCTCTGAATCCATATACAATTTCATATATAGGAGCGGATAAGGCTTTCCCTGTTCGTCCATATCAATCTTTCTGTAAACTCTGAAACCAATATGTTCATAAAAGCCTGTTGCCTGCGGATTCTGTTCATTTACCGTTACTTCGTTGACCGCATATTCTTTAATTCCATAGAGAACAAGCTTCTTTCCAACACCCTGCCCCCGCATTTGCGGGCTTACAAACAGCATTTCCAGTCTCCTGTTATCAATCCCCATAAATGCAACCGGCTCATTTGCATCATCCTTTGCCACAATTAAATGGGGCACGCCTGCTAATGCCTGGAGAACATATTTACTGATATCAGCAATTTCCGCTTCGCTTAAGAACAAATGCGTTTCTTTTACAGAATTTTCCCAAATAATAAGAAGCTGTTCCATTAATTCCGGCGTTCTGTCTGAAACCTCAATTATTTCCATATCTTTATTCCCTTTATTACTGGTTAACAACTATGGCGGTTTTGTATTATAAACGCCATGTTTAGCAAAAGCAACAAAATCATTTCATCTTTTCCTGACACTCGCTGCATTCCCTGTCATGAATGGAAATTATACCGCCGCACTTAGCACATGTATATTTTTCTTTTTGCTTTTCCATAAAAAGCTCCAGGCCGTGCTCACGGACAAATTCACTGTTTTCCATGAGGCTCGCCTGATATCTTTTGTTATAGCTTTTCTCAAGATTTTTTATCTGCTTACAGGGATAATCGGAACATTCAAAGCAGTAATTCCCCTCTTTAAGCCCAATACAGTCCTTTATCTTACATTTACGGCAATGTTCCGGTTTCCCCGTATCACTGTTCAGACAGCCTGCACATGGCTTTTTATGATAACAATGCTTATAACAGACCATACAATTCATTCCGCAGGGAGCAAACATATTGATATCCATATTTTCTTTTGGCATTTTCATAATTGCTGCTCCTTCCGGACTTCTGATTTAACTAAAATTATAACATGAATAAATGCATAACAACAATACGAAAATATTGTATCTATAGCTTGAGCCGGGGCTGCCGCCCCGGCTCAAGTTCAAAAAATATTCCTTCTTCCACCCCAATCAATCTGAAGGAATCCGTCAAATTCCATTCTTATGTATCAACATAGGCATAAAAATCCCGCCCTGCACGCTTCGTGCAATAAAATGGCAGTATTCGCCGGTAACAGTCTCATACCAGTCAGAAAAAGGCACCCTGGAAGGGGTTTCGTTCACATAAGCTGCAATAGGAGCAATAAGCGCATCCACCTTCTTCCTATCGTCAGTCATGGAAGCACACCAGAGAATCCAGTCGCTCTTTGTGTATTCCTTCCTGGAATCCAGCGGCACACCATAAACATTACTCTTTTTAATATAGTAATCGATTTCCTTCCGGTACACCTCTTCCCGGAACAGGCTGCTTCCAAAGAATTTATCCCATACCAGGTTATATTTCAGGCTCCAGGAATCCCTGTCACCGAAGGAGAGAGCGGTATGATCCCCGGCATCGGCCCTCTTTTCCCAATCCCCGGCCATTTTCACAGCTTTTTCATGATATTCCCCATAAACCTCTTCCTGTCCCATCTGGCGGGCCAGCAGGGCAAAGGCTTCGATTCCCATGATCGCCTTGGCAGAAAGATTTACATTATGGGACAGATGGCCTGCAAAGTCATCGGTACACAGCTGTTCGCCCGGATCCGCACCATAGGTGAGCAGATATTCACACCATTTCTTCAGTACCTCCATATGAGGCGCCGCGAAATCCGGTGAACCGTCCAGCTTGCAGACCGCCGCAGTCAGTATCAGCATATTGCCGCATTCCTCCACCGGCATCTGGTATTTAAAATCATAAATCCGGCTTCCGGCAGAATACTGATAGAAAAACGGGAACACAGTTCCGTTGCTGCCGTCAAAGGCGGAACCGCTCTTTTCTCCCGCAAGGCCGTACACCTGGCCTGTAGCGTAAGGGAAACGTCCCACATCATGAGGCGCGAAGTCAAATTCCCATACATCACAGGCGGCAAAGGTAAATACCGGACGCAGCATACCCTTTACATATTCCGTATTATAAAGCATATAAAGCGGCACCGAAGGATAGGTCACATCCACCGTTCCCAGACAGCCGTTGGAATCGTTCTCTTTGGAAAGGAAAACAAGATTGCCGTCTTTATCCGCAATCAGCTTATGGGCTGCAATGGAATGCCTGTAGCTCAGGCAGCAAAGCAATGCATAATCCTCACCGCCGATAGCCGCCGCCTGTTCCTCAATCTTTGCATCCAGCTTCCTGCATTTATCCTGTACACTGTTCTTATCCGCAAAGCTGGCTCCCACCGCATCCAGAATCGTGGCATAGGTTTCTGTCCAATAGGCCTTTTTCCAGTCTCCGAAATAGTTGATGGACAGCAGATCATCATAGGCTGCCACGAGCGTTCCGCAGCCCATTTGTGTTCCCAGCTTCACCGAAGCCATAAGCTGTTCGTTTGCCTTATCGAAGCACACCTGTGAAAAGGCATCCTGCACCGCCAGATATACATATCCCCAGTCGATTGTGATATTGTCCCCGCTGTGTCCCAGAGGTTTCTGCTCAGCCTTCCCCATCACCGCATAGGAAAAGTCATCTGTCCGATAAGAGCCTCCTACCACCGCACCCGGTGTAAAACGCACCAAATCCGCCGAGATCTGCACATCTATGGTCACATCGGCCTCTCCTGCCTTCCTCACCACCTCGAAATCCACATAAGTACACGGCCTGGATACCAGCACCGGCTCCTCAAGCAGAAGCGGGGAGGTAAATGCTGCCGTCAGTATTACTTTTTCATTTTCAAAGGTATATTTTGTCCCTGTCGCCGTAATCTCCACACAGGTCTGGGGAATCACCTGATGAAATTCCTTATCCCCCATAAAGCAGAAGCTTTCCCCGTCAATCGTTATGTAACCTCTGATTTTCTGTCTCTTTCCGCACCAATGTACGGTATCGGAATCATAAAGCTTATCCGTTCCGGACCAGATGCTGAAATACGGATCATGCAAAATCAGCGGTATGCTGGCTGCCCTTTTTACCTTCATCCTGTCACTCCTTTTCCGCGCTGTCCGCGCCACATGTTAAACATTAAAAATTATCATTTCCGCTTGTCCCTTATGCCGCTCTGCAAATCTGACATTCAGGACACACATCAAGCAGTTATATTTTACAACCGTTTACGGCGGCAATAAATAGGTTTTTCCCGCATATAAGTGAGGAATACACGCATTTTATGACTCATTTTATAAATACCCAGCCATCCTCAGAGACCTGCCTTTCTGTATGCCCGCTGCCATTTTAAGCTTGTTTCCGACCGCATTCCAACCATGTTCCGTATTGACTTTACCGGCTGAAGTGCTATAATAAAAAATCAGCTTTCAGACATTTACAATGAAAGGAGGAAAACAGTGTATACCAAGAAGCAAAGAAGCCTTGCTCTGCTTATCTGTGGGGTCATATTTTTCATCACACTTTTTTCCATCTCCTTTATTGGTCATGAACTCAATCATAACTGTACGGGCGAGGACTGTCCTGTCTGTGCCTGTGTTCATAATGCGGAGCAGAGCCTCCGGCAGTTTGGCACCGGATTTTCCGGCGCGGTATCCGGGGCATTTCTTATTTTACTGTTTCTTTCTTTTCTCCCGCGGGCTCTTCACTTCATCCCCGCAGCTTCACTGGTAAGCCATAAGGTACGACTGAATAATTGAATAAAAACCGATTTCCGGTCAGGGGTATCCTATACTCTTTTTTCAGGCAGGTATAGTCAGATACCCTGTTATTTTTGCACCCTTTTTTAATCAGTGAATTTATGGAGGTTTTTATTCTATGAAAAAATGTATGTTTATTCTGGCTGCCCTTCTGGCCTTTACAGGCCTTATTGCCTGCGGCAGCTCTGCGGATAATACTGCCGCAAGCCCTTCTGCCCCATCTTCCGGGGAAGACTTTTCCGAAACTTCTTCAGCCATGGTAACAGCCGATGCACAGTCCGTTCCCGAAAAACATCTTAACATCGTAACCACTATTTTCCCGGAATATGACTGGGTGCGGGAGATTCTCGGAGACAATGCGGGAAGCGCCGACCTCACCATGCTTCTGGACAACGGTGTCGATCTGCACAGCTACCAGCCCACCGCACAGGACATTTTGAAAATTTCCACCTGCGATCTGTTTATTTATGTAGGCGGCGAATCCGACGGTTGGGTGTCTGACGCTCTCCAGGAAGCAGCCAATAAAGACATGAAGGTAATTGATCTTCTGGATGTACTGGACGATGCCGTCAAAGAGGAGGAAATCGTAGAAGGCATGGAAGCCGGGGAGGAACACGGTGACGGGGAAGATGAGGATCACGAAGAGGAAGAAGAAGGCCCCGAATACGATGAACATGTTTGGCTGTCTCTCAGAAACGCAAAGGTTCTCTGCGAAGCTATCACCGACGCCCTGACAGAAATTGATCCTGACCACGTAGCCGATTACCGGTCCAATCTGACCTCTTACAGCGAAAAGCTGGATGCCCTGGACGCCGCTTATCAGTCTGCGGTTGATTCCGCCTCCCGGAAAACGCTGCTCTTTGGCGACAGATTCCCTTTCCGATACCTTGTGGATGATTACGGCCTCAGCTATTATGCCGCATTCGCCGGATGCTCTGCAGAAACAGAAGCCAGCTTCCGGACAATCACCTTCCTGGCCGATAAAGTGGATGAGTTCAACCTTACCTCCGTTCTTACCATAGAATCATCGGATCAGAAAATCGCACAGACGATTATACAGAATACCAAAGAAAAAAATCAGAACATTTTAACTCTTAATTCCATGCAGTCCGTCACGTCCAACGACGTCGCTGCAGGCTCCGGCTATCTTTCCATCATGGAAAGCAATCTGGATGTATTAAAAGAAGCTTTGCAATAAGAAAGGAATTTGCTATGTCTCAGCTAATTTGTCAGGATCTTGCCTTGGGTTACGCAGGCAAGGCTATCGTACGCAATCTGAACTTCCGTGTAAATGCAGGCGATTATTTCTGCATTGTAGGTGAAAACGGTTCCGGTAAATCCACGCTGATGAGAACCCTGCTTCATCTGCAGCCGCCCGTCAGCGGAAGCATCCTTACAGGCGACGGTCTTAAGACGAATGAGATTGGCTATCTTCCCCAGCAGACCCTTGTACAAAGGGATTTTCCCGCATCCGTGAGAGAAATTGTTCTCTCCGGGTGCCAGGGGCGCTGCGGAAGCAGGCCGTTTTATACGAAGGCGGAAAAAGAACTTGCAGAAGAAAACATGGAAAAATTGGGGATTAAAGGATTCTCCGGCCGCTGTTACCGTGAATTGTCCGGCGGCCAGCAGCAAAGAGTCCTTTTAGCCCGCGCCCTCTGCGCCACCCGGAAGCTGCTGCTTCTGGATGAACCGGTATCCGGCCTGGATCCGAAGGTGGCTTCCGAAATGTATGCTCTGATAGCCAGACTGAACCGGCAGGACGGCATTACCATACTGATGATTTCCCATGATATAGGCGCAGCTCTGACCTATGCCACCCATATCCTGCATATGGGTGAAAAAATCTTCCTCGGGACGAAGCAGGAATATATGGACAGTGACATCGGCAGGCGTTTTACCATGCCGGAAGGAGGAGAAATGCAATGAGCACAATGATAGAAACTCTGAAACTGTATCTACAGTATCCCTTTGTACGCTATGCCCTTATCGTAGGTGTCCTGATAGCCCTCTGCTCCTCTTTGCTCGGTGTCACCCTTGTCCTGAAACGCTTCTCCTTTATCGGGGACGGCCTGTCCCATGTGGCATTCGGGGCCATGGCGGTAGCAGCCGTACTGAACCTGAGCGACAGCATGCTTTTTGTCCTGCCTGCTACGGTACTCTGTGCCATACTGCTGCTGCGTACAGGTCAGAATACCAAAATAAAGGGGGACGCCGCGATTGCCATGATTTCCGTCGGGGCGCTGGCCATCGGCTATCTGCTGATGAACCTGTTTTCAACCTCGTCCAATTTATCCGGCGACGTGTGCAGCACCCTGTTCGGCTCCACCTCCATCCTGACTCTGACAAAAACAGAGGTCTGGCTCTGCGCTGTTTTATCCGTAATCGTGGTAATCACTTTTATCCTTTTTTATAATAAAATTTTTGCCGTCACCTTCGATGAAGGCTTCGCGCAGGCCACCGGTGTAAAAGCCGGTATGTACAATCTTCTGATCGCAGTCATCATCGCTGTTATCATTGTACTGGCCATGAATCTGGTTGGCTCCCTGCTTATTTCCGCCCTGGTGATTTTTCCGGCGCTGTCAGCCATGCGCCTGTTTAAAAGCTTTCGATCCGTTACCATATGTTCCGCCATGCTTTCCGTCATCTGCGCATTAACGGGAATCCTTATATCCATCCTGGCCGGTACGCCGGTGGGATCCACCATCGTAGCCGTTGACATCGCGGCCTTTGCCCTGTTTTCTCTATTGGGAAGCCTGAAAGGAGGCGTTCGGTTTTCCATGATACAAAAATGATGCACATTTGATGCTTTTATGATGCCGGCACATGATACGCTACCCTTAAAGAACGCCGCAGGTAAAGTCATTTCTAACTGACCGGAGCCTCCGCGGAGAAAAAACAGAAACGGCGGACACTTGATTTCAGCAGTCTGCCAGACGAATGAGGGGTAAATATCATGAGAAAAATGAAACACCGGCTATGCATCCTTTTTACACTTTTACTGTTCTTTGCACACTCTACTACTATCTGCGGAGCACAATACGATGACGATACCGACGCCACTCTCGCTCCATACTTTCTGATCGATGGAATGGATACGGCGACAGACAGCTTCCCGCTGAAGGAAACCAATGTGTCTGTAAATATCAACGGCATTTTTGCCGAAACCTTCGTCACTCAGACCTATTCCAACGAAGGCCAGGAACCGATAAACGCCACCTATGTCTTTCCGGCTTCCTCCAGAGTAACCATCCATGGCATGAAAATGGAAATCGGGGATGAGATCATCACTGCCAAAATAAAGGAAAAGGAAGAAGCAAGACATGATTATGAGCAGGCTAAAAGCGAAGGGAAAAGCGCTTCCCTGCTTGAACAGCAGCGGCCCAATGTCTTTACCATGGACGTGGCAAACGTTATGCCCGGTGATATCATCCGCATTGAACTGCATTATACGGAAATGATTACTCCCACCGACGGCATCTATCAGTTCGTCTTTCCCACCGTGGCCGGCCCCCGTTATACAAGCCCTTCCGTTCCCAAAAGCCTGAAGGCGGAAACATGGATTGCCAGCCCTTTTCTGAGATTGGGCGATACCCCCAGGGAAAAATACAACATTAATGTCAATCTTTCCGCAGGCGTACCCATTACGGATCTGCAGTGCGGCTCCCACAAAATTGATGTGGCATGGGACAATCAGACCTCCGCCCGGATCTCCCTCTCCAATCCGGAAGAATTTGCCGGGAACCGGGATTTTATCCTGGATTATAAGCTTACAGGCACGGAAATAAGCAGCGGCCTGATGCTGGGTACCGGAGAATCGGAAAACTTTTTCCTGCTCATGGTCCAGCCTCCGGAACGTTATACTCCTGAAACGATTCCTCCCAGAGAATATATTTTTATTCTGGATGTGTCCGGCTCCATGTACGGCTTTCCTCTTGATACCTCAAAAGAACTCATCCGGAATTTGGCAGGCAGCCTCCGGGAAAGCGACCGTTTTAATGTCATTTTGTTTTCCGATTCCCTTATCCAGATGTCACCGGAATCCGTACCTGCCACAGCGGAAAATGTACAAAAGGCGTTTGCCCTCATTGATAATGAAGAAGGCGGCGGCGGTACCGAACTGGCCCCCGCCCTGGAAACGGCACTCGCCATTCCTGCCTCTCCCGGCGCAGCGCGCAGCGTCATCGCCATTACCGACGGCTATATCTCCGGTGAAAGAGAGATATTCGATATCATCGGCAGGAACATCGGCACTACCAATTTCTTCTCCTTCGGAATCGGAAGCTCCGTCAACCGCTATCTGATTGACGGGATTGCCAAAACCGGCCTGGGCGAATCCTTTGTGGTAACCGATCCTTCGGAAGCCGCCGCCACTGCCGATCGTTTCCGTACTTATATACAGTCCCCCGTATTGACCGATGTTCAGGTAACCTATGACGGCTTTGACGTCTATGATATCGAGCCTCCCACCCTTTCCACCCTCTTTGCCAGCAGACCCATCGTCCTTTTTGGCAAATGGAAAGGAGAGCCCTCCGGAACCATATACATAACCGGCAAGACCGGCGGCCGGGACTATGCGGAAGACATTCCTGTATCTGCCGCGATTCCTCTGGAGGCCAATAACATCATACAATACCTGTGGGCACGCACCAGAGTGGAACGGCTGACAGATTACGGAATCACAGAAGACCTCCAGGCCAATGCCAAAAAAGAAGTGACGGAACTGGGACTGCGCTACAGCATGATGACCCCCTATACCTCCTTCATTGCTGTTACCGAAAAAGTACGAAACACCGAAGGAAAAAGTACCGATGTAAAACAGCCCCTTCCTATCCCCATGAATGTATCCGAATGGGCCATCGGAAACGGCTACACTGTCGGCTCGGAACCGGGAAGCCTCCTTCTTGTCCTTCTTATGGCCGCCGCACTGCTCCTGAATGTCCTGTATCAAAACAGTAAAAAGAAACCTGCTTTCAGTAAAGAAAGAGCGCAAGATGAAAAATAATGCAAAAGCAATTCTGTGGCAAAACGGAATTTTCTACCTGACAGGCATGCTCATTATTCTGGGCATCAAGCTTTTTTACAGCAAAGCTTCCGTCCCCGACCTTAAATGGATTCTGGCCCCGACCTCCCTGTGGGTCAGAATCCTCAGCGGGATTCCTTTTGACTATGAACCCGGCTCCGGCTATGTCAGCCATTCCTTTCGTTTCATCATAGCCCCTTCCTGCTCCGGCGTCCAGTTCATGCTCATTGCCGCAGCAACGCTGCTTTACTCCTTCGTACACAGAATGCCCACAAGAAAAAAAGGAATATGCTGGACCATACTCAGCTTCCTTATTTCCTACATTTACACGATCCTGGTAAACGGCCTTCGGATCGTCCTCTCCATTTATCTGCCCCTGGCCCTTCCGCAGAATATGTGGGACAACGGATGGATGACAGCGGAAAGACTCCATACGATAACAGGGGCCGTCGTATATTTCACCGCCCTCTTTATCCTATACAGACCAGCCGGAAACCTTGCCCTCCTGATAGCGGGAAAACCCGAGGAAATACAGACAGAAACAGGCCGAGCAGAATCCCCTGTGCGGCAGCCCGGCCGTTTCTCCTCACCTATCCTTGGTACACTGCGCAAATGCCTGCCGCCCGTGTTCTGGTACTTTGCCATTGCGCTGGGAATCCCCTTCCTGAATGGAGCCTACGCGGGCAACGAAAGGAATTTCACAGAATATACCCTCACCTTGGGAACCGTATGCCTGATTCTTATTCTCCTCGCCTGCCTGCCCTCCTTTTTTTCCATTGTTAAAAGGAAAAAACAGAACTTCAGGAATGTTAATAATAATTGCATAAATGCAAAACATAATTGATGGATTTTCTTTTCCTTCCCCCTTATACTTATCTCATACGAAACGAGGAGGTAAGATATATGAACTTAGGAAACAATTTATTTAACGCAAGGAAAAAAAGCGGCTTATCCCAGGAAGAGGTAGCTGAAAAACTGGGGGTAAGCAGGCAGACTATTTCGAAATGGGAAACAGATGAAACCCTTCCTGACATACGCCAGGCAAAGAAGCTGGCGCTCCTGTATCATCTGTCTTTAGATGAACTGATTGACTTTGACGTAAATTTAAAAGAAATAGAACAGGTCATTGAAAACACAAGCGAAGAAACACAAAAGAAAGTAGACTGGACAAAGGTCTGGGGTAAAAAATATCCGATTTTAACCTCCTATCAGAATGAGGTAAATATCAAGGATTACGCGGACCAATTAAAAGAAATGACAGATCGTTTAAAAAGAGAGTATGGATATAATGATATCGACGCCTTCCTTGTACTAAAAGATATTTTGGCAAATATCTGGAATACAAAAGGCCAGTAAAACCTGTTTTCCTGCCTGCCGTATTTCCTTTTCCATAGGAAATACGGCAGGCACAGCTGCATTACAGAACCTTTTTCAAAAGCAATTAACGATTACTTTCCTCCCCGTCCGGACAGAAGGCTTTCAATTAATCCGGAAGCCTCACTCTTTGTCAGCTTATCCGGCTCCCAGGTTACAGCCGCCTTTTTCTGTACGGCCAAGCGCATAAGAAAATCTACCTGTTTTTTCGTCGCAGGTATTTCTTCCCTTCCCTTTTCCTTATAATTAAGAACCACCGGCTGAAAGACCTGAGGTTCCTTTTCTTCATAATAATGCGCCAGCGTCTGGTACAGCTTTGCTGTCGCAAGAGCATCATGATAAGCCCTGTGAGCGGCGGAATTCACTATGGAATAATAGGAGCATAAGGCCTCCAAGCTTTTGGAACGCATATCCTTATGTACTCTCCGCGCAATCCTCAGCGTATCCACTCCCTGCTTTTCAAAGCCATAGCCCAGAATGGCCGCCTGATTTTTCATGAAGCTATAGTCAAATATGATATTATGGCCCACTAACACATCATTCCCGCAGAATTCCAGAAAAGCCGGAATTACAGTCTTACTGTCCTCCGCATCCGCCACCATCTCATTGGTAATCCCCGTAAGATCCGTTATCGTCTTGGAAACAGGCTGACAGGGACGGATAAACTCCATAAATCTCTCTTCCACTTTTCCATCCCTTACTTTAAGGGCGCCGATTTCAATGATCTCATTTTGCTCCGGATCCAGCCCTGTTGTTTCCAGGTCGAAGGCTATGTATGATTTTAACATTTTCTTTTGTGGTCATTCCTTTCTTTTGGATGGCTTTATTATACTACGAAAAGGAAAAGAAGAAACAGGTTTTATTCTACTTTTTATTTCATTTTGCCATTATTTCGTTTATTGAAAGGATAATATGGCCATTGTTTTTTTGTACAAATAGGCCGCTCCTGTCTTGGAGGCAGAAGCGGCCTATTTGTATTGCTGTCAGAATTTTACGCCCATTTTAATACTTTCATCCGGATGTTCGATGATGTAATGAATGTACGCTTTGTCACACTCATCAAAATCTACAATTGGATATACAATGTTCTCACACTGTATTTTCCCTGTTCCCAGCAGTTTCCAGCTTTCTTTGCATATCCGGTCAAAATCCCACCTTGGGTAATCCCTGTTCGGCTCGCTGCAGGCCCTTGAAAAGAAAATAATAAACTGATTTAAACTTATTAAATATGTAAATTTGAGGAACATAAACTAATTAAAAACTATTTCATCCGTATAATTATATAACGTAAGTTCCACATCATCTACTATAGCATAATGTGTACAGGACACTCTATATGTCCTTCCAGCCTCAGCCTTAATATATACTACAGCTCCGACATATATGCGCTGATCATAATCACAATAATCCTTAATTGGTATATCTTTCCAACCCAATAGTGTTTTTTCCTGAAGAACTGCATCTTTGATTCCTATTTCAGTTGCATCTGTCGAACATCTTGTTGTGAATTCTACACCAAGACCATTTTTCGCTATACCAATTGCCAGTTCACAATCAAATAAAAAGGGTTCCCCACTTCTTGTACGATTACCACTAACAATAGATTTGCTAAGAACCTGCATATCTGAATTATATTCCATAATTTCTGCCGCATTAATTTTCATTGGAACATTCAGAAATATACTGATGGCTAATAATAAAACTAAGTATCTTTTTCCCATATCCGTAACCTCTTTTCTTTTGTATAGCTCCTCAAATCTACACATCTGTGTATTCGCAAAATCTACAAAAAGGTTACATAATCAATTCAGATATGTCTATTTCATACTTTCTGCTATCTTTTTCAACTCCTGCACGGATTCCTGGCATAACAATATATACATTTTTTTATCTTTCGTAAACATAACTTTAACACTCTTATATTTATCACTCGTATAATATTTTGAATTTAGTCCATCATGAAAATCCTTTAATAATATCCAGTTTGGATCATTTACCAGAGTACGTTCAGAATAATCACCTTCAAAAAAGTCTACTTCAATCGATAAGTCTTTACATGATAATCTATTTTCATATATAACCAAAAGTACTGTTCTAGTCCCAGACTTCGATAGTGTTATTGTATCAAGTTCATAATTGGTAGGCAAATAATCTGGCTTTAATAACTCTACATTTAAATAATTTTCAACCTCTTTCCACGAAGAAAATTCTATTACACTTTTATCTTCTGTCAGCATATCTTCATTTCCCGTTACAGTAAGTTTTGTTCTGCCAATCCCCTCCTGAACAACTTCAAAGAACGACTTTTTCTTCAAAGCATAACTACCCACATTCACCGACAACATCAACACCAGACAGGCTGCCACTCCTACTCCGGCTCGAACAAACACTTTTTTTCTCTTCCAGACCTTTTTGGTCCCTGCCTTTCCACTCTCTATTCCTGCCACCGACATAATATTCGATATCTTATCGCTTTCATCCTCTTCTACAGCCACCGCTTCCACAATTTCACGCTCAGGTTCAGCATCTTCCACTTCCACCCCAAACCGCCTGTTAAGCCGCTCTCTGGCCGCCGCAGGATCAGACGGATACCGCGGGTCCTCTTTCATCGGCTCCAATACATCCAAAAGCTGCACGATGGCATCCACTTCTTCGGCGTCAAACTGTTCATCACTGGCTTCAAACGTATACCAATGCAGCTTTTCATACAGATCATTAATCAATTTTTCATTTTGAAGCTCTTTCGACTGTGTCATATCTTGTCTCCTATGAATATAATCAGCTGATATAATACTCCGCAAACACCAAAAAGAAATGGCAGCAGCATGCTGTTGCGTATTTTCTGCTTCATCCTGAGAATACGTACTTTAAAGCAGGTTTCTGTGACGCCCAGCTTCTGTGCTATTTCCTGCGAAGTATAACCATATTCATAATAACAGCGTAAAAGCTCCAATTCTTCCTCTGACAAAATTTCTTTAACTGCAGTATAGACCTCCACCATTTTAAAATCATCGACTTTAGGGTTTAAATCCGATACAGAATTATCTATGAGGAAATCAAAATCCAGGCTGTACTTTCTTTGCTTTTCTTCCCATTTCATCACCTTGTTTTTGGCCGTCACACGTAACCAGCCCTTGATGTTGGGATGCTTCATCAGTTCTTCTCTTTTCCTGTAAACTTCAAAGAAAGTTTCCTGCACAATATCTTCCACGGCATTACTGTCATAAAGCATACGGCGGACATATTTTTCTATCTGAGTAAACTCAGAATTATATAGTTCGTCAAAAAATTCCTTGCTATTATCCATTGTCCACCATATCCTCTTTCGTATCTGTCCCGGTAACCCTTCTTCAGTCAAACTTATTTACACAGCATTTTCAAATATATAAGAATCTGCTCCAAGATGTGTTCTTTTTCTTTAGGACAGTCTTTAAATATTTCTACCAGTATTTTATTCGAAGTAATCTCTCCTGTCAAAAGATATGTGGGATCTAAATCCATTTTTTTGTATACAAGCAATATTTTTTCTATGGAAAGCCTTTTGTTGCCTCTTTCGATTTCCCCATAAAAGGTTGTTGATATCTCCAGCAGTTCTGCTGTCTCTTCCTGTGTCATCTTCATTTTCTTACGCTGCCTGCGAAGACGTTCTCCCATTTCCACTAATACCTGAGTCGCTGCCATTCCGCCAATCCCTCCCATTTCCAGTTTTTTCCAAGTTGTACGTTATTATGATACTGTGATTAGGAATGGCTTTTTAGAAACTATATGTTTGTATTTACATGAAAAATGCTCCTGTTAATTATGATTTATGTTATATAGTAAAAAAGGGAAGGGAGCGTTTCCTCTCCCTTCCCGCAATTTCTATCCGCAGGACGGTCTGTCAGCAATTTTTCAAATCTTCAATGAGACTATTTACATTTTCTTCTTTGGTAGCCCAACTGGTACAAAAGCGCACGGCGCTGTGGATATCATCCACACGCTCCTGATAACTGTATCCGTAACTGCCGGAGAGTTTTTCCAGCACGGAATCGGGCATTACAGGGAAAATCTGATTTGTCCTGTTCTCCACAAGAAAGGGATAACCTTTTTCCCGGAAAGCCTCTCTCAGTTTTTCCGCCATGCGGATTGCATGCCGGGAAATTTCCATATATAAATCATCTTCAAACAGTGTCTCAAACTGAATGCCGAGCAATCTTCCCTTTGCCAGCATACCGCCTTTTTGTTTGATAAAATAACGGAAATCTTTTTTCAGTTCCTCATTCACGATTACCACAGCTTCCCCAAACAGGGCGCCTACCTTAGTTCCTCCGATATAAAAGACATCACAATGCTCTGCCAGAAAAGGGAGATCCAGTTCATTATCAGACGCAGCCAGCCCATAACCAAGCCTGGCTCCATCCATAAACAGATACAAATCATGTTCCCTGCATACCCGGCTCAGCTCTTCCAGCTCTTTTCTGCTGTAAAGGGTCCCGTATTCCGTGGGGTTTGATATATAAACCATTTTAGGCTGAACCATATGTTCAAAGGAACTGTCATGGACATGAGACTGGTACAGCTCTTCCACCTGAGCCGCGGTCAGCTTGCCGTCCTTATGGGGTACCGCAAGGACTTTATGCCCAAGGGATTCCACAGCGCCTGTCTCATGAACGTTGATATGGCCGCTCCCTGCTGAAATCACTCCCTGGTGGGAACGAAGCGCCGCATCAATCACTGTCATATTGGCCTGGGTTCCTCCTACCAGAAAATGTACGGCAAGCCTGTCATTTCCGCAGGCCTTACAGATGAGCTGCGCTGCCCGGCGGCAGTGCGCGTCTTCCCCGTAACCGGGGGACTGCTTCAAATTCGTTTCCATCATTCTTTCCATAATCCTGGGATGTGCGCCTTCATTATAGTCACATTGAAATAAAATCATGATAATTCCCGCTCCTTAATTCTCTTTTTTCTTAAGTATTTCAAGAACATAATCCCATACCCTCTTAGTGGAAGAAATGCTCAGCCTTTCCTCCGGTGTATGGATATCCTTCATATCAGGGCCGATGGATACACAATCAAGTCCCGGCAGCTTTCCTGCAAGTATTCCGCATTCCAGACCGGCATGAATCGCTTCAATTCGGGGCGATTTTCCGTACATCTCTTCATATACCTTCACCATCTTTTCACGAAGGGGCGAATTCTGTTTGAACTCCCAAGCGGGATAGTCACCTGAAATATCCCATTTTCCTCCCTGGGATTCCAAAAGCAGGCAAACCTTATCAATAATCATTTCTTTTTCACTCATAACGGAACTGCGCACGGAGTAATCCAGTTCCACTTCCCTGCCCTCTGTCCGCAGGATACCGAGGTTCAGAGAGGTCTGCACCAGTCCGCTGATATCCGCGCTCATGCTCTGAATTCCGTTCGGCATCATAAAGAGAAGCATCTCCGCCTTTTTAGTGCTTTCCTCCGTAAATACCTCCCATTCACCCTGCCCTTTTTCCAATACCCGGATCCTGATTCCCGAATCCGTAACCGTATATTCTCTCTGCAGTATTTTTTCCAGCTGCCCTAAAGAATCTTCCAAGTCCGCACAATTATCCTGTTCCGCAAAAAGCTCCGCCCTGGAAGCCGAAGGGATTGCGTTATCCGCACTGCCTCCTTCCACAGACATGAACCTGACATCACCTTTTTTTCTGCAGAAATGCATGAGCCTTCCCAGGAGACAGATTGCGTTAGCTCTTCCCTTATCAATTTCCGCTCCGGAGTGGCCGCCTGTCAGGCCGCCTATTTCTATAAGAAGCCGGCAGCCCTGCTTTTCTTCCGTTTCCACCGGCAGCCTGCCATGAACCCTGGCCCCTCCCGCACAGCTTGTCAGAAGCACGCCTTCTTCTTCATTATCCAGATTCAGCATCCGGCGTCCCCTGCACATGGAAAGATCAATTCCATTGGCTCCTTCCATTCCGGTTTCCTCATCCACGGTTATTACCACCTCAAGACGGGGATGGGCAATGCTTTCCGAATCCAGAAGAGCCAGCCCATATGCTACGGCGATCCCGTCATCCCCGCCCAGGCTCGTTCCCCTGGCAAGAAGATAATCTCCGTCCACATCCAAATCAAGGCCCTCTTTCGTCATATCTTTGGCGCAGTCTGGTTTCTTTACCGCAACCATATCCATATGCCCCTGAAGAATCACAGGTTCCTCTTTCTCATATCCGGCAGTGGCTTCCTTGATAATAACCACATTTTTCAGCTCATCCTGAAAATAAGCAAGATTCCTTTCTTTAGCAAAATCCACGAGGTAACTGCTGATTTTCTCCACATTTCCGGAGCCATGGGGTATCTCACAGATTTCTTCGAAAAAATGAAAAACCGACTTGGGTTCCAACTGGCTTACTTTGCTCATATCCTATATTCTCCTTTTGACCGGTCATTTTATATGTGTATTAATTACGCTAATGATTCAAACTCCGCATATGTCCCTGTCCCCTCCGGCCAATGCTTTTGGGACTGCCGTCCGGCCCGGCATCCCTTCCTTCCCTCCGCCGGCTATGCAGGGTTTCCTGTAAGGGGCGTATAAACTCGCCGGTC